>Ga0190304_1000655_pt1 | contig 16044 bp, 15 predicted proteins | sample 48700712_MG_FD_161670 | JGI IMG/M metagenome (GOLD analysis project Ga0190304, IMG submission 161670) | Hydrothermal vent sediment bacterial communities from Southern Trench, Guaymas Basin, Mexico - 4870-07-1--2_MG | ecosystem: Environmental > Aquatic > Marine > Hydrothermal vents > Sediment ... | reverse complement strand
TTCCATCCGGGGTCCTGGAGAAGGGCACACCCATGTGCTCGTACTCATATACAACGGTGATGGCCTCTCTCACCATCAACTCCGCCGCGTCTTGATCAGCCAAGAAGTCACTACCCTTCACAGTATCGAAGAAGTGCCACTCAATATGATCCTCCTCCAAATTAGCCAAAGCAGCCGCAATTCCACCCTGAGCAGCAGTGGAGTGGGATCTGGTCGGGAAAATCTTAGTAAGCACAGCCACATCGTGCCCAGCCTTTTTCAACTCCAAGGCCGCATACTCACCAGCCAAGCCCGCCCCCACAATCACCGCATCGTGACGGTGGACATTGTGCAAATCCACCCCAACAGGCTCATGCAGCTCCTTGGCCTCCTCAGGAGGTACAGACTCGACACACTTGAAACTCCCTCTGTAATCACCAAACTTCTCGGACATAACTCAACCACCCCCTGACTTTAAGCTTTGAAAGGAATGACGGTGATGGCGCCTAGTACCAACAGAATCAGCCCCAGGGTGCATAGAGCGTAGAAGATCCAGGCCTGGGCCGTCTCGCTATGCACATAGTCCTGGACCACCATCCACACACCGTTGAGGCCATGGAACAGGGCGCACACCAGAAAGGTAAGATCGAAAACCTTCCAGGTAGCCGTGGCCAGTCTGGGAGCCACCACAGCATATGTCACTTCGCCCCCCTTGGGTAGGTTATGGGTGATAGCGAAGTGAATGAGAAGTAAAACCACCAATAAAATACCTGTCATCCTTTGAAAGAGCCATGCGTAAAAGCCACCTGACGTTCTGGGAAACTTCATCGGCTCACCTCCCTTATCCTGCTAATGTGTGCAGGAAATGGACAAACATCGGAACACCACCCACCAGGAAGAGGAAGAGAGCCACCGCCATCATGGCAGCAAAGATCTGCTTATGGGCTTCCACCCCTTCCTTGGAGAACTCCACGATGATGATCCTCAAACCGTTGAAGGCGTGATAAAGCACACACCCCAGCAACCCGATCTCCAGGAAGAGAAAGAGAGGAGACTGAACAGCCTTCATCACCTTGTTGAATCCAGCAGGCCCTTGGGAAAGGTGATGTGTCACCCAGATATGGAGCATGAGATAAAAGACCAGAAGAAGCCCTGTCACCCTGTGGAGGATCCAAGCAATGGTTCCGATGTGCAAACGGTAACGCTTAATAACACTGGGTTTTTCCAGCATACCCCAAACCTCCTCTAAAACTTTTGGAGGGGGTCTGGACAGCAGACCCCCTAAGCTATTCCAAACCCCCAAATCAATCCTTTACTTCATACTGTTTTCTGCCCTCTTTCTCAAGATCATTCCCATAAATGTCGTTGACCACAATAACAGGAAAGTCTTCCACTTCCAACCGCCTCACAGCCTCGGGACCAAGGTCCTCATAGGCTATGACTTCAGACTTCTTGATACTCTTGGCCAAGAGGGCACCGGCACCACCGATGGCGCCGAAATACACGCATTTATACTTGACACAGGCGTCTATCACCTCCTGAGAACGACCACCTTTGCCGATCATGCCCTTCAGACCCAAAGCGATAAGCCCAGGAGAGTAGGGATCCATCCTGTAACTAGTGGTGGGACCGGCAGAGCCTATTGGCCATCCAGGCTTTGCAGGGGCAGGGCCTACAAAATAAATGATGGCTCCCTTGATATCGAATGGGAGATCTTCACCCCTATCCAAGGCCTCCACCATCCGCTTGTGGGCCGCATCCCTACCAGTGTAAATGACACCGTTCAAGAGCACCCTGTCCCCTATTTTGAGCTTCTCCACATCCTCATCGGTCAGCGGTGTGGTTAATTTAATGTAATCCTCAGCCATGACAGCCTCCTTACATCCATTGCACAGGTTAAATGGTTACTTCTTTGTGCCTGGCGGCGTGACAGTTGATGTTCACTGCACAGGGCAAACTGGCTATATGGCAGGGCTCCATCTCAAAGTGAACGGCCAACGCATACACGGTACCGCCCCAGCCCATGGGACCCATGCCCAGTTTGTTAATTCTCTCCAGCATCTCCTGCTCGGCAGCCGCCAGCTCCAAATCAGGATTGGGCCTACCAAGAGGCCTGAGGAGGGCCCTTTTGGCTAAGAAGGCTGAACGCTCAAAGGTGCCGCCCACACCCACACCCACGATAACAGGAGGACAGGGATTTCCACCAGACTCACTGCACCTTTGGACCACGTAGTCCTTCACTCCCTCCAGACCATCGGCGGGCTTGAGCATCATAACCCGAGACATATTCTCACTGCCACCACCTTTAGGGGCAAGAACAATCCTCACCTTGTCCCCAGGCACAATATCGTAATGTATAATAGGAGGAGTATTATCCCCCACATTAGCCCTGGTGAAGGGATGACAAGTGGACTTTCTCAAGTAACCCTCTTTATAACCCTGACGCACTCCCTCGAAGATGGCCTCCTTAAGATCGCCACCCACAAACTTTACATCCTGCCCAATCTCCATGAATATGACGGCCAGGCCGCAATCCTGACAGATGGCAACCCTCTCCTCCCTGGCTATATCAGCGTTCCTGATAATCTGCTCCAGAACAGACCTGCCAACAGGCGACTTCTCTTTCTTCAAGGCCTCTTGCAGTGCATTGTAAACATCTTCGGGAAGGTAATAGTTAGCGTCCATACAAAGCTTCTTAATGGCCTCAGTAACTTCAGAAACATTTACCTCTCTCATGCCACCATCCCCTTACAAAGGATTTGGGGGGCTCTAGGCCCCCCCATAACGGTCAATAGCCCAATTTCTTCATTGTTTCCACTGACTCCTTCACCGCATCGGCAGACTTCTGAAGAGCAGCCAATTCCTCGTCGGTGAGCTGAACCTCCACTATCTTCTCAACACCGTTGGCACCCACTACAATGGGCACACCTACATAGATGTCATTGATACCATACTCACCCTGGCAGTAAGCGGAACATGGCATGATACGTCTCTTATCCAGAAGGACAGCCTCCACCATTTCAACAGTACCCAGGGCAGGAGCATAATAGGCGGAACCCGTTTTGAGAAGCTTCACAATTTCACCGCCGCCTACCCTAGTCCTCTGAATGATGGCCTCTAAACGATCCTCAGGGATAAGCTGAGTAATGGGAATGCCACTCACGTTGGTGCAACTCTTAACAGGCACCATGGAGTCACCATGACCACCCAAAACCATGGCCTGGACATCTTCCACAGAGCAGTTAAGCTCCATAGCTATGAAGCATCGGAAACGGGCAGAATCCAGGTTACCGGCCTGGCCAAAGACCCTGTTGTAGGGGAAGCCCGTAACCTTCTGGCAGAGATAGGTCATGGTATCCAGGGGGTTGGTGACGGTAATGATAGTAGCATTGGGAGAATACTTGGCCACCTGCTCCGAGACAGACTTCACGATCTTGGCATTGGCATCCAGCAAATCCTCCCGGCTCATACCAGGCTTCCTAGGCAGGCCTGCAGTGATCACCACCACATCGGAATCGGCAGTATCAGCATAGTCATTGGTCCCCACAACCTGGGAATCCCAGCCTTCTAGGGTGACAGCCTGGGACATATCCAAACCCTTACCCTGGGGCATCCCTTCGATGATATCAATCAACACCACGTCGCCCAGCTCTTTCATAGCAATGAACCAGGCCACGTGTTCTCCCACATGGCCCGCACCCACTACCGTTATCTTTTTACGTGCCATCACACACCTCCGCTTTTTTAAACTCGGGGCCGAGCCCGGTCCCCGGCTTGGAACCCTTAACCATCCACAAAAACCCTAACAGAAGCCTTCCAGATATTGAAACCATCGCCATCCCTTTCAATAGAGGGAACAATGGGATTATCAGGAACTTCCAATTCCACCTCCCTCGAAATGGTGGACCCACCACACCTGAGAACCCCGTAAAACTCTGCCATATCCTCCCTCAGATTTGTAATGGTTGAACTGCCTCTCTAAAGAAGCCCAAACCCCCTAATAAAAAATCCCCATCCACTACACATCATCAGGCCAATCCATTTTAAGCGGGTGAAAGGTATCACTTTTTCAAAATCCATGTCAAGCTCCCCTCACCAAGGAAAAGACCAAACCCTTTTTGTAATACTCCCTCAAAAACACACACCAATTACCGAGAGAACAAAACCTTTATTATCATTCATCTGCCCAGAGTTTACCCCACCTCAATAAAAAAACAGGGCCGGAAATGAACCGACCCCGTACTCCCTAACTAATGCCCATTAAATCGAATCTATAATCGCATTGAATGTGTGGCTGCAACGCATCTCTTTTTCTGCCTTCTCCTCGTCGGGGAAGTAGTAGCCGTCTATGTCCACAGGCTTGCCCTGGGCGGCAAGAAGCTCTTCGTTGATCTTCTCCTCGTTCTTAGCCAGCTCCTCATAGACCTTGCGGAACTTCTCCTTAAGGGCAGAATCCTCGTTCTGCTCGGCCAGGGCCTCGGCCCAATAGAGGGCAAAATAGAAGTGCTCCCCCCTGGTATCCAGCTCGCCCACCTTCCTGGATGGCCACTTCCCGTTGTTGAGCACCTCAGAAATGCCATAGTTTATGGCATCCAGCATAACCTTGGCACTCTTGCTGTCACATTTCTTGGCGATGTGCTCCACGGAGGCAGCCACAGCAGTGAACTCTGCCAAGGAATCCCACCTGAGGTGCCCCTCCCTGAGGAGCTGTTGCACATGCTTGGGAGCAGAGCCACCGGCACCAGCCTCCACCAGAATACCCCCTGCCAGCAAAGGCACAACTGAGAGCATCTTGGCGCTGGTGCCCACCTCCAGAATGGGGAAAAGGTCAGTTAGGTAGTCCCTGAGGACGTTGCCAGTCACGGCTATGGCGTTGTCACCTTTCCTCACCTGCTGACAGGTGAACTTCATGGCCTCAGCAGGACTAAGGATGTGAATCTCAAGTCCGCTGGTGTCGTGGTCCTGGAGGTACCTTTTCACCTTCTTTATCTGCTCGGCATGATGGGCCCTATTTTCATCGAGCCAGAAGACAACGGGATAACCCGTGGATTTACCCACTTCAACAGCGAGCTTCACCCAGTCCTTAATAGCAATGTCCCTAACCTGGCACGCCCTCCAGATATCGTCTTTCTCAACCTTATGCTCTATGAGCACGCTGCCGTCGGCGTCCACTATGCGGATGGTTCCATTGGCAGGAGCCTGGAAGGTCTTGTCGTGGGACCCGTATTCCTCGGCCTTCATGGCCATAAGACCAATATTGATCACAGTGCCCATGGTTGTTCTGTCAAAGGCACCGTTTTTCTTGCAGTCCTCAACAATCTCCTCATAGATGGGAGCGTAGCTTCTGTCGGGGATAACGGCTTTGGCGTCATGGAGTTTCCCGTCGGGTCCCCATGCCTTGCCACCGTCTCTCACAACAACAGGCATGGATGCGTCAATAATTACCAGGTTGGGGGCGTGAAGATTCGTAATGCCTCTGTCTGAGTCGACCATGAAAAGTCTGGGATTCTTCTCAAAGGCGGCTTGAATGTCTGCTTCTATCTCTTTTCTTTTGTCCTCAGACAGTTTCTGTAGCTTATCATAGAGATCGCCAAGACCGTTATTGGGGTTTACACCTATCTCATCGAAGACCTTGCTGTGCTTTTCAAATACATCTTTCAGATAAGCTCTAACGGCATATCCGAAAATTGGAGGATCAGAAACCTTCATCATTGTGGCCTTGAGATGAAGAGAGAAGAGAACATCCTTTTTCTTGGCATCCTCAAGTTGCTCCTCAAAGAACTGCTGGAGGGCCTTCACACTCATGAAAGTGCCGTCCAGGATCTCACCCTCTGTCACAGGCACCTCTTTGAGGGTAGTGACATTACCCTCTTCATCAACAAACTCAATCCTGACCGTGGTCTCTTTTTTAAGAGTCACAGACTTCTCGTTTTCATAGAAGTCTCCGTGACTCATGTAGGAGACATGGCACTTAGAGTCCTTGGGCCACTCTTTGAGCGGAAGTCCCATGAGGTTGGGGTGCTTCCTGGCGGACTCTTTCACTGGAGTTGGCACACTGCGCACATTGTTACCCTGTCTTATCACGGGATTGACTGCACTACCTAGAACCTCGGAGTATTTTTCCCTTATCTTTTTCTCTTCTTCTGTCTTTGGTTCTTCAGGATATTCAGGAACCATATATCCCTTACTTCTAAGTTCTGCTATGGTGTCCTTAAGCTGAGGCACCGTGGCGCTGATGTTGGGCAGTTTAACGATGTTAGAGTCAGGCTGATTAACGAGCTCACCAAGCTCTGCTAGGTCATCGGGGACCCTCTGATCCTCCTTCAAATACTCTGGAAATGCCGCCAAAGTTCTACCAGCAAGGGAAATGTCCTTCACCACTACTTCAATATCAGCAGCTTTGACATACTGTCTGATAATAGGAAGTAACGAAAACGATGCTAAATAAGGTGCCTCGTCAGTTTTTGTCCAAATTATCGTTGGTTTCTTATCCATAGCTCGCCCCCTCTCTTTAAAATTTCGCCTTTGCTATTAAACGAACGACGTCAAATTGTCAATAAAGAAAATTCACTTTTTAGTAATACTTCCCATTGTTAAGATTTGAATTCCAGTAATAATCCTCCCTCAAAAAACAAAAGGGGTGCCGAAGCACCCCTCCAATCCAGATCAGACCAAAATCACTAACTCTCTCCCTTGCCCTTCTTGGCCATGTCTTCCAGCATATCCGTAGTGATGGATTTGGGCCTCTCGATGGGCTGGCCAACGGCTCTGTCCCAAATTACGTTGGCGCTGATACCCAGTGCCCTGCCTATTCCAAAGAGAACTGTATAGAAGTCAAACTCCTTGACACCATAGTGGTACTGGAGCACACCAGAGTGGGCATCCACGTTGGGCCAGGGGTTCTTGGCTTTACCGTGCTCCTGGAGCACCTTGGGCACCACCTCGTAGACATTGCTCACCACCCTGAAGAGCTCATCATCGGGAAGATGTTTCAGGGCAAACTCCCTCTGGGCCATGTACCTGGGGTCTGTCTTCCTAAGCACGGCATGACCATAACCTGGAATCACCTGGCCAGAGTTGAGGGTATCCCAAGCAAACTTCTCAATCTCCTCCTTGGAAGGCACACCGCCGAACTGGTTATAGAGGTTAATGATCCAGCGGAGACACTCCTGATTGGCTAGACCATGGAGAGGACCGGCCAACCCGCAGAGACCGGCACACCAAGCATAGTAAATGTCAGAGAGGGCAGAAGCCACTAAGTGAGCAGTATGGGCGCTGACATTGCCGCTTTCGTGATCACTGTGAAGGATGAAGTAGAGCTTGGAGAGTTCCTGATAGTCGGGGTGCTCTACACCCATCATGTGGGCAAAGTTGGAGCCCCAGTCTAACTCAGGATCAGGAGGAATGGGGGTATCGGATCTGTACTTCATTCTATAGATGTAGGCCCCAATGGTGGGGAGTTTTGCGAGAAAGTTCATCACGTCCTCGTACATGGCATCCCAGTACTCCTCCCTCTTCATCCCTTCGGCGTAGCGCCTGGCAAACTCTGACTCCCTCTGCATGGCCAACACGGCCTCAGCAAACATTGTCATGGGGTGGGTATCCCTAGGCTGGGCCCTTAACACATCATACACATATTCAGGCACCTGCCCCCTGGCCTTCCACTCGGCCTCCACCTCCTCGGCTTCTTCCATGGTGGGAATATCCCCAGTGAGGAGCAGATAGAAGAAACCGCCCACCAGAGGAACCTCAGCATCGCCCCTCTTGGGGAGCTTCTCCAACGTCTCGGGAATGGTGTAACCACGGAAACGAATACCCTCGTAGGGATCCAGATAAGAGATGTCAGTGAGGAGGGATTTGATACCCCTCATTCCACCGGCCACCTGAGCCACCGTCACCTGATCGATGACCACGCCCCCAAACTCTTTCACCAACTTACGATAACGTTCCCTGGCAGCCGGGATCTTAGAGGCCAACTTTTCTTTTAGTTTTGACATACCCCACCTCCACTATTTTATTGGCAGAGATAGAGATAGTATACACAAATTCAAAAGTCAAGAGAAAGGGGTATGAAGCCAAACCCTCTATGCAAGTCCCTTCACAGAAAACCGGGCCGAAAAGCCAGCTTTCCGGCCCGAAATAAAACTGTGTTACCCTAAGTTTTACTCGGAGATTTCTATCTCACGGAAACTCTTACCGCCGTACTCCTTGGCCACGTTGAGCATTCCACCTAAGAGGATAATTTTGCGCTCTCTGTCAGAGAGGTTAAAAGTAAGGGGAATGTCAACACCTTTAGACTCGTTCTTCATCACCAGCTTGCCCGTATTCTCCAGCAGAGCCTTTCTGACATCGGGAATAGAGACCTTGTCACCTTGATCTATCTTGTCGTAGTCGTCGGGATCTTCGAAGTAGAGGGGCAAAATCCCAAAGTTGATAAGGTTACCCCTATGAATGCGCTCTATAGCCTTGGCCACTACGGCCTTGACTCCCAGATACATGGGGCATAGAGCCGCATGCTCACGACTGGATCCCTGACCGTAGGACTCACCGCCCACTATGATGTTGTGGACACCTTTCTCTTTATTGTCCAGCGCCCTCTTGGAGAAGGTGGAGTCCACTGACTCGAAGACAAACTCGGCATATTTGGGCACGTTGGAACGGTACTTGAGGCGCTGGCCAGCGGGCATGATGTGGTCCGTGGTAATCTTATCACCCACCTTGATAGTCACCTCACCCTTGATCTCCTGGGGCAAAGGCTCATTGGGCTCAGGGGGCACGATGTTGGGACCACGATAAACCTCCACGGTGCTGGGATCTTCAGCTGGAGGCAAGACCATCTTGTCATCAATGATAAACCTGTCAGGGATTTGAACCTCAGGATACTCAAGGCCGTACCTTGTCTCCAGGTCCCTGGGATCGGTGATAACCCCTGTCAGAGCACAGGCGACAGCCGTCTCAGGGCTCACCAGGTAGATACCAGCACTGAGGGTACCAGACCGGCCGTAGAAGTTCCTGTTGTTGGTTCTCACAGACACGGCCTCGTTCCTGGGGGCCTGCCCCATGCCTATGCAGAAACCACAGGCATTCTCTTCAAGCCTGATACCTGCCTCCAATAGCCAGTCCAAGGCCCCTTCGCTATCAATCTGGCGCACCACCTGCTTAGAACCTGGGCCCACCACCACGTCCAGGTGGGGAGCAAAGCCCTTACCATATTTATCCACCCAGACCTTGGCCACCTTGGCCACCACCATAAGATCTCTGTAAGAAGAATTGGTGCAAGAGCCAATGCAGACCTGATCCACCGTCTTGCCCTCCACTTCCCTAACAGTCACCACATTATCTGGACTGTGAGGCAAAGCCACCAAGGGCTCCAGTTCGGAAAGGTTAATCTCTATCACCCGATCATACTCAGCATCAGGATCCGGAAGGAGCTCCACCCAGTCCTCTTCCCTGCCCTGAGCCTTGAGAAACTCCCGAGTGATCTCATCAGAGGGAAAAACAGAAGTAGTGACACCCAGCTCAGCCCCCATGTTGGTGATAGTAGCCCTCTCAGGCACACCCAGGGTCTTCAGGCCAGGGCCGAAATACTCCACCATCCAGCCCACATTTCCCTTGGTGGTGAGGATAGACAAAAGCTTCAAGATCACATCTTTAGCAGACACCCATTTGGGCAACTGGCCAGTAAGATAGACACCGTACACCTTGGGACAAGTGAGATAGAAAGGCAGCCCAGCCATAGCAGCGGACACGTCCAAACCGCCGGCACCAATGGCAATCATGCCAATACCACCACCCGTAGGGGTGTGAGAGTCAGAACCCAAGAGGGTCTTACCAGGCTTACCGAAACGCTCCAGATGCACCTGATGGCAGATTCCGTTGCCTGGCTTGGAGTAATACACGCCATACTTGGCCGCAAAGGTTCTAAGATAGGAATGGTCATCGGCATCTTCAAATCCCATCTGGATGGTTTTGTGGTCAATATAAATGATGGAGAACTCGGTCTTTACGCTGGGGACACCCATAGCCTCAAATTCCATAGCCGCCATGGTACCCGTGGCATCCTGGTAAAGAGTCTGATCTATCTTGATGGCAATCTCCTTACCAGGAACCAGTTCCCCCTCCACCAAATGTTCTTTAAGTATCTTTTGGACAACGTTAAGTCCCATGATCTACCTCCCCCACACAGTAGTCAGGCCTTAAAGGCAAGGGATTTATAGCAGCCTACTCCCAGATGTGTCAAATTGTTAGTGGAAATCCCACCCCCCCGTGATATAGTAAAAATGGAGAGGCCCAAAAAACCTAGGGAGGTGCCACTATGAAGATGTTCCTGGCTGGAGAATGGGTAGAAAGAGACAGGGTTATAGAAGTCCTTAACCCCTACGACAATTCCCTCATAGACACCGTGCCCCGGGGCACCAGAGAAGACGCCCTCAAGGCCATTGAAGCCGCTCAGAAAGGCTTTGAAGAGATGAAAAAGCTCACCGCCTACGACCGCTCCTCCATCCTCCAGAAAGCCGCCCAAATAATGGAATCCCGGAAGGAGGAGATGGCCCAACTGGTAAGCAAAGAAGTGGGCAAGACCATAAACGAAGCTCGGGGAGAAATCGCCAGGGCCCTTCAGACCCTCACCCTCTCCGCTGAGGAGGCCAAGAGGCTAGCTGGAGAGGAGGTACGCTTCGACGGAGCTCCCACGGGGGGCGGCAAAATGGGACTCTACCTGAGGGTACCACTGGGAATCATAGTGGCCATCACCCCCTTCAACTTTCCGGTGAACCTGGCCATGCACAAGATCGCCCCTGCCTTGGCGGCGGGTAACAGCGTCATCCTGAAACCTGCCTCCGCCACCCCCTTGGCCGACGTGCTCATGGGCGAGATCTTCCTGGAAGCAGGGGTGCCACCTCTGGCCTTCCAGGTGATCACCGGGCCAGGAGGAGAGGTAGGCGACACCCTGGTGGAAGACGAAAGGGTAAAGATGGTCACCTTCACCGGCTCCAGGGAGATCGGCAAAGAAATCATGAAGAAGAAGGGCTATAAACGAGCCACCATGGAGCTGGGGTCTAACTCGGCTGTCATAATCTGCGAAGACGCCCAGATGGACAAGGCCTTCCCAAGGGTGGTCCTGGGCGCCTACGCCCTAGCAGGCCAGGTCTGCATCTCAGTCCAGCGCATCTTCGTCCACGAAAGCATCTTCGACACCTTCGTGGAGCGCTACGTGGAAGAGGTGAGGGCTCTGAATGTGGGCAACCAGCTCCTGGAAGAGACCCAGGTCGGTCCAATGATTGAGCCTAAAGAAGCCCAAAGGGTGAAAGAGTGGATAAACGAAGCCGTGGCCGCCGGCGCTAAGCTCCTATGCGGCGGCGAGGTGGACGGAGCCATGATGACCCCCGCCGTGGTCACCCATTGCCCCAGGAACGTCCTGCTCTTCACGGGGGAGGCCTTTGGCCCCGTGGTCCTCATCAACCCCTACTCCACCTTCGAGGAAGCCATCGAACTCACCAACGATTCGGTCTACGGTCTCCAGGCGGGCATCTACACCCAGAACCTCTACAAGGCCTGGCAGGCCGCCAAAGAAGTGGAGGCCGGAGGCATTATAATTAATGACGTACCCACCTTTCGGGTGGACCTCATGCCCTACGGCGGCATGAAGGAGAGCGGCATCGGCCGGGAAGGCCCCAGCTATACCATAGAAGAGATGACAGAAATCAAGCTGGTGTGCTTCGATTTAAACTGAAATCCCAAATGGGGGAGTGGTTCCTTCCCTCCCCCAACCGCCCATAAAATCCTGCAACCCAAAGAGAATCCAAAGAAGTCACCTTCTCTTGAAACCCTACCCTAGCCCGCACCATAAAGAAAATAGCCATGGACAACGGCTGAGAAAGGCCTATGGTGATGAATACGGAGGTGGAAATGACAAAGGAATTCCAGACATTCGACACCACGGCGGACACAGGGCTGGAGATTTACGGGGCCAGTCTTGAAGAAGTCTTCCGTAACGCTCTGAGAGGCCTCTTCGATCTCATCACCGACCTGGACAAAATAGAAGCTCAAGAGGAGGTTACCGTGGAGGCCCAGGGGGAAGACTGGGTAGACCTCCTGGTGAGCTGGCTCAACGAACTGGTTTTTCTCCAAGACGCCCGGGACTGGCTCTTCAAAGAGTGTGTAATTGAAAAGCTGGAGCCCCACTACATAAAAGCACATTGCTCAGGTGAAAGGTTCAAGAAAGGAAAGCACCCCATCAAGACTCTGGTGAAAGCCGCCACCCTCCACCAGGCCCGGATAGAAAAGAGCCTCCAGGGCTACAAGGCCCGGGTGGTGCTAGACGTATAAGACGTATAATAGGATGGAAACTATGGCCACGCTAAAGAAGATAGACAATTATCGCTGGATGGTACCCAAAGGCTACAAGCCAGGCATGAGGGTGCCGGGCATCATTTACACTAAGGAGTCCATGCTAAAGGAGATCGAAAAAGACCAGTGCATTGATCAGGTAGCCAACGCAGCTACCCTCCCCGGCATTGTCAAAGCTTCACTGGCCATGCCCGACATTCACTATGGCTATGGCCTGCCCATCGGAGGGGTAGTGGCCACTGACATCTCCCAGGATGGAGTTATCACCCCTGGTGGGGTGGGCTTCGACATCAACTGCGGCGTACGTCTTCTGCGCACAAACCTCACCTTGAAAGACGTGGAAGGCCGGCTGGAGGAGTTGGTGGATACCCTCTTTGCCACGGTACCCACGGGCGTAGGCTCCAGGGGCCCTTTGAAGATCAAGGGCGGCCAATACAAAGAAGTCCTTCGCAAGGGGGCAGCCTGGGCCGTGGAACAGGGCTACGGTTGGCCCGAGGACCTGGAGAACACCGAGTCCCAGGGCTTCATCTCTGGAGCCGACCCCAATCTGGTAAGCAGCAAGGCACAAGAACGGGGTAAAGATCAACTGGGCACCTTGGGATCGGGCAATCACTTCCTGGAAGTTCAGGTGGTAGAGCAGGTCTTCAACGAAAAACTAGCATCGGCCATGGGCCTGGAGCATGGTCAGATCACCGTCATGATCCATTCAGGCTCCCGGGGATTCGGTCACCAAGTATGCACCGACTTCCTCAAAGTCATGGAACGTGCCCTCCAGAAGTACCAGATCCAGGTCCCTGACCGGCAGCTGGCCTGCGCACCCTACAAGTCCCAGGAAGGCCAAGACTACCTGGCAGCCATGGCTTGCGCCGCCAACTACGCCTGGGCCAATCGCCAGTGTCTGGCCCACTGGACCCGCCAGGCCTTCTCCAAAATCTTTGGTAAGAGCCCCCAGGCCCTGGGCATGAGCCAGGTCTACGACGTAGCCCACAACATCGTAAAGATAGAGGAACACACCGTAGACGGAGAGAAGTTCCGTTTGGCCGTTCACCGCAAAGGAGCCACCCGGGCCTTTCCACCGGGGCATCCCGAACTCCCCGCCCACTACCGGGAGATAGGCCAACCCGTCATCATACCCGGTGACATGGGACGAGCCTCCTACGTCCTAGCAGGCACCCAGCAGGCCATGGAAGAGACCTTCGGCTCCACCTGCCATGGGGCAGGAAGACTCCTCTCCCGCCAGGCAGCCAAAAGGGCTCTCAGGGGCAAGTCCATCCAGGAGGAGATCGACAAATACGGCATCTATGCCCGGGCTTCCAGCAAAGCCACCCTGGTGGAAGAGATACCTACAGCCTACAAAGACATAGACGACGTGGTGGAGGTAGTCCATAAGGCAGGCATCGCAAAACTGGTGGTGAAGCTTCGCCCCTTGGGAGTCATCAAGGGTTAAGGGAACACCCTTTCCGGGCAAAGACCCTTAAAAAGGCCATTCCGTCCCCCACAGGAGCCGAAATCCAATAGACAGAGTCATCCTGAGCAAAAAGGTAATGCTCCTGCCCTAAACCCAGGAAACGATAGACTAGAAGACAGCCCACTTTGTCCATGGCGAAGTGGTGAAAAGGCCCGCCCCGTTCCATCTTCTCCATCATCACTTCTACCTGCTGAAAGGCCACCTTGTCCGATGGAGCCAAAGAGACCCATACCACGGCCCTCTGCCCACCTCTCATATAGATGGCTATAGCCCCTTTAAGGGCCTCAACCTTCTTGCCGTGGAGCCTGTTGATCTCTCTGAGGGCTGTCCGGCCCTTGATAAGCTTTGCCAAACGGTAGCCCTCTACTTTATTGGGGAAACTCCAATCATAAGAGGAACAACCCAGGAAAGGCCCCAAAAAAAACAAGAGAAGCCATATGCCTGGCTTCCACCTTAGCCCCCTACCCATATCCTCCCCTCTTTTGCCATTATTCCCTAAGGTGAGTATAAAAGAAAAAAAGAGTCCAGGAAAGGAGAGCAAATATGCGGAAGTTACACCTCCAACTACTTGCACTGTTCCTCACCATGGCCCTGGCCCCATCCGCGTGGGGAGGATGGGTCCTGGTTTCGGAGACAGTGAAACCGGGTATGTCCCCCATGAAGATCACCAACTACTATCAAGGGGGCCGCTTTGCCTCGGTGACCCCTTACGGTACCACCATCATAGACGCCCAAAAGGGGCTTATAATCCAGACTGACCCATGGAAAAAGGTCTATGCTGAGGCTACAGCCCACGAGATGGCCCAGAAAATCCGGGCATCCCACCAAAAGGTGAAGGCATGGCTAGCTAGTCTAACGCCCAAAGATAGGGCCCACGTGGAAAAATGTTGGGTATCGGCAAAAAGCCCAAAGTGACAGTCAAAAAAGTGTGCAAGGAATCCCTTCTGGGACACCCCTGTCAGATCTACGAAATAGACCTGGACGGTGAAAAAGCTATAAAACTCTGGATCACCCAAGATGTCAGCCCTTTCCCTCATAAGGCAGAGAAGAAGTTCAGAAAGCTGGTGGAAGAGGCCTTCCCCGAAGACAAGGAACTTTCCATCTTCAGATTGGAAAGCTCACCCGAGTTTCGCAACCTCACTCACCAAGGTTTAGTCCTCAAGCTGGTGGACCACCGAAACGACGCCATTACCCGGGCACTGGTAGTGAAAGAGGAAAAGATTCCCACCAGCCAGTTCAAACCGCCCATAGATTACAAGAAGGTGTCCTGGGAAAAACTGGGCCCTAAGAACAAGTGATTGACACGTGGGTGGACCCAAGGGCCCACCCACCCTACCTTGCTCTTACCCTAGCAGCCTCTGTAGTACCTCTTCGTGAATCTCCAGATCCCTCTTGCGGTAGAGGACCAAACGGATGCGTTTCACTGACTTGAGCTGGGGAATGGTCTCCAGAATGGCCTTGAAAGCCACCTCGGCCGCCTCCTCCATGGGATACCCGAAGGCTCCCGTGGATATGGCAGGAAAGGCCACGGACTTCAGGCCCTTATCATCGGCCAGTTCCAGAGCGTTTTTATAGCAGGCGGCCAGCTTCTCTGCAGGCTCGTCGTCCACACCGTAAACGGGACCCAGGACGTGGATGACATAGGGATTGGGCAGGTTGTGACCGCCGGTTATTACCGCCTCGCCAGGCTTGATAGGGGCCAGAGGACGACACTCTTCCTCCAGCCCGGGTCCCGCTGCCCTGTGGATGGCCCCCGCCACACCACCACCGTGGCGGAGCCAGGCGTTGGCGGCATTAACAATGGCATCGAAACCTTCCTGGGCCACGATATTGCCCCGGAGACACTCCAGGGTCACATCGCCCACCTTCACTTCCATGAAGCCACCTCCAGGAAAGGACCTCGCTTATCCCCTGCCCGCCAATAACTCAACCCACGCTAGATTCTTGCCAATTTTATTATACAGCCTGGCATCAGCGGTGATCATGGTAACTCCCTTCTCCATAGCCAAAGCCATATAGCTAGCATCGTAAGCCGAGCATCCGTATTGGGAGCACAGCTTATAAATATCGCCACAAAGATGAGACACGTCCTCAAGGCCCAGGCCCAGCTTATTAAAGCCATCCGGGGCCGAAAACACAACCCTTTCCTTGACCCTTCCCCTCCTCTGAGCCACCACCAACCCGTTGGCCACCTCGTAAAACAAAAGCCCCGGAGCAAAAAGGTCCAACTCGCCGGACGCAAAGGCCTT
>Ga0190304_1000654_pt1 | contig 16049 bp, 17 predicted proteins | sample 48700712_MG_FD_161670 | JGI IMG/M metagenome (GOLD analysis project Ga0190304, IMG submission 161670) | Hydrothermal vent sediment bacterial communities from Southern Trench, Guaymas Basin, Mexico - 4870-07-1--2_MG | ecosystem: Environmental > Aquatic > Marine > Hydrothermal vents > Sediment ... | reverse complement strand
AAAAATCCTTTAAATCCTTCTATGCAGTCCGGGTCATCTCCGGGTTTGCAGGCAAATGAACAAAAACCGTTGCAAATTTTGTCGCAACTATAACAATCTGTATCATTCAATCCCTTAGGATTACCATCATAAACCGTTCCATTGCAATCAAAATCGCATATATAATTTGGTTTTGCGCAGTCTGGGTCGCAGACTCCGTCGGTTTTTCCATTTGTATCCGGGTCGCAAATCCCATCATAAATGTCTTTGTTTCTGAAAATACAATCAATATCATAAGCGCCTCTTACATCGGTAAAATTATTATAACAATCCAAATCGCAAACTCCATCCAAATCACTTAAATTAATAATGCCATTTTTATCATGATCAATACAATCAAAATCGCAGGGAACCTCTTCTGCTTTATCATCAATATAACAAAGAGGGTCGCAAATTCCATTCAAATACGAACACATTACCTCGCAGTTTTCATCATATGGGTCACACCCTTCTTCTATCAAATTTATGATTACATCTCTGCTTGGCTCTCCTTCAGACCATACCTGTATGTAATCAAATTTTTTTAGTGGATAATATCCCGGATTCCCATTGATAATTATTGCTCCAGCTCCGATTGGTTTCAGTCTTTTTTTATATAGAATTAATTCACCGCCTTTTGCAATATTGCTTGTTTTGGCAAGATGTTGTATGTCTTCTTTTCTTAAAGAAAAACTTAAAGTATAATTTGATTTCACATTTCCGCATTCTCCGTTATATGAAGCTTGAAGAATGGTCTGAAATTCTTTTAAAGAAATGGTTTTTCCAGAATACGCTTCGCAAATATTATAACTTTTTCCCGGAGATATTGCCAACCTTACTTTGTTAAATACCTTTCCTATTTTTTCTGGAATTGATCCTTTTAAATCACCCCCAAAAGAATAGATAAACGTAGTAGATATAACAATTACAATTACTGTCAGAACGGCTATTCCAATGAGATTTATTTCCATTATTTAATATTAGTTTAAATTATCTAATTATAAGGATATTGAAGATTTCTTAAATATCTCTGTCCTATAAATTGATTTTATTTTTCAAATTATATTTATTCTGTGATTAAAAGCATCAAATTTTATAATAACGGTTATATCTTCGCCTTTGATATTTCCAATTTTCCATAGCAGTTTGTTTTCTTTTCCGCACTCAAAATTTTTTCCCTCATCTTCAAGAAAATTGTTTGGAAGTTTGCTACAAAGTTCTTTATCAATCAAAACTTCTGTCAATGTTGTTTCGTTTATTTGTGTTTTTACCTCTGGCAAAAAAAGTTCATAACATATCATGTCAACACCAGCTTTTCCATAGTCACTTTTTTTCCAGCATTTCATAATATATTCAACAAGCAATTCATCGGTAACATTTCTTTTTAAAATTAATCTTTTCGTAGTTGCATCAACACCCTCGCATTCTGGATTGTAGGGTTTTAGATAATCTGGTATTGGCAATGCTCTAAGTCCATGATAAAGAGGGCATAAAGAAGTGTTATTCGTTCCGGAAATTAATGTCTGCAGAAGAACAAGGAATATGCCTATGGCGATTATTGCAATAATAATTTCAGTAATAACTGTGAAAGCGATTCCCTTCATAATTTTTAAGGATTAGTACAACCACTTATTTTTTTAAAACTTTCTGCTCCCCAAGAAGGGATAAATAAAAACAAAATTATTGCACTAACAAAAATAAGTTTTAGTAGTTTATTAGATTTTTCAATACGGTTGTAAAGGTAGGTAATAAAGCAGACGGATGAATAACAAATTAAGAAAATAATAAACATAATGGCAAGATTAAAAATTTCTAAGAAACTGACAATACTTGTAGCAAAGTATAAAAAATCACCTAAAATAGCAAAGATATAACAAAAGAAAAACCCTGCAAGAAATAGTATTGCAGATGTCTTGGTAAAAGAAAAATACCACAAAATCTCAACAAAAATATAAACCATGAGAAAAATAAGAAGTACAACTTTAACTTTTGTTGGTCTAAAAAATTCTTTTATAGATTTTGTATTCATAAAATATACAACTTATTTAAAGACAAAAACCAAATTAATTTGGAAATTATCGATTAATCAGCCGTTTTGTTAATATATTTTTCACAAACATTCTCTGGGAAAAATTCTTTATGCCAATTATCTTCATCTAGGACACTTGAGAAATCACACGAACCTGTTTTTATCTTGTCAAGAACTTCTTTGGTTGCAAGGCTTTTATCACCTTCATATTTCTTTAGATAATTGTTGCACAACAACTCAGCACATTTTTCCATTATTGTTCCTGAGGCTGAGGATTCAAGTTTTTTACAAGGCACATATAAGAAGCAATAAACTCTGTCTTCACAGGCGGGCCAATAATAAAGACCCACATAAATGAGTTCATTAGGTATCCTATTTTTATTGAAATCATTACCTTCAAAATAATATGTGCAATATCCTAAAGGATCATTCTCGCAGAGTTCATTACATTTTCTTTTGAAATTTAAGTTAGGTATGTTTTCAGACATACCTAAAAGGGCAGACAAAAATAATTTCCACTGGTTTTCTTCTTTAACAAAAAGTATATAGACTGGACTGTCTCCAATACTACAAAGAATACCACATATCTGCATGGGCTCACTTATATTTATAGTAGACTTGTTATATATTGTTAGAGGCAACTCCTTTCCTTCAAAATAAAATATCTCTTTTATTTTTGGAAATTGTTTTGTAAAATAATTATAATAACTTTGGTTCCTTTCTAAAATTATCTTGTCAATTTTACTAGCGAGTAACTCTGCTAATGTAATATTTTGTGTTTTTATTGCTTTTATCGTATAATTTAATGTTTTATAAGGGGTTGATAAATCTAATTGTTCAAAAGACTTATCTATTTTTTGGTTACACCCAATTATAGATAAATTTGGTTGTTTCTGTTTTAACATTTCACAATCTTTTACAGGAACATTGGTGTTTTCTAAACGCAATATTTTTAAATTATTTAAATTCATCAAAGGAGAAATATCAGAAACATATGTATTATCTATGCATAAAATCTCTAAATTAGTTAAATTACTTAAAGGGGAAACATTGGAAATCTCGGTATTACCCAAATACAATTCTTTCAAATTAACCAATCCCCCCAAAGCGGAAACATCGGAAACTCTAGTGCCAAATAAACCCAAAATCTCTAAATTAGTTAAATTATTCATAACAGGAATGTCAGAAACTTTTGTATAACCCAGGTCTAATTCTTTCAATTTGCTTAAGTTTCCTAAACAAGAAATGTCAGAAACATTAGTAAAAAATAAATCTAAATACTCTAATTTATTTAAATTACTTAATGCAGAAATGTCAGAAACATTTGTAAAACTCAAACCTAGATACTCTAGATTGATCAAATTACTTAATGCAGAAATGTCAGAAACATCAGTACTTTTTAAATCCAAAATCTTCAAATTTTTTAGATTAGTGAGAGGAGATAGGTCAAAGACTTTAGTATAACTTATATCTAACCACTCTAAATTAACTAAATCCTCTAGAGGTGAAATATCAGAAACTTCACTTTTCTGTAAATTTAGATACTTTAAGTTAGTTAATTTAGATAAAGAAGAAATATTTGAAACACTTTGCCTTAAATTACCCGTTAAAGATAATGCCTCCAAACAACTCAAACTATTAAGTTCCTGTAAAGCATCACTTCCATTAAACAACATAGATAATGCCAATGTTTTACGACTCTCATTGTCTAAACTTATATACTTATAACTTTTATTATTTAAATCTGCAATTTCCTCCCACATGGTAGAGTATTTATCATTGGAACATAAAGTCCTTTGCTGAACACCACCACTTACAAAAACAATCCTTATTATTAAGAAAATTAAAATTATTAAGAAAATTAAAATTAGGCAAACTAAAGGTTTTGATCTAATAAAATGTTGTGTATCCATAAACTATACAACTTATTTAAAGACTAAAACCAAATTAATTTGGAAATTATTGATTAATCAGCCGTTTTGTTAATATATTTTTCACAAACATTTTCCGGGAAAAATTTTTTATGCCAATTATTTTCTTCTGGAATCTCTGAAAAATTACATTCTGTTAAATTAGTGCTTATTCTTATATGCCTTAAAACAGCCTCATTGGCATATTCTACATTGCCATTATATTTTTCTAAATAATTTTGACATAATAACTTAGCACAATTTTGTATTATTTCTGTTGAGGTATTGCCAAGTTTTTTACAAGGCACATATAAGAAGCAATAAACTCTGTCTTCACAGGCATACAAATATTCACCGGCATTATTTAGTTTGACTATTTCATTTCTTACACCATTACTATTCCAATCATCTCCATTATAGCTCTTAAAACAATACCAACCAATATTGTTTGCACAATTATATTTACAACTATCTAAAAATATTTGTTTTTTTTGAGACTCTGATGGCAAGCAACCGCCAGTCTTTAGAGGTATAGGTAAAAATAGGAATAGAATAATCCCTGATATAAAAATAGGTTTCAGAAATTTACATTTAAAGTTTCCAAAATGTCTGTAAAGAAAAATAATCAGACAACTATATAAGTAACCTAAAATTACAGATGCCAATGTAAAAGTTAGTATGGAAGTTAAAAAATCAACTAAAAAAAGAGGAATAATGCCAAATATAATCCATAAGGAAGGAGGCGAAATAATTATCGTTGTTTCAATGAATTATATGATTGTAAAAACAATGGAAACCAGCACCTTAACTTTTGTTGGTCTAAAAAATTCTTTAATAGATTTGTATCCATAAAATAAACCTATTAGAATAATACGCGAGTACTTGCTATTGCAATAATAATTTCAGTAATAACTGTGAAAGCGATTCCCTTCATTTTTATGAAGTTATTATGATTTTGTCGCCGACATCCTTAAATCTAATAATTATTAAATTTTTGTCAAAATTTGTTTTTATTTCTACTTTATCTCTAATATCCGGTTTAAGATCGTTCAGAATATCTTCTTCTGTTACAAAAAGATTAAAAGTATTCTCTGCATCCAGAATATAACATTCTATATCTGTCTGCTCGTTATCTGGCAAATTTGTCATGGTGTCATAACAACTTTCAATATAAGTGGAAATTTCACCAGCAGAAAATTCACTTTGCTTCACTATTTTTGGAAAACCAAGATCTTCTTTTGTTTTAAAATATTCTTCAAAGGGATTGGAAAATTGGCCAGAAAAAGTTAAAAATAACTCTATCACTACGGCGATTACAACCAGAACAATTACCCATTTACCTATAACATCAAGAGCCAACATTCCCTTCATAAATATAATCCTATATATAAAATACTAAATTTATTATCTCCTGTGTTTGTATTTAATAATATACTTGGAAAATGAAGGGGATTCTTTTTCTGGTTTTTTATTCCTTTTCTCTTTGTTGAATATTTTTGGACCAATCTACGAAAAGAAATTTCTCTAAGTTATTTTTCATCGTGAAAAATTACCTTTGACTTATAAATCTTATATTTAATAAATAATAAATAATATATGGAGAGCAATGGAAATTTTAAAGGAATAACGTATTCGGTGATTGTAATTGTCGCATTGGTTGGAATCTTAGGTGCGTTAATTGGAATGTCTTATCAGTCTTCGATAGGTTCAAGAGTTGGAGGAAGTATTGTGGAAAAGGCATCTCAGGATGTATCTGATCAGAAATTGGAAAATACAAAAGCAACGATTGCGGGAGCATTAAAGTTTGGCACTATGCTTTCTGCTCTTGATGTCGCAGCTCAGGGAGGAACAGCAGAACCATTGACTTATTGGGAGTGCAATGGAAAACCGCAACCTCCAGAATTAAATGAAGTGCTGTTTGCTTTAAGCAACACTTCCGTACAGTATTTTAACAGTTATTTAAAAACACTAAAAAAAGATCTGAAGGAAAAATTTATCAATGTATCAGAATGCGATTGCGTAGCAATAAAGCCTCCAAAAAAAGAAATTTGCATGAATGAAGATTGCTCAAGTTTTGGCTCTGGCGCTAAAGACGAAAAAATAAAAGTTACTTTTCCAACGAATACCAGTTATGATGGAGATATTGAAGTAGATATAAGTCCAGTAAGATTCTGGATGTTTTATTACAGATTGTACGACTTCTTCAAGAATAATAAGTTGTTGCAAGTTATTCAGCAAAGTATGGTGGCAAACTGTCCACAAGATGCTCTAATGAAATATGAAATAGCTTATCAAGACGTATGCAGAGATTTGATAAAAGAATTATCAAGACACGATTCTCCGGGAGGCATTGAATGCAAAACAATAAAAAGCGAATATGAGGGAGACGAGCATACAGAGATTCTTTGTACTCATAAATACATCGATTGCAGGATAATAGAAACTGGAGCTCCGCATACAGATTGTGAAAGAGATCCAAAGGAAGATATCTGTTTTAGCAAAAAAGTTTACATGCAGGGAAATAACAAGGGAATATTGATAGAACTGAAAGACAAAAAATACAAACCACTTGGAGAAAAACCGATGATTTTTAATATACATGCGGTATTTACCGGCTTAAATATTCCGGAATGCAAACCAATAAATCAACCAATAAATTCATAGATTTTTATTTTTTATTTTATTTGCATTTATATACTCTTTAGTTGATTTATGGACATCCTCAGCAGAAGCGGGCAATGCTTACCATATTGAAATACGAGAGCCCTATCCTTTATTTATTTATAAAGTTATGAAAGGACTCGCAATAAACGTAGTTGGAATAATGATTATTGCGTTAGTAGGCGTCGCTGTTTTGCTGATGTTCATCTCCGGTTCTCTATCCTCTATGACGAACAGCGCTTTTTGTTATTTTTCCAAATATATTGGAATATCTCATTCAGATATTTGTGAAAGCAAATATTCTTTCTCTAAAACAATAAAATTAAATGTGGATTCAAAAGAAGAATTGGCAAGATATCTCGGCGCATATTCTATATTGTGCTGGAAAGAAGCAACAAAACCTCTGAAAAAAAAAGACATAATCTGTTATCAGATATTTTTAAATAAACCGGTTGGCAAAGTTTCGGAATTTGATATCACACATATATTGGAAACGGAAGGAGGATGTGATGAATTGCAAAACTCAATTATAAAAAATGAGACGGGCGCAGAGATAGAATATCCAGGATACTGCGGAGATCGAGACGAAATTTGCTGGAATGTCTCTGGAAATGTAATTGAAAATCAAACATTAATTTTAATAAAGTATGACACGGAACAAAATCAGATTGTAATAAAATGTTAATTTATTCAAAAAGCAAAAATGATGGGCTATGTAAATGTTTCTGGAGAATAATATTGATATCTGCATCTAAACACTCCCGCTGCATTTACATCAAATTCAGACAAGTTTTTTGTCAACTCGTGATTTTCTATTGATGATTTTTGTATTTCTCCTTCTCTGCAAGCACAGACACAACTCTGAATCTGGTCAAAGGGAAAGTCCACACCCCTCAAAATTTTATTAATAACCTCCAGTCCAACTCTCTCATAAACCGCTTTTCTCATTCCAGAATCAGTTATTAACAGCAGACTCCCGCCGTTCTTTACAAATTTGATTATTTCGTTTATTTCATCCCGATGCCATCTCTTATATTTTTGGCAGTTTCTGGTTGCTTCATCACAAAATCCCGGAGTTATCAACCATATTTGGTCGTAATCTTCAAAATTTGTTATTTTTGAAGCATGTCTTCTGACATCTATATTATAACCCCGCAATCTTAACTTATCAAGAATATTTTTTCTATCTGCTTCTTCAGGATTTGTTATATTCTCTTCAAAAACTAAAAGAATTCTTTTACCGCCAAAATAATCGGCTATATTATTTAGTAAAGTTTCCGTTTCATTTCCAACATTGATCCAGTTGTATGTATCGGCAAGTAAAATCACATTATTTTTTAATAATAGGATGGGTTGTTTTCCATTGTATTCGCAGTAAATTGGAACTTTGATATCATTTAGATCACATCCGCATATCGGCTTGGAACCTTTTAGCAGAATTGAAACGCCGCATTTTGTTTTGATAAAGTTTAGGCGATAATCTCTGTAGGCGATTTTTCCGAGTATCTTATCTATTAGAGTTGGAATGGTTTTTTTGGACGCAAATTTATCAACTTCTATCTGACAATTAAGTTTTTTGCTGCAATAAATTTCATTTGATATATTCATGCATATCTGATTTCCCAAAGTTCTATTATTTTTTTCTGTTATATTGCCGTTAAAAACAGCAAATATATTTGATACAAGGCTTGAAAAAGTTAAAGAGATTTCTGAAGACTGATTTACATTCATCATACAAAAAGTATTTACTTTATTGGCGATTTCATCAAGAGATTTTATAGAATCCTGTCTGTGTTTTTCTACAGTCATGTTTGAAAATATTTGTAAAAACAGAATAGAAATTGTTAAAGTTGCAAGTATTCCTCCAATGAGCCATATATATGTATTCATATTAAGGCCAGTAATAAACTTTTAATTCACTATATTTTCCGAGGACAGATACGGGAATCGGTATTGTAACTGCCCGGACAGTTTTAAATCTTGGAACCAATGTTCCGGCTTCAAGATAGGGAATTCTTTTTGGTTGCGCCTTTGTTATTATTTCCTCTATTGCTGCGGCAGAATAGCTTGCATTTGTTAGAGAATACATTTTTCCTCCGGTTTTGTTTGAAATTTCCCTCATCCATCTTTTTACAACGCCCTTACTACAACCGCAGTAATCGTAAGAAGTATCCCTTTCAAAATCTTCTCTCTGGCATTCGCCTCCACGTAAAGGATAAAATTCTCCGCATGCAATCCCGGAAAATCCAAAGACCGTTACATTATTTTCCAGAGCAGCCTTTAGACCATTTTCAAAATTATTTCTTTGACATCCATGGGTAGGACAATTCGGTTCCATTCCCCCAGGCAATTCATCAGAAATTGGAATAGCAATTTTAACGGCACGTTCATTCCATCCATATTCTCCATTAGTTTTATAGGGACCCATTTCAATCGCACATTTTAATCCAGTTCCCCAATCTTCATCGTATCCTCCTCCCCGATAACAACCTCGTTTGCAATAATATCCTTTGTTTGGATGCGTATCTGGCATAGTTACTACATGAAAATATTTTGTCTCATTGACATAATCTTCTATATGAAAAGGAACTAAGTTTCCATTTTCATGGACACAACATGCTGGACTTCCAAGAAGAAACAAAGTCATCTCAGCTTTCTTTCCCTTTTTTCTCAATTTGTCTATTATTTTTGGAACATCCGTAACCAAAATTCGTATCTGATTGCACATAGAACCAGAGGTATCGGAAACTACAACAATCTGAATATTGGAAGTTATATTTGGAAATGGAAGTCTGAGATACCAGTGTCCCTTTCCATAGATATAATCAAACCTGTCTTCAAGTTCTTTTTTTAAATCAACTTTTCCCGCACCAACTCCATAGTCTATCTTATAATCTCCATTATACGCCGCAATTCCCAATAATTCTAGGAGGGTTTTTCCAGTATTGTTTTCTGTCGTGTAGAGAATAGAATTTATTCCAGCTTTAAATCCTTCTATTTCCTGTCTTTCACCCAAGATCTTTAAAGTTTCAGTTTGCTCTCTGCCGATATAATTTCCGTAAACCACAATCATGATAGCCAATATTGCAAGAATCAGAACGGTTAGTCCGAGAATCTCAAAAATTTGCCCTCTCATGTTCTTACCATAAGTTTATTAGGATATTTAAAACTCGTAGTTATTCTGTATACTCCTTTTGATTTTATATCCTTAAAATCAAGTTTGCATAAGACTTTTCTGCATTTTTTTGGGTTGGATTCTATGCACAAGGTGTTATTAAAATAAGTAAGAGGATAACTTAAACTAATTTTTGTTGTTGTTGCATTTTTCTGACCGAGCATTCCAAGTTTACAGGATAAATCCAAAAATCCCGCTATTTTCTCCAGTTCTCCATCTACAATATATATGGTTATTTTCCCGGGTTTAACAACTTTTTTGGAATATCTTATGGCAACGGGCATCCAGTATTCAACACTATTTCTATAGGCCTTTCCTGTTGAAAAATTACTTGCGCCAAATTCCCAACCAGAAGAATTTTCAATATCATTAATTTTTACTCTAAAACCGAATTCATAACTTCTCGCACATTCGGGCTCAATATCTTTATATTTTTGGGCAAATTCATTGAGTTTCTGCACATCAATAATATTTGCATAACTGCTCGATGTTTCTTTCACCTGATAAGCAAGACAATCTTCAGAATTTGCAAGAAGAAGCAATGTGGCTGTGGCAGTGTTCATCAACTCATTATTTCTTTCAATTCTCTTCAAATCCGCTTCAGACATATTCAAAAAACCATACAGGGCAAGCAATACAATTACCATCATAACCAGTGCAAAAGGTTTTATCACGTAACTTATTTGTCCTTTCATATTTTTACCAAATACACTTAAAATTTATATTTTTTAATAGTTCACAAAATCCGGGCCTGTTTTGATCGTTCGTGTTTAAAATACATGTGGGATCTACTTTGCAATTTAATTTTCTTGGTCCTTCTATAGGAAAAGGATAACCGGAATTCTTATCGATCAATCCTCCGAAGCCATATTTTGTTTTATTAATTAACGGATATGCTCCATAGTCATTCCATACAAGGCATAAATGTTCACAAAGAGCCGTTCCTTCAAAAGGCACAATATAATGATTTGTCGCATCTATCTGCAACCATTTGTTCCAGTTTCCGTTACAGGCTCTTAATTTCAAGTTATTTGGCAAAGAGGGGTCGCAATAATAAAGAACATAAGCATGCCTGAAACCTGTTCCTTTAGTAGTCCGGCAATTATCACAACTTGAGAATGCCGCATAGACATCATAGGGAGGAACTCCGAGAGTTCTTAAAATAGATACCAGCGCAATGGCATGGTCTCCACAGAAACCCACTCCCGCACATATTTCTTTCTCATTGGTTAAAATTGAATTGCACCAAGGTTTCGTTAGATTATATTTTTCATTTGCCAGTATTGTTTTGGATGCTTTATAAACCCCAGTTTTTGATATATCTTCTTCTCCTCCGCCATATCTTCCTTTATCAAAAGCAAATCCCAATGGATTCGGAGATTTCAGCTCAACTTCTATTTGCTTAATGTCCCAGCCTCTTCTATCCAAAAACTTTATAACTTCATCTGAACATACCTGTATCACATTTGGCGTCAAATGAGGAACGTCATCCATCCAGTTATTATCCTTGGTATTGGTAATATATAATCCTCCAGCAAAATTATTGCTCTTCTTTACTCTGACAGGACAATAGCAACCCGGTGAAGTTGGACAGGGATTTGGAGTATTGAAACCACAGCAGTCCGGGTCACAACTTGTATTGTCATTTACGCAATCGGGGTCGCAGACATTGTCTTCTACCTGTGTGCAAATTCCGTCAGGTCTTGATTGCATATAATCTTCGGTACTTGTGCTATGATACGGACAAGTATAATAGTTTGGATGTCCTTGATACGAAGGATGTGCAGTATAATATGGTGAGCAGCAATCCCATTTATGGTTTCCATTTCCCGGTTTGCAATAAGATTCGCAATCTATGTCTCCTTTTCCAGAAACACTTTTTCTGTTACATACCAAATCTCCACTCCAGCAGTCATCTTGGCAGGTATACCAGTTTTCCCAGTTTTTTGGCAGACTGGTTAAATTCCACATTTTTTGCTCATAATCTTTATAAGTTTTGCCGGATCCCCTTTTCCAACCACTTGCTTCCAATTCATCATAAAGAGGTCTCAATATTGGACTAACATCGCATTTTTCATCGCCACAACAGGCAGGTTCATAATCTTTTTCTTTTGCACAAAGTTTTGTTCCCGGACAACAGACATAACCCGCACAGCAGGGAATCTTGGAACAATCTTCATTTTCTATGGAACATTTTTCCTCGCAATCGTCGTCTAATCTGCAATCCGGGTCGCAAATATTATTAGTTTCATTGCAATCCAAGTCGCAGATTCCGTCTTTTGGCAATCTTATAATTCCCAATTTTTTTTCCATGGCACATCCAGTATAGCAATAGCCATCTTTTTCATCTTCAAAACCATCAGAATCTTTATCAGCAGGTTTGCAGTCAGGATCGCATGTTCCTTCATATCCCGTTGTTCCATTAAACATCATTACACAATCAAAATCACAGATACCTTTTTCTACATTATCGCAATCCGGGTCGCAAATGCCGTCTGTTTTATTCTTTTTTATGCAATCAAAATCACACACTTTATCAACTTCATTTCTGTAACAATCCGGGTCGCATAATTGATCTTTGTTCTGGTCACAGAATTTGTTGCAAATATAATCCATTTTTTCTGTGCGACAATCAGGATCACATACTTTATTTATAATGCATGCCGGGTCGCAAACTCCGTCTCCAAAATTACAGGAACAATTTCCAGCCGAGATAATTATCCTTCTATCATCTCTATTTTTCACGAGACACAGTTTTTTTGGATTGACGAAATGATACGGTCCGGAATGAATTAAACCAGAAAAAGATTCTTCAATTGTTCCTTTATCATAACTCAGATAAATTTTTTTGTATCCAATGCTCAAGTTTACATTTACTCCTTCTGGAATGTTATATTCATATTCTTGAGATCCGGCAAGTGCGGCAGTTCTGTCAATCAGGAAACCAATATCTCTTGCTATTGCTCTAAAAGCATTTCTGTTTGTTTTTTCACTCTGGGTAAAAAAAAGCCCATAGACAACACTGATAATAAGTATAAAAGAAATTACAAGCGAAAGTGTATTTAATATTGTTTCTGACAGAACAGCACCCCCTTTCAATTTATTCATAATAATTTTATATTTAGTTAACTATAATATATAAAAATCCGCATTTCTTTCATTTTTCATCAACGAAAATTACAAATTGTGTAAAATATTATAATAGATTGCTTTTATAGTATATTTATCCCATGCAATTTTCGGTTAAATCACTTTAAATTTAAAAAATAAAAAAATAATGGACAGGAAGAGATTGGCAGCGAGGATATTAAAAGTTGGAGTATCGAGAGTATGGTTGGACCCCGCACGGAAAAAAGAAATAGACGAAGCGATAACTGCCGCAGATTTTAGAAATTTAATCAAAAAGAAAGCAATCAAAAAACTTCCGGAGAAAAAAAATCTGTCCATTCACAAAAAAGAAACAAAGGGAAAGGGCAGAAGAAAGGGAGGAAAATATTCCCGCCTGAACAGGAAGAGAAGATGGATTATTAAAATTAGAGGACTAAGATCAGAATTGAAAAAACTGCTAAAAGAGGGAAAAATTGAAAAAATTACTTATATAAATCTATATAGAAAATCCGGAGGCGGATTTTTTAGAAACAAATCCCACCTGCATACCTATCTCGAGAGACAGGAACTCTTAAAGAAATAAGCCTTTTTAAAGTTTTCTATTATCATTATGGGACTTGAATATATACACGCGGCTTTATTATTGCACGAAGCAAAAAAGGATATTACAGAAGAAGCCATATCCAGAATTGTTGAGGCCGCAGGTTTGGAAGTAGACAAAGCAATGACAAAAGCAACAGTAGAAAATCTAAAAGATGTTAATATTGATGAGGTTTTAAGTTCTGCCGTAGCAGCTCCCGTGGCAGCGGCTCCAGCGGCACAAACCGGAGGAGAAACGGGAGGAGAAAAGAAAGAAGAAAAAAAAGAATCTCAAGAAGATAAAGAGAAAAAAGCGGAAGAAGCGGCTGCAGGATTGAGTTCTTTATTTGGCTAAAATTCTCTACCAAAATTTTTTGTTAATTACGGATTGAAGGTTTCTGTTTCGGATATTATATAACACTCCGTATCCTTCCCTTCAATCGCAGAAATGTCAAAAAGAGATTTTAATAATATATCTTTCTTCAACATTTATTGCTCTTATTTAATAATCAGATAAAAAAGGAATACTAATAGTATTTAAAATTTTATCTATGTTTATGGAAGAAAACAGACCAATAGATGCGCTAAATAATTCAAAAGGGAAGAGAGTGCTGTTGAGACTAAAGAACGGAACGGAAATATCAGGGACTCTAAAGGCGCAGGATTTGCATCTGAATATGTGGTTGACAGACGTTGAGTTAAAAAAAGACGAAGAAACAACAAAATACAAAGACATGCTCGTTAGAGGCGACACAGTTCTTTACATTATTCTTTAGTACATCTGATTCTAAGGGGAATTATAAATAAAAAATTTTCGAATTCAAATAGGTATTAAATCAATAAGACGGACAACAGATTCTCACCGCAAAGATATTCCTCTTTAGCGCTTTATCTCTAATAGACCAACTTATCCAACCTTTTCCAACAAAGCCGGTACTTGCACCCGCTTTTTGCGTATTTATCCTAATAAAATAAAAAATTTATGAAACTGGAGATTAAAAAAGAAGGAAAAATTAAATTTTTCGTGCCAACTGGAAGAAAAATTACAAAAAAAGACGAAGTTTTTTACAATCCCGAAATGAAATTTGATAGGGATTTGAGCGAAGTAATTGCCTCAATTTTAAAGCCAAAGAAAATTTGCGATTGTTTGGCCGGGAGCGGTGTTAGAAGCTTAAGATACAAATCCATTTTGGATAATTCTGAAGTTGTTGCGAACGATAAAAATCCAAAAGCTTCAGAATTAATTAAAAAAAATGCGAGATTAAATAAGTTTAAAATAAGGGTTGAAAATAAAGAGGCAAATGTGTTGCTGTTTGGAGAAAAATTTGATTTTATTGATATTGATCCTTTTGGTTCTCCAATTTACTTTTTAGATTCTTGTGCAAGAGCAATAAAAAATCGCGGCAGTATAGCGATAACGGCAACCGATACGGCACCTTTATGCGGAACTTCTCCTCTGACTTGTCTGAGAAGGTACGGAATAAAAAGTTTGAGAACAGATTTTTCAAAAGAACTTGGTTTGAGAATTTTAATTTCTGCCACAATAAAAAATTTTGCGAGATATGATCTTGCATTCAAACCAATCTTCTCTTATTGCAGAAGACATTATTTTAGGGTTTTTGGGAAAATTGAAAGGGGCGCTAAAAGAGCAAACAAATTATTAAAAAATTTTGATTATTTCTCTTACTGTCAGAAATGCGGATGGAGAAAGGAAGGAATTTTTGAAAAGTGCGGATTTTGCGGAAACAAAACGAGTTTAATTCGAGAGATTTATCTTGGCGATTTTGCTCAAAAAGAATTTTGCAATAAAATTTTAGAAAAATTGGGATGCCAGACAATGATAAGTAAATCTTTACCTACAAATGTGAAAGAAAGTGGCACCCATCTCGCTATTTTAATAAGAACGATAAGAAATGAGCAAAACTATCCGCCCTATTATGAAATTCATAAACTTTGCAAATTAAATAAAAAGCAACCGAAGGAGACGGGATTGTTGCTTGAAAAACTTGATGCAAGAAGAACTCATTTTTCTCCATTGGGAATAAAAACAAGGAAAAGTTTTGAGGAGATTTTGAAAGCTTTGGATTGAATTATTTAAAATCAAATTTATCGTATTGCCGATAAACGAAGTGCATGAGCATTTGAGCGGAATGAAATGGATCAATTTATCGGCTGTTATAATTCCATTGGGGAATTCGAGCGATTAGCGAGGAAGTCGGTAAGAGCGAGCTTATAATTGATGGATAGCATCTTCTAACCACGAAGGGAGATTATATTTTCTCAAACCTTCTCTTGTAACCCAGACGTAACCACCATGCTCTTCACTTATTTTTACTTTGTCAGAATAAGATTCACATAAGTATGTTTTTCCATCTAAATGAATTCCTTTTTCTGGTAAATCTAAACTCCATGAATTTAATAGTTTTATTATTTTTATATCTAATCCTGTTTCTTCCTTAACTTCTCTTTTTAGTGCTGATTCATCATTCTCTTGAGGATTTTTTCTCCCTCCTGGAAGATCATATTCTCCACCAATAAAATCTTCTTTTTTCAAAAGAAGAAACCTATT
>Ga0190304_1000653_pt1 | contig 16060 bp, 18 predicted proteins | sample 48700712_MG_FD_161670 | JGI IMG/M metagenome (GOLD analysis project Ga0190304, IMG submission 161670) | Hydrothermal vent sediment bacterial communities from Southern Trench, Guaymas Basin, Mexico - 4870-07-1--2_MG | ecosystem: Environmental > Aquatic > Marine > Hydrothermal vents > Sediment ... | reverse complement strand
TGGCGGAAGAAGGATACTGTCGAAGCCGGTTGGAGACCCCGTGCCCAGGATATGTTAACGCCATCTTTACATTCATACGAGGTTACCTTTCTTTTCGGGTGATTTCAAATGCATAGATGGTTTCAAAGAAAATGTGCTTCTGCTTCAAAACCTTAAAACTGTAGATGTTCTCGTAACGCTTCTTTATCCCGTTCACATCCGTGAAACTGCTCATAATCGTGTAAATCCTTCCTCCTTCTGCGAGATATTTCCATGCATCCCTGAGAAACTCGTCTATAACCTTTCTTCCATCTTTTCCACCATCCCATGCTCTATCCTCGCCTTCCGTGGGCAGATAGGGGGGATTGAAAGTTATGATATCGAACTTTCCAACGACATTCTCGAACAAATCGCTTTTCATGCATTTTATTTTCAGTCCATTATACCCTGCGTTGAATATCGTGTTTTCTACAGCTTTCTCGTTTATATCAACAGCCACGACATCACATCCCGAGTTTGCAAGGTGGAGAGCTATTATTCCGCTCCCGCACCCCATATCCAGAACCCTTTCATCTCCTTTCACATCGATGGCCTCTACGAGGAGGTAACTGTCATCAGATGGCTCGTATACCCCGGGAAAGACCCTTATTTTGATATCGGGCATCACCTTCATCGGAGAAAAGTATAAGTTCATCTAATTTATACATTAGCCGAGGTGGGATGAGAACAGAAGCGTTGCTCCTGGGCATGATAGCGGTTACCATATTAATAGCGTGGAGCCCGCGGGCGGATGCGAAAGATATAATCGTTGATAAGAGTGGAGGAGGGGACTTCACGACCATATCTGAGGCGATAGCAAATGCCGTCGATGGAGACAGAATTATTGTCAGATCGGGGGTCTACAATGAGAATCTTCTGGTTGATAAGAATGTATCTATAGAAGGGGAGAACAGGGAGACCACCATCATAGAAGCATCGAGTAATGGGCATACGGTTAAACTGTACAAACTGGCTCACTGCACAATTTCCAATCTTACCATCCAGAATGCTATCGGTACGGGAAATGACAACATCTATCTGGATGAGTGCAGCAATGTGACTATACGCGATTGTACGATCAGAGACAGCGCAAGCAGCGATGGTATATCACTCTACAGATGCTCCCATATAACCATCACAAACTGTTCAATCCTGAGCAACAAGCAGGGTAACGGAATATTCTTTATATTCAGTTCCCACTGTACCGTAAAAAACAACAACATATCGAAAAATCAGGTCGGTATATTCCTGCAGTATCAGTCAAGTGACAATACGATATCCGGTAACGTCATAAGAGAAAATGGGTATATAGGAGTGAGGATATCGGCATCCGGCGCATCTGCGTACAGTCCATCTGGAAACGTGATAACCGAAAATGTTTTCATCGCCAACGGGCAGAACGCCGAAGACACCACGGATGGATTGAATCTATGGTATAACCCGGAAACGGAGAAAGGCAACTACTGGGATGATTATCAAGGAAAAGATGCAAATAACGATGGTGTCGGTGATACACCTTACCAGATTCCCGGTGGTAACAATCAAGATATCTACGTCCTCGGATTTTTCCAGGGTGGGGGAGCATCGCAGAATAAAAAACCCATCGCCAACGCTGGCGGAGATTACTACGGAGAGGTTAACGAGCCGGTATGCCTGGATGCATCAAAAAGCTACGACCCGGATGGAACCATAGTTTCCTACACGTGGGATTTTGGTGATGGGACGAGCGGGAGCGGTAAGAAAGTTTCCCACACATACGCGGCGCCGGGCGATTACACCGTTACCCTTACCGTTAGAGATGATGATGGCGCAGTAGATACGGATACCGCGGTAGTTCATATCCATGAGACGGCAGTGAATCAGAAACCGGTGCCCGTTATCACGATGAAGAGCCACGCACACGTTGGAGAGCTCGTTGAATTCAATGCCTCCAAAAGTTACGACCCGGATGGTAGTATAATAAGTTATGTGTGGAGATTCGGAGACGGAAAGGCGGATTATGGAAAAACCGTATACCACTCCTACTCCACTTCGGGAGTTTATAGGGTGGAGCTTGTGGTAGTTGATGATGATGGATTTTCAAACTCCACGATAAAGAACATAACGATATACTCATCATCCGATGGCGCCGGCGTGAAGGCGCATCTGTCCGTGGAGCCGAGCACGGCATATGTAAATTCGATAGTTATATTCAATGCAACGGGAAGTGAGGGAGACATAGAAACGTATATTTGGGAATTTGGTGATGGAAATAATCTCACGACCTCTTCTCCGGTGTGCAATCACACCTACAGCAAGCCCGGAACCTACTTCGTGAATCTGACCGTCGTGGGATCAGGTGGCGAAACAGATAATGTTTCAGAGATCGTGGTCATCAAAGAAAGTTGGAAGAAAGATATCCCGGGATTTGGTATCCTTCTCACCCTGTTCTTATTGGTCATCATCGTGATCATGAGGAGGAGGACATGAACAGGTATGGAGTAGTTGGTATCGTTGAGGCGGTTCTCCTGATAGGGTTGTTTGCCATCGTTCTCGCAACCCTACAGATAGCGTATATACCCGAACTCATGAAAAGCAGGGAGGCGGAACACATGGATGAAGTAATGAACCAGTTCTTCCAGCTGAAGATGGCCGTTGACCTGCATGCCGTCAGCAGGTCGAATTTTTCCATCACTGTTCCCCTGACCCTCGGAAGCAGAGAGCTTCCCTACTTTGTGACAACGAGAGCGATAGGGAGCGTATCCATCATCGAGAACGCCTTTAAAATATCCATACAAAATGCAACCGGATATACGAATCTTTCACTCGGTATCATAAAATATGAAGCCAAAAATGCCTACTATGTGCCTCAAACTTACGTCTTCGAGAATGAGGCGATTATACTTTCTCAGGATGATGGAACGGATTCCCTACTCTCTCCACCCACGATCAATGTGAACCGCGCTGGAAATCTGATAAACATGAACCTGCTGGTCATCAATATTACCGGATATGCAAACAGAACCAGCGAATCGGGTGTTGACACAACTTACATAAGGACGAATTACTCTTCATACTCCTCTATCAATATCTCCGACGTCAGCAACCTGACCATATTCACATCCCATCCGGAGCCATGGTTCAGATTCCTCAACTACACCATGGACGATGTTGTCATAACGAAGCACGCCGACAGGGTGCAGGTAAAGCCCGAATCCGGATATCAGATGAACATCTATCTCGATATAGTGAATATCTGCGCTCAGATAGGTAGAGGATGGATAGGTAATATATAGGTTACCCATTACGTTTGAGGAGAGGAGTTGTGTGAGTCCAGAGATGTATCCACCCGATATGAAAGAAATCCATCCGGAGGATGTATTCAGAACAGATATACCGGGTTTCGATGAACTCTTTTCGCTCGGTGGTATACCCAGAGGAAATATCGTCCTCATTGCGGGCGGTCCCGGCGCCGGAAAGAGCACTTTCTGCAGACAGATATGCAACAACGCCTCCCTCAGGAAACAGCATTGTCTTTACGTGAGCTTTGAAGAAAACGTGGAGAAGATAGAGAGAAGCATGATAGCATTTGGGTGGGATGTCGAAAAATTCGAACAGGAAGGTCTCCTGATTATTCAGAAAATGAATCCCCTCGATATCCTCCGAATAAAATTTGGCTCTATAGAGGGTGGGGAGTCAGCTACGGAAATATCGATGAAAGTGGAACCGATCACCATACCGAGAGGATTCAAACCAGACGTAATAGTTGTGGACTCTCTGACGGCAATGGTGGCCGCAACGATCAGCAAGGCGAAAAACTACAGGGTTTATCTTCAGCAGTTGTTCAATTTTTTCGAGGAAACGAAAGCCACAACCTTTTTGATAACCGAGACAGAGGAAGTGCCGAGAAGGTACAGCACCACGGGTATAGAGGAGTTTCTCGCCGATGGTATAGTGGTTCTGTACAACATAAAGAGAGGGAGTGTACGAGAAAATGCCCTGGAGATAGTCAAGATGAGGTATACAAAACATCAGAAAAAGGTGATGGCTTTCGAGATAACCGACAGGGGTATCGTTGTATATCCCGACAAACTCGTTTCTATAGAGTAATTAGCTGGAATGTACCGCGCGACACTATCTACTTTTTCACCTCCAGCATAGATTGTAGATGGCACATCACGCCATTGCCCAAGTTTTGATACCCTCCAGTGAGCCGTGATGTGGAAATCCCTTCCGAAATCGTTCTCGCTATAGATTTGAACAGACTTTACCATTGCTCTGCAGCATTTCTTTCTCCAAAACCTTTGTTCAAACTGGTCTATGGAGTCTAAATATTTTAAATCTGTAAAAGTTGAGCTTCTCTACTGCACAAAAGATGAGGGATGAAAAATCGTTTGGGATCCGTTATATGGACGGGCAACTTATCCGAATTCAACCTATGAATACAAATGGGTCGCTCTGCTGATGAAGTCTCTTTCCGCCCCTGTTCTCTATCTCCTTTTCTATCATCCTCAACTGCTTCTGGCTGAGTCCGACCCTCAGGTAAATTAGCTTATCGTCTTCATAGAAAGCAACGCTTCCCTTCTTGTAATCGATAATTGCTTTCATCAGACTTTTTCCGCCATACAGCCAGACCCATATGTGGAGCTCTGGTCTGAGCATATTATCATGTGAAATTTTATCAATATTAGTTAATAAATATTTTTGTACAAAAGCATCCAGAAATAGAGATAGCCAAATTAATAAAAACAAATCCTCTACCCTTTCTCATGATCGGATTTCGAGATTACAGACCACCAAAAGAGGTGAGAGCCCTTTTCATCATACACTATTCTCCTCTCCTGCTCATCATCATGATAGGCCCTCTTACACCTATCTGTAGATTCTGGTACGGATTATCTTTCTGGGAAATCCCTCTTCCCATGCTGCCAACCGTGATTGCAGGCCTTTTAATCTTCATTGCTGGTGCCCTGTTTTTCATGAAATGGGAGATGTTCTGGGAGAGAACATACAGGGGGCAACTGGTGACGGAGGGTTTTTTCAGATATATAAGACATCCCCATTACTCATCACTGCTGATGATAGGAGTGGGTCTTGCCCTGTTCTTTTACTCCCTTATCGCCCTCCTTATTTCTCTGCTCGCCTTTCCGATCATGGCGGTAAGTGTTATTGACGAGGAGAAGAGGTTGATAGAGAGATATGGTGAAGACTACATAGAGTATATGAGGAAGGTGAAATGGCGACTGATACCGTGGATATTCTGAACAATGACCTGACAAAGCTGAAGGCGGAACTCATATCGTACGGTCGCATAGGGGTCCCGAGACATATTCGTAAGTATGTCTCGATAGAAAGACCAAAGAGCGGTCCGTATTCTGGAGAAAAGGTTATCGGACTGGAGTTCGGTGGAAGGAGGGTCAAACTCCCGATATCCGACGGCCAAGAGAGATATGTATTGGAAAAGGATGAAGATGGATTGATTATAAAAGAGCACAACAGGATACGCGCTCGCGCAAAACCTCTCGATCTCAGATATCACGCTCCGGGACAGTTGTTCATCTCCATCGAAAATAGATGCATTTATTCATGCTTATTCTGTACGGAGGGAAACATTTCGATACCCGAAGAAAGATTGCTGGATTTCGTGAGGAAAGCCTTAAATTCGGGTAACATAAAATCCGTTGCCATAACATCCGGCGTGTACCCCTCGGTGGAAGGTCATATAAACGGGATCGAGAGGTTCGTGAAGATGATAAAGACATCATATCCAGATATACCCCTTGGTGTTGAGCCGGTGATCAAGTCCGATGAACATATATCAAGATTATATTCAGCCGGCGCCGACGAAATCAAGATAAACGTTCAAACCGCAAGCAAAGAACTGTTCGACGTGATATGTGGGTATATGGATTATGATAAAATCTTCGATTTTCTCCAGTGTGCCGTTGATATATTTGGTAGAGGTAAAGTTATGAGTAACGTGATCTACGGTATCGGAGAAAGTGATGAGGATATGGTGAGAACGATGGAGAGAATCGCAGATATTGGAGCCCTACCCAATCCCAGAGCGATAAGGATAAATCCGGAAATAAGAAAAAAATTCGAGAAAAAAGGGTACAGAGTTGGAGAGATCGACCCGGATAGGATCATCAGAATCGCACAGATTTTAAGAGAAATCCTTCAAAAGAGGAACCTCTCAACAAAGGATATCAAAACGATGTGCTTCCCATGTGGATGCTGTGATGTTATACCTTTTCGGGATATTTAGCTCTTGGAAAAACCATTGCGAGCGAGAGATCGGGCTCTCTTTCCAACTATAAACAGCTTTACTATAAACTCTATCTCCTTCGCTTCATCCTTGTTGTAAACATTGCCAACTATTATCATTGATTAGTATTCTTCTGTTCTACTTTTAAAGGGATTTTTGTACAGTCGTTATCCAGGACGGATAATTTGGTTTGAAAAAAAGCGATGAATCCGGAGCACCACCAAAGCATTGGAAGAAAATGCACCGATATTTATATGAAGGGCTAAGAATATACCTCTATGAAAGGACAGAAATTCCGGTTACGCAGGGTATGATTTATATAAAATAACGGCAACAGAATCAAAATCCTCGATGACATCGCATTTCCTTTCGCGCTGTGGGAGAAATGAACGGAGAAAAAGGAAGCGGAGTGAAAAAATGCTCGATAACTTTAACAGGATCATCGTGCTCGGCATAGATGGTTTGGAGTGTTCTCTCGTGGAGGAGTGGAAACTCAAATACATCTTGCAGAGAGCGCACTGCAGAACCGATTTATCAGATTATGATGTCGTGGTGACGCCACCACTCTGGGGAAGCATGATAACCGGCGAGATAGACAGGGAGGTGATGAGAAGATGGAAGCTCCAGACGTTACTTGCCGGTATGGACAGCATGCGGGTGAAGATCGCCGAGAAACTCGGGAGATATCTCCCGCACAGACCGACCATATGGGTGTGGAATCATCTGGTACTTCCGGTGACGGGTGGAAATCCTTTTGAGTCGACTGCAAACTATATAGGGGAAAAGGGTCTTCACACCATCTTCCAGGAGTTCGAGAAGCCATGGACAAATGGTCTCCCGGGATATGGAAGGGTGGTGAGCGATGGTACCGCAAGGGAGCTTTTGCTCGAGGCATTCAGAGGGAATAAAAAGCCCTATATAAGGTATGCAGTCCAGCTGTACAAAAGGGATCGTGAAAAATTATTCTTTGCTCTCGACAGAGATCATGACCTGATATTCTGGTATACCTGCCTCCTCGATAAAATAGGGCACGTCTGCGCCGGCGACAAGCTCGTGATGCTAAAATACTATCTCGAAGTCAATCACCTTGCAAAGGAAGTGAGGAGGAAGTGTCCCGATGCCATCATTTACATTGTCTCTGATCACGGCATGAAGACCGCCGAGGGTACGGGAAAGTGGGGTGTACACAGTGAGTATGGATTTTTCAGCAGCAGCACCGGCGAACTGATATCAAAACCATATCATCTTTATGGACTCCTTCTCAGACACGCGCCGGGAACACGTATGAAAAGGGAGAATGTAATTGGAATTGGGTGAGCCCAAATCCTTTCTTCAACATCTTCTTTACGATCTCTCAAACGTTAAATACAACCTCTGCAATAACCTATACTGTATGGATGAACTGGAGATACTCAGGAAGAAAAAGCTGGAAGAGTTGAGAAAGAAATATATGAAAGGTGAAAAACTGGAGATGCCAGACGAGCCACTTGAAATTAATGATGCCAATTTCGAGGAAATTGTCATGAAGCACAAGAACATCGTCATCGACTGCTGGGCACCATGGTGCGGACCATGTCTCATGGTTGCGCCCGTGATAGAAGAGTTGGCAAAGGAACTCAAGGGAAAAGTGGTCTTTGGAAAAATAAACGTCGACGAGAATCAGAGAACGGCAATGAGATTCAACATAATGAGCATACCCACGATCCTCATTTTCAAGGATGGAAAACTCGTTGACAGAATCATAGGTGCAATACCGAAAGAATATATTATTGAGAAATTGAAATCCCTGAACATGATATGAGCTGTTGAGGATGAAATTCAAGATAGTTGCCATAATCGTTGGAATTATTTTGCTCATACCGGGATGCATCTCCCAGAATAAAAACGGCGAGAACATCGGTGATACGGGCTCTCTCAACTGGTACAGCTATATCGATGGAATAAACGAAGTAAATAAAACGGGAAAGCCAGCTATACTCTTCTTCTGCACATTTAATGATAACTCCGAATCCTATTCTCAATCTTTCTGCGAACTCGTAGAGGATAAACTATTTTCTAATGGCACGGTCAAATCTATGCTGAAAAAATTCATCCTCATCAAGGTGGATGTATATGACCGGTCTCAGGAGTGGATTCTATCAAAATATAGATTCATGTATACTCCTTTCCCTCTCGTAGTATTTCTCAACGGTGAGGGTGAGGAATTGAGCAGGCTGGTGGCCTATGGGATTTATGATCCCTCCGATGGGAGTAAATCCGTAGAGAGATTTATAGAGGTTCTGAATCTCACCCTCAAGGGAGAAGTTAAGGGCGAGGACTTCAGGTTTGTAACACTTTCGGGAGAAGAAAAACATCTCGATGAATACCGAAACAGGGTGGTTTTACTGGATCTCATGAGCGTGAATTGCCCCGCGTGCAGGAAGGAGATGGAATACCTCTTGGGGGTGAAGAACCATTACGGGAATGATAGCTCGATTGCCATAATATCCATAGATGTCGCGGGAGATACCGTTAATTCCATAAAGAGCGCTTATGGAGATTACATCGGGAAGTGGACATTTGGCGTGGATAAATATGGGGAGGCATCCAAATACCTTCTCGAGAGCGCAGTCCCGACCATCGTGATTATAGATAAACTCGGAAGAATATTCTATCTGAGAGCGGGTGTATTGTCAATGCAAAATTTGATTGAACTGATAGAAAGTGCTAAGGACGAGTAAATATATGGAAATGAGCCGAAAACAGAAACGGATGGAGCGGTAAAAACATCATCCAGAACCCGGGGAAAAGGTGTATGGAATAGACGGATACAAAAGGGGTGAACTATCAATACTTTTTTCATTCATACCGTTCGATTGAATCTAACTTTATATACCAGAATATTTTTCTATGCCCATAGGGGGACGACTCATGAAAGCATTCCATCTTAAGTATGGAGGTACAGAACTTCACTTTGGGGTAAATGCGATTAAAAACCTTGAAAAGAGGTTATCGAAAATCGAGCATGCAACCATCGTTACGGGTAAACAATCCGCAAGGCGGAGCGGTGCCCTCGATGACATCCAGGGTATACTGAAGGAGAAAAATGTTGAGTACGATATTTTTGACAGAATCAGACCCAATCCCACCGTCGAGATGTCCGATGAGCTCGCAGAATTTATCTGGAAGAAGTCCAGCGATTGTATAGTGGCGGTGGGTGGAGGAAGCGTAATAGATACGGCAAAAGTTTCTTCCGTGATAGCCCTCTCTGGAGGTGCTGCAAGAGATTATCTCGAAGGAAAAACCGCAAAAAGATATCTTCCCCTCTACACCATAAATCTCACTCATGGAACGGGAAGCGAGATAGACAGATTTGCTGTACTTACGGATGGCGTTCACAAGATAGGCATATCATCCAGATATCCGGATGTCAGCATCGATGACCCCAGGTATACGCTTACATTACCCGAAAATCAGACCATATTCACTTCTATCGATGCGTTCTTCCATGCATACGAGGCGGTTACGGCAAAAACATCAAACAGATTCGTGGAAACCCTCTCTATTGAGTCGGCAAGACTCATAGGTGAAAGCCTGCCAAAAGAGCAAACTTTGGAGGAGAAAGAAAAACTGCTTTATGCTTCCATGATAGCTGGAATATCTCTGGACATGAGTCCCGCTCACATAGTTCATGCTATAGAGCATGCATTGAGTGGGTTGAATCCGAAACTTCCCCATGGATGCGGTCTCGCCATAGTTGGAGCGAGGAGCATTTACTGGATTCACAGACATTCGATGAACTCTGGAAAAATCCTTCGGGCACTTCTTTCGAGAAAAATCGATTCCCCCGAGGATGCGGAGAAATCATTCAGAGAGTTTTTACGATCTGTAGGTTTTGAAGAAACACTCGATGATTATGGCTTTTCTAAAGACGATTTTGGGGATGTGGAGAAGATACTCTTCGAAGACCTGAAATACTTCCTGAAAAGAGTGGATTTCAGATTTACCCCCGATATGCTGCGCGATATTCTCGAGAAAAGTCTATGATAAAGCATAGTCATCATGCGCAACGGGAGGTTTCCAAAACGAAACCTTAATTAAAACCATCTTATTATGATAAATATAAAGAGCGGGCGTGATCTAGGGGTATGATTAGGGCCTTCCAAGCCCTCTGCCCGGGTTCGAATCCCGGCGCCCGCATGCCGGCAGGGGTAGCCAAGCCTGGTCAACGGCGCAGGACTTAAGATCGACTCCATAAGGGAGGGGTTCGAGAAGATATCCTGTCTCGTAGGAGTGCGTGGGTTCGAATCCCACCCCCTGCACCATAAAGTTTTAATGTAACCAAGGGATATGGTAATTGGTGTAAGAGGAGGGAGTATGGCAGGGGATAGATGTGTAACTGGTATCAAGGAACTCGATATCCAGATGGAGGGTGGAATTCCCGTTGGAAGCACCGTTCTCATCGTTGGAAGCAGCGGTTCTGGAAAAACCACGCTCTGCATGCAGTTTCTCGTGAATGGAGCCAGAATGGGTGAAAAAGGAGTCTTTTTCACCATAACAGAGCCCCTCTTCAAACTGATCTCCAATATGGAAAAGTTCAATTTCTTTGATAAAAACTTGATCGATAACGGAATGATAACGATCATTGATCTCAGGATCATTTTCGAGAGGATGGGTCTCAATGCCGGGAAGTATACGGTTGAGGATGCGAATGCGCTCCTCGATGTCATAAAGGATATAGCAAAAGAGCTGGATGCGAAAAGGGTCGTTATAGATTCCATAACCGCGCTGTGTTACAGACTGCATACCAAGGAAATGATAAGAGATTTCTTATTCAAACTCGGAACATTTCTGGCTGCGATGGAGTGCACAACCTTCCTAACCTCGGAGATCCCGCCCGGGGAGTACAAGTTTTCCCAGTATGGTATAGAGGAGTTCATATCGGATGGAATCATTTTCCTTGGGGATATCGAGAGGGGTGGAGACCTCATAAGAACTCTTCAGATCATAAAGATGAGGGGCGTGAATCACAGCAGAGCCAAATATGCCATGAACATCACATCAAGAGGTGTTGAACTCGCCCCCCTCCTCAAGGTGAGGTGATATATTGCCCACGGCACTTGTTGAGGGTTTGAAAGAAAGAATCTTCTCCTCCATATCCATGTACCAGTCTCTCGGCGTAGTTATACCGGGAACCAACTACAACGACATAGTGCGCGCCCTGTTCGATTGTATAAGGGAGCATCCCAATGACAAATGGATATACATAACTATCACGAGACCATTCGACAGCTTTGCCAGATTGATAAGCGATATAAACGCCATCCCGAATGTTACATTCATAGATTGCATATCAAGAGCATCTGGTATAGTGAAAAAGGATGAGAAATGTGTGTACATAGAAAGTCCAACCATGCTCGAGCATATTATGATAGAGGCCATGAATATCTTCGAGAGGTTACCTCCCGGTAGCGAAAAATATCTGATACTCGACTCGCTTTCCGCTTTGATGATATACAATGACCCTTCTCTGGTAACGGAGTTTTTCTACCAGCTTTTGAACAGGGCAAGATGCGAGAATATTCGCACTATATCCCTGGTTGTTGAAGAGGGGGAAGAGGACAGGAACATCAACAGACTGATTTACCTGAATGATAAAATATTGAAAGTTAGAGATACCTTTATCTAAATGATAAAATGGAGAGTGGAAAAGAAGTTCCCATATATGGATTCACCGAAAAGATGCCTCTGTCAGATGATTTTGTAAGTACGGGTATCGATAAACTCGATGCACTCTTAGAAGGAGGTATACCAAAAGGTTTTACCACTCTAATATTGAGCGTTCCGGGAAGTGGCTGCGAGATCCTTTTCAAGCAAATGGCATCACGTGGAAACACCCTCATATTTTCCACGGAGGAGACAAAAGAAGAGATAGAGTCAACGATGAAGAGATTTGGATGGAATCCAGAAGGCGTGGAAATAGTTGATATAGCGTCGAGTTACAGGGAAAGCGTTATACTTTCTCAGCAGGAAAGGGTGAACGTATATCTCAAAAGAGCGGGCGTTGATCTCAAAGAACTGATAATGGAAAGCTCGGGAGGTTTTCCAAAAACCAAAAAGGTTGAACCCGACTTCCTCGCGATGCTCGGAAACAGAATGAGAGAACCAGAACTTCCGAGCCGCATCATCCTCTACAAACTGGACTTCTTTCTTGACCAATATCCTCAGAACGACGTTATCAAAACGGTTTATGCGATGAAAGTTGCGAATGCAAAGAACAAGGGAGCGCTTTTCATGTTCCTGACAAAAGGTCTCTATGGAGAACTATTCGAGAGAAAAATGGAAGGGATGGCAGATTGCGTCATGGAGCTCGACATAATCAGGAAAGGCTCCACATTCGACAGATACATAGCCATAAAGAAGATGAAAAATTTCGCCAGAAAAATTGGCATGGCGAGATACACCATAGAGCAGAATGGCTTCGTTCTGGAACTCATAGAGAAGATACTATAAAAAGGGTAATAAACCGGATATCCCTTTTCCACTTGTATGGGATATACTATATCTGAGAAGATACTGGCGAGAGCGGCCGGCGCCGGCAAGGTGGAGGCGGGAGAAATAGTAGATGCATCGGTTGACCTTGCGATGAGTCATGATAATGCCGCGCTTGTTTCTAAGATATTCAGAGAGATAGGCGTTGATAAGGTGTGGGACAGAAATAAGATAGTTATAGTTCTTGACCACAGAACCCCGGCGAATACAATAAAGGCTGCAGAGGCGCATAAATCGATAAGGGAGTTCGTCAGAGAGCAGGGTATAGAGAATTTTTATGATATCGGAGAGGGCATATGTCATCAGGTTCTTCCCGAGAAGGGTTATGTAAAACCCGGCATGCTCATTGTTGGTACCGACTCGCACACGACAACCTATGGGGCATTCGGTGCATTCTCGACGGGTATAGGTGCAACCGAGATGGCGTGCATATGGGCAACGGGAAAATTGTGGATGAAGGTTCCCGAAACGATAAAAATGATCATAAATGGAAAACCGAGAAAGATGGTCATGTCAAAGGATATCATTCTTCACATCATCGGCGAGATTAAATCCGATGGGGCAAACTACAAGGCAATCGAATTTTACGGTGAAACGATAAAAAACATGAGCATAGCCAGCAGGATGACCATCTCAAACCAATCCATGGAGGCGGGCGCAAAGGCCGCGATAATACCACCCGATGAGAAAACGTTCGAGTACCTGAAAGAGAGAGTTAAAGGCGAGATAAAACCAGTATACGCCGATGAAGATGCAAGCTATGAGGATGTTATGGAATTCGATGTAACAGATCTTGAGCCGCAGGTGGCATGTCCTCACACTGTCGACAATGTCAAACCCGTAAGTGAGGTATCTGGAATCAGCATAAATCAGGCGGTTCTGGGTTCTTGTACAAATGGCAGACTTGAAGATATTGAGGTGGCTGCAAGAATACTCGAGGGCAATAGAATAGCCGATGGAGTGAGAATGATAGTGGTGCCGGCATCCAGAGAGATATATCTGAAGGCGATAGAGAAGGGATACATACAAACCTTGCTGAAAGCCGGGGCGACGATCATAAATCCGGGCTGTGGTCCATGCCTTGGAGCACATCAGGGGATACTGGCAAGTGGGGAGAGGGCAATAACTTCCACGAACAGGAATTTCAGGGGGAGGATGGGCTCTCCAGATGCGGAGGTGTATCTTGCCTCGCCTGCTACGGTTGCCGCCTCCGCTCTTAGAGGAGAGATAACAAATCCTCAGGAGGTAGTATGATGATTGTAAAAGGAAAGGTCATCAAATACGGGAATGATATCAACACAGATGTAATATTTCCCGGTAGATATCTGGCCATAACTGACCCCAAAGAAATGGCCGAGCACGCGATGGAGGACATTGATGAGAATTTTCTGGAGAAGGTTAAGGAGAGAAAGATCATCGTGGCTGGAAAGAATTTTGGCTGTGGCTCATCCAGGGAACAGGCTGCGACGTGTTTGAAATATGCTGGAGTTGAAGCTATTCTTGCAAAATCCTTTGCGAGAATCTTTTTCAGAAACGCCATAAACCAGGGTATGCCCGTGATAGAGTCGGCAGAAGCATCGGAAGATATAGATGATGGAGATGAGATTGAAATCATTCTGGACAGAGGAGTCATAAAGAACCTATCAAAGGGGAAAGAGTATAACTTCAAGCCGTTACCTGCTTTTATAATGGAGATAATCGAGGATGGAGGGCTTGTCAATCATCTGAAGAAGAGAATAAAATGAAGAAGTAAAAGAAAAAGATGAGAAAATTGAAAGATGGGCGGTCGATTGATTTTTAATCTTTCAACCCCGACTACAGTTTCTTTACGTGTACTGCTTTTGGACCCTTTGGAGCGTTTTCCACGTCGTATTCGACCTTGTCTCCTTCTTTCAGATAAGTTCCGAATGGAACCTCGGTTCTGTGCAGGAAAACGTCCTTGCCGTCTTCTCCCTGTATGAAGCCATAGCCTTTCCTTGGGTTGTACCACTTTACTACACCTTTCATTTTTACTTCACCTCCTCAGACCTGGAGGTCTGGACTTTTTGCAAAAGAATAGAAACAAAAGGAGCACATTCTCCCTGTTTCTACCCTTTTGCAATTATAGGGTATATGTACCTCATTAAAATAGATTTCTATACGGCGCACCTCATTATTCATGGTTTGTATGGAATATCGTATTCCTTTACCCATTTTAAGTCAATTGATGAAGGTACCAAGCAGATACATAATTGGAAGAAAAGTTGAGAGTAGATAAGAATTACAATGCACTAAAATAATTCTTTATTTCGTAATCTGTCACGGTCCTATTAAAGTTGTTGCACTCGATTTTTTTATTCTCTATGAATTTTCGGTAAATATGTTCGGGTAATGTCCTTTTTACCAGTTCGCTCTTTTCAAAAAATTCCAACGCCTTTTCTAAGGAAGGAGAGAGCTCTTCTATTTTCAATTTCTTTCTTTCCAGCTCGGATAAACGGAAAACATCAGATTCAACCGGCTCCGGTGGCTTCAATCCTTCTCTAACCCCTTGTATGCCTGCAGTATGGATTAGACTCAGTGCGAGATAGGGATTGCAAGCTGGATCTGGACTTCTTATTTCAATCCTTGTTGCAGATTCTTTCCCTTTCTGGTATTCTGGAACCCTTATATAGGCCGACCTGTTTTTCGTCCCCCAAACAAGATATGTTGGAGCTTCATAACCCGGATAAAGTCTTTTATACGAATTTATCCATTGATTTAGTGCCGCCTGAATATCTTTTCCATATTTTATCAATCCAGCGATATAAGATTTCGCGATATCACTCAATCCTTGCTTTTCTTCATCAAAAAATAGGTTTTTTCCATCCTTCCACAGGGAAAGGTGTAAATGCATTCCGTTTCCGTTTATTCCAGAAATCGGCTTAGGCATAAAGGAGGCATAGACCCCGTATTTTCTCGCGATCCTCTTTACGACATATTTTGCCAAAATTATGCTATCCGCCATTTTTAGAGCATTGGAATAGGTTAAATCTATCTCGTGCTGACTCGAAGCAACCTCATGATGGTCAAATTCTGTTTTTATCCCCATCTCGTTCAGAGCAAGTTGTGCTTCTTTTCTTATCTCTCCGTACAATCCCGATCTAAAATATCCACCCTCATCTGTATAGTTTGGACTTTTATCATTTTCAAAAATGAAAAATTCTATTTCAGCTCCGCATTTTAATGTACCAATATCTTCATATTTTTTCACTATATCCTTTAACAAATTCCTTGTATCTCCCTCAT
>Ga0190304_1000648_pt1 | contig 16127 bp, 18 predicted proteins | sample 48700712_MG_FD_161670 | JGI IMG/M metagenome (GOLD analysis project Ga0190304, IMG submission 161670) | Hydrothermal vent sediment bacterial communities from Southern Trench, Guaymas Basin, Mexico - 4870-07-1--2_MG | ecosystem: Environmental > Aquatic > Marine > Hydrothermal vents > Sediment ... | reverse complement strand
AGGGTCATCTGCTCGTTCTACCATCTCTTTGAGCCTAGGATAGAGCTCCAAGGCCATGCGGTTGTATTTTCTCTTTTTCGATTTGTAGGGATCTTCCACCCCCGTCTCTTGGGAGATGGTCCCGTAAATCAGGAGGGAAACCTTGGGAGGAGGATCTCCTCCTTCGTAACCGGCCAGCTTTCTCATGATCGCTTTCAAGACCCTTTCTTGAAGGCTCTCGTCTCCAGTAACCAGTTTCAAAGTGTTGTAGGCCTGGCGAAGAAAACATGGATAGCACTCGGGGTGAATTCTCATGGCTTTCTATGCCTCTCCTCAGTTTTTTAGCTCTTTTACCCCACCCCTCCTTTTCTAACAAGGGGGCTCCTATTCAGATCATGGGCACCCTTAGTGGGAAATTTTTGCATATCACGCATCTTTGGTAGAAAGTACCCCTTTGCCCCAGGAAAACGCTTCCACACACTGTCACAAGGTTAGGACTCGGGTCTGGAGAGATGGAACTCTAGTGAAAGACACTGTGAGAGAGGTGTGTGAGAGTGACAGAACAGTAAGGTCCTACGACCCTTACTGATACAGGCCTCACGACCAATCCATCCACCTCCCTTTTTTGGCCGGCCCTCCCCGGGCCGGCTTTTTTGTTCTTTAACCTTGATAAATGGGAGCTCAGAAAGTAATCTTTACCAGGGTTGTTGTATTTAAAAATTTAAATATACCCATAGAGGAGCTTGAATGAGGAATGTTCGTGGCCCCTTACGACATGCCACCATGGAGACCACCCAGTGAGGCTTATAGTGTGCTTATCAGGGTGACCAGGGGGTGCCCGTGGAACCGGTGTGCCTTTTGTGCCATGTACAAGGATATCAAGTTCCAGGTCAAAAGCCTGGAGGAGATAGAGAGAGACCTAGAAGCAGCCCTTCAGGTGTACGGCCCAGAGGTGTCCACCGTCTTTATAGGGGACTCCGACAGCTTGGTTACCAAAGTGGATTTTATGGTGGAGGTGCTTGGCCTCATCAAAAGGTATTTCCCTACCCTGAGTCGCATAACCAGCTACACCAGAGGCAGGACTCTGGCCAACAGGTCCCTTGAGGATCTGGAGCGGTTAAGGGGAGCTGGGTTAGATCGTCTCCACGTGGGTCTCGAGACGGGTGACTCTTGGCTTTTGAAGTACATCCGGAAGGGACTCACGCCTGAGGAGATGATGAGAGGAGGAGAGAAGGCGATAAAAGCTGGTTTCCAGTTGTCCCTTTATGTTCTTTTGGGGATTGGTGGTGAAGACAGGTGGGAGGAGCATGCTCTGGGGACGGCTCGGGTGCTCAACCGGGTGTCTCCCCATTTCATCCGCCTTAGGACCTTCATCCCCATACCGGGAACCCTCATGCACGAGCGTATACAGAGGGGCGAATTTGTACTTGCTCCTCCTTTGACGGTTTTAAAGGAAACTCGTCTAATGTTGGAAAACTTGGATTGTACGTCCATGTTTTTGTCAGATCACGTCTCCAATTATGCTTATATAGAGGGAAGATTACCTCACGACAAAGAGGAGATGCTGAGAGATCTGGACAGGATCATTGCCCAGCTAGAAGCATCTCCCTATCTCCTAAAAGTGCTTAGAGACAGGCATAGAAGTGCACATCTGTGAGCACAAAATCAAAGCATAAAGCGCAACAAAATCGGGATCTAACTTTCACAAAAAGATCCAAACCAGCTCTTAGGAGTCTACTATCTCACTAACACTTCCATAAAAGAAGGTATTGTGCAAGAGGTTTGTAGGTCTTATTATTTAAAAGGCGGTATTAAAAAATTCTAAGGAGAGGAGATGGAGCTATGGCAACCACTGTGAAGCGGTTATTGGATTTAAAAGGTAGAAATGTTTGGTGGGTCACGCCTGAGACCGTGGTGTATGATGCTTTGAAGCTCATGGCAGACAAAGATATAGGAGCTGTGCTGGTGTTGAAGGATGGCAAACTAGTTGGCATCTTCTCTGAGAGGGACTATGCCCGTAAAGTGATCTTGAAGGGTAAGTCTTCTAAAGAGACCACGGTGGGTGAGCTTATGTCCAAGAAAGTTTTTTATGTATCTCCTGATCAGACTCTGGAAGAGTGCATGGCCCTTATGACGGAGGAACATATTCGACATCTACCCGTCCTGGAGAACGGGGAACTGGTGGGTATTGTCACCATAGGGGACGTAGTGCATGGGATTATAAAGGACCAGAAGTTCACTATCGAAGAGCTCCAGAGATATATCATCGGCGGGTAGAACACTTCCTTTTGAAGGACCTTTCTCACTTGATGGAGGAAGGTCCTTTTCACTTCTTCCGATACCATTCTCTCCCCATTACCTACTCCGTGCCTCTCTTGATTCTCTCAAGTGGCCGCTGAATGGGCTCTCCACTTACAAGTTTAAGTTCAGCTCTCGCTGGTGGAAGGTTCCTCTGATCAGAGGCTTGCCTTTTAGCAGTAGAAAAGGGCCACTCTTTCTCAGATTAATTCCGGCCTTTTCTATGTGTAGCTGGGACAGCTCTCCCCTACTCCTCAGAGTGACAAGGCGCCGAGCTAGCTTGGGCCCGATTCCTGGGACCCTGAGTAGCTGGTGATAGGTGGCCCTATCCAGATCTATAGGAAAGAAGTGAGGATGGGTACGAGCCCAATAGGTTTTGGGGTCTACCTGTTGGGGTAGGTCTCCTCTCTCGTCCACCAGTTCTTCGGCTGAAAAGCCGTAGCATCTTACGAGGAACTCGCCTTGATAAAGGCGAAGCTGGCGCGTCCGGGACCCTGGGGGGCGATCCTCAAAAGGCGTACCGGGCACTGGGCGAAAGGCTTGAAAGTAAGCCCTTCTTAAACCGTAACGATTTTTCAGGCTCTCCACGGCTCTGAGGAGATGGAAATCCCTCTCCTTCCCTATGCCTACCACGAACTGAGTGGTGAAGTGGTCTCTGATCAAAGGAATCAGAGGAAGGATCTGGGATCTGAGGCTTTTGGAGGGGGCTAGAGATTGGAGGGAGCTTTCCAAAGGGGCCTCAAGATTGATAGAGACTCTGGAGGCCACCTTGAGGGCTTTCTTGGCCAACTCTGGGGAGGTGCCAGGCAGGATCTTGAGATGTATATACCCTTTGAACCCCTCCCTCTTTCTGAGCCTCTGGGCTACTTCTACCATTCTCTCCATGGTGTCGTCTGGGTGGGACGGAATGGCCGAAGAGAGGAAGAGGCCTTGGACCAGCCCTTTTTCGAATAGCCGGAGGAATAGGTCCACCAGCTCCTCCACTCGGAAGGAGTAGCGGGGTCCATCCACCAAAGAGGAAAGGGCACAGTAGCGACAGTCCCTGGAGCACTGATTGGTGAAGAGGGTTTTGAGTAGAGGTACCCTGCCTCCCGATGACCAAGCAAAGTAGACGCCCGGCAGTTTCCCTCTCAAACTCTCTACAGAAGGAGGGGCACATACGTCGTAGCTGGAGGCCATGCCTAAAACCTCCAGTTTCTCCAGAGAGGAGGCTTTGGAAGTGATGAGAAGTGCCATGTCGTCCCCTAAAGTCTGGCGAAGTTCTCCAGAATTTTGAGCCCTAAGCGTTGGCTTTTCTCGGGGTGGAACTGGGTAGCAAAGATGTTGGCTTTCCACACCATGGAAGCATACTCCACGCCATACGTGGTGCTGGTGGCCACCACTGAAAGATCATAAGGCACTACATAGTAAGAGTGGACAAAGTAAAAGTAGCTTTTCTCTTCTATACCGTGGAGCAGGGGGCAGTCTTGGCGCCATATTTCCAGGGTGTTCCAGCCCATGTGGGGTACCTTGAGACTTTGAGGGAAGCGCACCACCCGTCCAGGTATTACGTCCAGCCCTCGGGACACGCCGAACTCCTCACTTTCGGTAAAGAGAAGCTGCAGTCCCAGACAGATACCCAGAAATGGGCGCTCTGACGACAGAAACTCCATGATGGGTTCTATCAGGCGGAATTTTTTCAGGTTCTCCATACAGTCGGCGAAGGCCCCTACCCCAGGTAAAACCATCTTATCGGCCTTGGCGATGAGTTTAGGGTCCCTGGTGACTACGGCTCTGGCGCCCACGTGTTCCAGAGCTTTTTGGACGCTGCGCAGGTTTCCCCTTTCGTAGTCCACCACCGCGATCACGGGCTAGAGAACCCCCTTGGTGGATGGTACAGATCCCCGGGTTTCTACCACCTTTGTGGCTCGGTCAAGGGCTTTTGCAAAGGCCTTGAAAAGGGCTTCTATAGCGTGGTGGGTATTGGTGCCATCTAAGAGTCGAAGGTGGAGGGTGAATTTCCCTCCTCGGACCAGTCCGTAAAAGAATTCCCGGACCAACTCTGTGTCGAAGTTCCCCACCTTTGTGGCAGTGAAAGAGGCTGTAAAGGAGAGGTGCTCCCTACCCGACAGGTCCAGAGCTGCTAGGGCCAGGGCTTCATCCATGGGAACTAGGGCCTCACCAAAACGCGCTATGCCCTTCTTGTCTCCTAGGGCTTCATCCAGGGCTTGCCCCAGGACTATGCCCGTATCCTCCACCAGGTGGTGGAAGTCCACCTCTACATCCCCTTTGGCTTCTACTTCCAGGTCCATTTTGGAGTGGCGGGCCAGGGTGTTGAGCATGTGGTTGAAGAAGCCCACAGGAGTGACTATCTTGGCTTCTCCCCTCCCCTCCAGCTCTATGGCTACGGCGATGTTCGTCTCCTCAGTTCTCCTCGTCACATGAGCTTTACGCCCCACCCTTCTCCTCCAGTTTGGCAGATATATCGGCTAGCCTCCTCTCCAGTCGTCGGATGTCTTCTTTGGTAGCCAACCCTGCCAGCTCCGCCAGTCTTTTGAGGTTCTTCTCCAGCCTGGCCTCGAAGTTTTTGACCCCTTCCTTGTCCTTTAAGTCACGGAGGTAACTCTTTCTTTCTTCTTCCTTTTCTGCTCCCTTCTTGACCAGTTGGTCCACCCTCTTTCTGGTTTCCTCCTCAAATGTGGCCAAAAGGCCCAAGCCTAGGAGGAAAGCCTCCCTGAAACCAAATCCTTCTTTTCTATCTCCCTGGGTGGTCATTTCTATACCTCCATTTACTTATTCCCATTTTCCACCTATAAGTTAAGCCATCATGGAAAGCAAGGCAAAGACCAGATATCTGTCCGTTCTCGTTTTGGTGGTAATTTCTGTTGGGATTATAGCGCCCAATCTGGGGCAGGTCTCTTTTTGGGACCCCGACGAGGCCCGATACGCCGAATGCGCCAGGAACGCTATTAAACACGGTCACTGGATTATCCCATATTACAATGGCCACCCTAGGATAGTTAAGCCTCCCCTGATGGTGTGGTTGGTTTCCATCTCGAGCTTGGTGGTTGGAAAGGGGGAAGTGTCAGAACTCACATCTCGCCTCCCCTCTCTTCTGGCAGGTGTGGGAACTGTGGTGGTCACCTTTCTGCTGGCTCTGGCTATGCTGACTTCCGAGACTCTGGCTTTCCTGGCGGCCTTCATCCTGTCCACCACTTTTCTGTTTTATAAACAGGCCCGCTTCGCCATCACTGACATGGTACTTCTTTCATTTATCACCCTGGCTTGCTACGCCTTCTATAAGGCCATCACGAAGGAACAACGGGTGTATGTATGGCTTATGTACACCGCTCTGGCCCTGGCCACCATGGACAAAGGGCCTGCTGTGGGTTTGGTCCTTCCCGGTCTCATCTTTTTAGTTTACTTATGGAGCCAAGGGAGCTTGGAGAAGTTAAAGTTCCTCTTTTACCCTCCTGCCATCCTCCTCTATTTGGTTATAGTACTGCCTTGGCCCCTTCTGTTGGGTAAAAAGTATCTCAAGAAGTTCCTATGGGAGAACAACATCCTGCGTTTTGCGGGTAATCCAAGCTGGAGGACTCCGTTTTGGTTCTACATGGTGAACTTCCCCACCCATTTCACCCCCTGGATGGCCTTCTTACCCATGGTAGCTGTGGCCATGAAGAAGGCTAGAGAGGATTTGGGAGAGATTGCCTTACCTTTGGCTTGGTTTGCTGTGACTTTTGTTATTTTCTCCGTTTCTGACACAAAAAGATCCAGCTACATCCTGCCATTGTACCCGGCGGCAGCCATCATTACAGCCTGGGCCATAGGCAAAGGGCTGGAGATGAAAAAGGAATTGACAGGAGCATGGAGGCTCTCTCTAGGATTTTTCGTAGGTGTGACGATGGTATACGCTTTGGGATTGGTGGTCATGTTCTGCCGCTATGTACCCCTATTTACCCCTACGGCTACTGCTGCTTTAGGCCTGGCCCTCATCATGGCCACTTTCATAGCCTTCACTGCCAAGCTGAAAAACTTTCAGGAAGGCCTTCTGTTGGCAGGGGCCAGTGCCTTAGTTTTGGCCCTGGGCTACACAGCATTCTATCAACCCCTTTTCGACAGGTACTATCGCTCCCCTAAACCCTACTGCTTGGACATAAAAGCCAGGGTGGGCACCTGCCCTCTCTATCACTACGGTTCCATAAGGGCACATGACATCTTTTACACCGCAAAGGGGGTCATACCCTCTTTGCCCAGGGATGGAGGACCCCAGGGCACTTTCTTTGTCATGACCCGTGCTAAAAAACTGGAATCTTTGAGGAAACTTTACCCCTATCTGAGGGTGGTAAAAAGGTATCCTTTCAGGGACAGGGAGATCATCTTGATGAAAGGAGAGGGGAAGAAATGTGAAGAGGCTCTCCGTGATAATTCCCACATTTAATCGCCTTAGAACCATGAAGGTTATCTTGAAAGCTTTGGAGGCTCAGAGTCTACCCATGGAGGAATTCGAGGTCATCACCGTGGACGATGGGTCCAAGGACGGCACCCTGGAGATGCTCCAGAGCTACCGAGGACCTCTAACTCTAAAGGTAGATTCAACGGGGTTGCCCGCTGACGTATACGGCACTCCCAGAGCTATGAATCAGGGCATAAGGCTATCCGAAGGCGAGTATCTGGTCTTCTTGGACTCCGACATGGTGCCCAGACGCGATGCCTTGGAGAGACTCCTAGCGGCTCATGAGAAGTGGGGGAGAATGGGAAAGAGCGTAGCTATCAGGGCATGGTGGAGCCGTCGGCGCCATCCTTTGAAGATGTGGCTGAAGGGTACCTCTCTGTCTCGCTATTCGCCTGAAAGGACCCTGAAAAAGGATAAGAAGTTTCAGAAGCTCTATCGTCGCAGGGAAGGACTCCGTCCCCAAGATGCTCCCATAGCCTTCTTTTCCGTAAAGAGAGAGTTAGCGGTGCGAGTGGATGGTTTTCCAGAGCATATCCAGTGCTACGGTATAGACTACCATTTTCAGGAAAGGCTGGTGGAGCTGGCCGGGGTCAGAATCGTTTTTGAGCCTGCTGTCTATGCCATTCACGGTCCTCTGTCGGGAGACATCCAAGCCGATGCCTACCGATGGACCAAAAGGTTTAAGAACCGATATCTTCAGGAGAGCTGGAAGGGACTTTCGTCTTCAAGAGACGGTGGTAAGAAGTGATAAGATTTCTTTTGGTCCTGGAGAGGTTAAACTTCTCTGCCCTTCTCTTGGCCATTTTCTCTGATCTTTTAGCTAAGGCCCTATTAAGAAGAAGGGCGGCAAGGGCTTGGGCCAAGGCGTTGTGGTCTCCCGCAGGAACCAAGAGACCTTCCCTGCCTTCTTCCACCACTTCCCGATTTTGGGGTATGGAACTAGCCACCATGGGAAGTCCCAGGGCGCCGTACTCTAATAGGGTGTTGGGAAGGCCTTCGTTCTCCGAGGGTAAAACCCCTATAGCAAACCTTTCTGCTTCCCCCTCTACTTCCAGGACAGAGCCGGTGAAGACCACCTTCCCTTCTAGCGCCAGCTCCTTGGCCAACTCTCTGTAGCGTCCTTCCCGTTCCCCTCCTCCCACTAACTTGAATTTCACGGTTGGGAAAATAGAGACCAGTCGGGCTGCCGCATGGAGGAAGGTGTCCACCCTTTTGTGTCTCACCATGCGGGCCACCATACCCACAAGCCATGGATCCCGGGATTTCAAAGGGATTCTGTCTCCTTTGACCCCGTTGTAGACCACCATCATCCGATGAGGAGGTATGCCCAGCTCTCTGCAGGAGTGCTCCATGACAGGATGGGATACTGCCAGGACACCCAATGCTCTGCGGGTTGCCCAGGACTCCAGAAGCTTCTTTCGCTGGCTTAGCCACTTATAGAGGAAGTGGTGGTGCACCACCACTGGGACCTTTGCTCCCAGAGACGCCACCACTACAGGAAAGACAATGGACTCCATCCTGTGGACATGGACCAGATCGTATCCCCCCCGGGATATGATCCTGGAGAGCTTTGCTATCCCTAATGGGCTGTATTTCCACCCCAGATCTACGTGGCACACCTTGATGCCCAGTTCCTCAAAGCTGGCCTCCAAGGCACCTCCACCTCCCAAGGAGCAGATGTGGAGCTCCATCTCCTTCAGAAGGTGGGGAGCCAAGTTCAGCAGCTGACGCTGGACACCGCCAATTTCCAGGTTATGAAGGACCCTAAGTACTCTCATGGCACGGTCTCTGACCTTACTTCAGTGTTGATAAGGGCTATGTAGAGGAACAAGAGGAAGATGAAAGGTTGCCGGAAAAAGTTGGTGACTAGGCCGTGGACCAAGAGGGCTAGGATGGAGAAGAAGGCCCCTGTTTTGATGGATCTGGGAGTCTTTCGCCCGCATCCCCAACCCAACAGGGGCTTCTCTCTAATGAGGGCCAGAGCTGTCTTATAGAAGTCCCTTCGATGGGTCAGAGACTTCTCCTTTTTAGCCGATTCTTCAAGGTGTATGAGGCTTATGAATCTGTTGTAGATTTCCCCTTTGCGAGAAAGGATTACCAGAGCCACCAGAAATACCGCGGCTAGGACCCCCAGGGTAACAAGGATCTTTCTAAGACGCACCACTACCCCCTAGTACCCAGGCAGAACATCCTCCCCATGCCCCCCGACTAAGAGTGAGGATGAGGGAGTAGCACCCCAGGAACAGAAAAATCAAGGCAAGGCAGCGCACCGTCGTGGGCCCTCCCACCATCAGGGCAAGGGCCAGGGGCATCGCCAGGTCCAGAAATTTGCCGTATCTGGTGTGGTGGCCAAAGATACCATAGAGGGCGTGCCCTCTGCCATAGTGGCCGAAGCTGAGAACCACTGCCAGCGTGAAAGAGGAGAGAAGCACCAAGGAGAGCAGGAATAGCCTCTTTTTATCGGTGAGCATCTGGGAAGCCGGCAAGTAGATGATGCCCGTTTGGATCATGTCCTTTCTGAAGTAGGTCATGCTCTTGTCAATGTTTATGGAGAAAAGGCAAGAGGCAAGGACCAACACTAGGAAGGCCAGGAAGGCTATGACCCCGTGATCCAGTCTGAACTCCCTGAAAACTATCTTGGCCAAAATGAAGAGAGCTAGCCAAAAGAGTAAGATGCTGTTGATCCAGGAAGGCGAGGGAAAGGGTATAAAAAGGACCATCAGCAGGAAGGCCCACCAGCTGAGCTCGTAAAACCCTTCCCTCCAGCGGGCTTTATCCCGGTCCATTTTGTCCTCCGTAGCGGCGAAATCGTTCCCCGGAAAACAGGATGCGCTTGACGGTTCCGAATTAGGCACAATATCATCTTGCTGTGCTGTAAACAAGCATAAATACGTGGACCGGGGGCATGGAGGATGGGGGGAAGCCCTCTCATTTTGGAGTACATTAGGGAGCGTTTTGGTAGCGAGGGGCTAGAAGTAACACCGGTGGGCAAACATGGAAGGGCCTTTGTTCTCACAATAGAAGGCAGCTCCCGAATGGTAGTGAAGGCGGTGGGGAGCGAAGGAAAGTGGAGGCGGTACATATGGGCCAGTTATTTCTTGAGGGAAAAGGGAGTGGATGTGCCATCCATGAGGTTGTCTCCAGTGTCCCTGCCTGAACTGGATCTTTTTCTAATCTTCGAGGAGTATCTCCCGGGGGAAGCTCTTTCTTCCTTAGGAGATCCGCGAGGGGAAATCCTGGAAAAGGTTGCAGGGGCAATTCGTAAGTTCCACTCCATAGAGAGTGAAAAATGGGGGGTTCCTGCTAAAGGCTTAAAAAGCAAGGGGTTTTTCAAAAGGCACTTAAGGAAGATAGAGAAGTGGAGTCAAGGCGATGCCAGGCTATACAGGGAAATTTCGAGAAGGGGCTGGATCAAGAAGCTGGTTCGCAAGCTGGAAAAGGTTGAGAGACGCTATCAAATGACCCATGGAGATCTGCATGGAGAGAATATCATGGTATCCGATAGAATATGTTTTATAGATCTGGTGAGAAGTGGTTTCGGTTCTTGTGTGAAAGACCTGGTTAGATTTGATGTCTGGGAGAGGAGAAGATGGGGTACCAGGGTGATATTCCACTCATACTTGCGGGATGTTGAGGATCCCCTGCTGGAGGAGAAACTCAAGCTCTTTTTTTTGGGGGAGTTTGTAAGAAGAAGGGACCTGGAGTGGGTTAAAGACGCCCTCTGGAGGCTCTTGGAAAAAGAGGAACTCTCGTAGCCTTTTGGTTGACGAGATCCTGGAGAAATTCTTTCAGCTTCAAGGCCTTGTGGGGCCATCTATACTTTTCTGACCTGGTTACAGAGGCCTTTTTAAGGGTTTCGAAGAGGTGGGGACTCTCCTTTATCCTTTTAAGAGCCTCTGCCAGGGAAGGAGCCGAGCCAAAGGAAAAGTATAAGGCGGATTTCCCCAAGATTTCCTGGGTGGATGGCAGTTCGGGAGCCACTATGGCACCTCCCAGGGAAAGATAGTCGGCCAGCTTCAGGCCTTCATCCAGAGAGACCATGATTCCCGCGCTGGCCAGTTTTTTCATCAGTTCTCTATGGGGCATTAATGGGTGGAACACCACCTTGGAGTCTCCCAGTTTCATTTCTTCTTCCTCTGAGCTCCCGAAGATGTGCAATTCCAGTCCTGGAACCAACTTAACGGCTTCCAGGATGCTTTCCTTTTCTTTGAAGCTGGCATATCCCACCTTCCACCAAGGCCCTCGGGATATGAGACCTTGATGGGTCCATCCATACCACAGAAGGAGGCTTTTCACTCCCCTACCCTTCAATGAAGACCAGGTGGTTCCGTGGGCGCAGACCACACCATCGGCCATCTGGAAAATCTCTTCCAGTCGGGAGACTTCCCTGTTTCTTGCTTTTCCCTGGCCGGTTTCCAGGTCTCTCCGATGATACAGGGACTTGCGGTGGGTCTCGAAGACCACAGGGGTGCCATGGAGCCATCTGGAGCTCAGGAGGAACCTGGCCCATCGGGTGCTTCTGGTGTAAGCCAGCTTGGCCTTTTGAGATAGCAGGAAGGGAAGGGCCTTTCTCTTTTGGGCAAGAGGGATTATGTGGAGGGCTTTGGGGACAGGCTCTACCCCGTACCATTTCCAGAGTTCCGTCGGATTCCCCTGAAGGCTGGACACCACAAGATGGACTTCCACTCCCAGGTGGGTTAAAGCCGTGCATGTTTCCATGATTTGGAGGGCGTGGGCCTTGGATGATGGGAGATCCATGGAGGTGAAATAAGCCACCCTCAAGCTGGAAGATGGGTCAGGGCTCCTGCGGGGATTTTTCATCTTTCCCCCTGGTCACCAGGGCCATGACGGAGGCCATGAATACCATCATCAGTAGCTCGTGTCTGAGCTGGAGGATACTGGTGATAAGGCTGTGGAGAGACAGGGCTCCCAATCCACCGAGAAAACCAAGATACAGGGCGAAGTACTCTTCACCCAACTGGCGCACTCCCCTCCATCCCTTGAGGGCATTGCACCAGAAAGCCCCCATAAGCCACAGATAGGCTAGAAGTCCTATAAGTCCGCATTGCAGCCATACCTCCAGTATGGTGCTGTGGGTATGAAAGGTGAAAGGGTATACGCCTCTCTTTACATACCAATCCATCCCCAGCTTCTTGACAATGGATCTCTCTATTTTTCGACCATAGCCCCAGCCAAATACTGGCCGTTCCTTTATCAAAGCCCAGGCGGTTCTGTATATTTCCAGGCGGGTTTCCAGGCTGGCGTCCATATACTTTCTCTTTTCCACCACGGCCATGGAAAAACCCTTGAATCTGTAAAGTATCCTCCTGGCCTTCTTCCCTCCTCCGATGAATGCCCCTGTCATGATTAAGAGTATTAGCAAAACCGCCACAGCCAGCTTTCTCCAGTGGCCAATAAATATTCCCTGGAGCCCCACCATGGTAGGAATAGCTAGCATGCTGCTCCTGGTGGCTGTGAAAACCAGGGCTGCCGTCTCAGCGGCGGCTAGAAGGACTGCCAGCGTGGTCCACCACTTTATGGGTAGCCATAGGGAGGACCAAGCTAAGGGCAGGACCAAGTCCAGAAACTTTCCGTATTTGGTAGGGGACTGAAAGGTGGCTGAATACCTTCCATGTTTGAACCTAGGATGGATCAGTCCGGCTACCAGCACCAAAAAGGAAGAGAGAAGGATGGTCCAAACCATACTTTTTATCCTGCCCAATCTCTTGGACATGAGCAGGTAGCTCCCGTAGAAGATCGCCAACATCTGAAAGATGTCTTTTTTCAGGTATTTCACCCCCATGGATGGATCCACGGAGTGCCAGAAGGACAGAAGTATGGCCCCAACAAAGGCCGCCATGGGCAAGAGAAGGGGGAAATTGGACAACCTGCCCTTTATCGCCTCCCAGACGACGAGGGCTGTGAGGAGGAAGACCACGGTCCACCTGAAAGACGAAAAGCTGGAGGAGAAAATTTTATAAAAGGGGATGATGAGAACATAGGCTAGAAGAAGCCACCAGATGCCTTCTTTAAAAATTTCCCAGCTCTTTTTCATCTCGCCTTTCCCAATAGATCCAGATAGAGTCTTTTGGTCTGAGCTGCCATCTCTTCTATGGAAAATCTCTTCTCCACCATTTTTCGGGCTTTGGTTTTAATGGAGATCCTATTCCTGGGACTTCCCAGCAACCCCAAAATAACAGCCTGGAGGGACTCCACATCTCCGTATTTCACTAGCACCCCTGTATGGAAGGGTTCAATAGCTTCCCTGGCTCCTCCCACTTCCGAGGCCACAACAGGGGTGCCAGCAGCCATGGACTCCAGGATGACATTGGAGAACCCCTCTTTGGAAGATGGCAACACCGAAAGGTTGGTGATTTTTAATAGCAGAGGAACATCACTCCGTTCTCCCAGAAACCAAACCCTTTCCAGACCCAGTTCTTTTGCCACCTTTTCCAGCTCGGACCTGTAGCCGCCTCCCCCAACTATGAGGGCCAATATGTTCTTTGAAATCTTCTCAATATGGCTCACAGCCTTAAATAAGTTTTTGTGACTTTTGGCTGGGACGAGCCTGGCTATGAGAGATACGACGAAGGCTTCTCGTGGGAGTTTCAAAGACCTTCTGAGCCAAAAGATATCCTCTTCTTTCGGGGAGAAGTCTTCCATGTTTATTCCATTGTAGATGACCACCGTTTTCTCTGGGGGGGCCTTGCTCTTTTTCAAGATGTCATTCCTCACCGCGTGAGAGACAGCGATAATCCTGTCCCTGAGAGTGTGAAAGAGGCGATCCATGAAGACCTGCCGGGGCGTATCCCAATGATCCACGTTGTGAACGTTGGAGATGACCACAGGCACTTTTGCCAGCCTTGCCGCTAGGGTACCGGAGATGTTAGGCCGGTACATGTGGGTGTGGACGATGTCCGTTCCTCTCTTCCTCAGATAGGTGGCCAGCCGATATAGACTCACGGGATGGAGTCTTCCTTTGAAGGGAACAACGGTGACGGGTATGCCCGCTTCCTCAAAGAGGGGGGCCAGTTTTCCTCGGGAGTGGATGCAGATCACCTCTACGTCGAACTCGTCTTTGAGCCTTTTGAGTACGGCCAGTAGCCGCTTTTCTACTCCTCCCACGGGGAGATAGGAGACTATGCGGGCCACCCGGGGTTTCATCTTATTAGGGGATAGATCTCTTTCTGGGCCCGTTCCAGGTCCTGAGGAAAGTCTATTTCAATCCAGGGCAGTCCCTTCACATCCACAGCGTAGATGGGCCTAATGGATAGCATCTCCTTAAAAGCTGCGGGGATCCAGCGTTTTACATCGCCTTTGGCCACCATCTCCTTTACTACGGACTTCAGGACCTCTAGGGTCTCACCCCTGAAAAGCACCACCCCCAGGTTTTCACCCTGGGCCTCTTGGGGAGGCAAATCCTTTCGAATGTCTACTACCCTGGATCTTTCTAGGGCCACCTTCATAGTTTCCTCGTCTAGGAAAGCAGCAGTGTCTATAGATAAGACGCCTTCATATGGAGAGGATAGCAACCTCTCCACCACTTCTCCTGGAAAGAGGACGTCACCATTAACAATGAGCACCTCCTGACCAAGGCGCTCCAACGTCAAATAGAAGGAGTAGATGGAGTTAGTGCGTTGGTAGTCCTCGTTCACTACGTAGCTCACCCTATGGCCCAGGAGCGTTTCTATCTTTTCGCGACCATGGCCCACCACCACCAGAATCTCCTCTATCCCCAACCCTTCCAAGAGCTCCACCTGGTGTTCCAGAATGGTAACCTCCCTGGCCCCGTTGAGGGGCAGGAGGGCCTTGGGAATGTCTCGGGTGAGGGGTAAGAGACGCCGCCCCTGCCCTGCTGCCAATATCACCGCTTGGAGGCTCATGCTACTCCCCCCAGGAAACGGGCGACGGAACTTACGAAACACCTGAGGTCTTTTACCCCCTCTCGACAGTATAGAAAGACTCGAGAGTCGTCCACATCCCAGTACCGGTGAACCAGCAAGTTTCTCAATCGGGCCATAGCCGCCAGTTTCGATGCCAAATCTTCATCTAAGACTCCCTCTTCGCCCATGATTTGAAAACAACCTGCATAACTTTCAGAGCTTCGGCTAAAAGCCCTGGCCATTAAGTGGACGCATACACCGGCCATAGCCTCTACAGCCTGTATAACGGCGTACCTCAGCCCGTAAACCTTTTCTTCACACGAGAGGAAAGACTTTAGGTCTTCTGAGGTTACCCTCTCTATGAACAAAACCTGCCGTTGTATATCCTCCAACAATGTGAGAAGTCTCTCCCTATCTATCTGCAAAAGCCGCCTCCAATTCCTCCAGGGATTTCTTCCATAGATATCCCTCATCCATATAGCGCAGACTCGTTCGTTCTATAAAGTTTATATACACTTCTTTATCCCTTATCAGCAGAGGCTTGCCCTCCTTTAATACCCTAAGAGCAAACGTGTAGGGCGCAGTGTTCAGGATCTTCACGTCCAGAGGAACACCTAAAGCCCTTTCACCATCCACTTCAAAGTGAAGTTTGTACTTAAGCTCTTCTAAAGGCTCAAGCGATGTAGAGATATATACGGCTAAATCCACATCCCCGAAAGACCCCTCCTCCAGTATGCTGCCAAAGAGAAGGGCAAAGGCCACCTCTTTTCTCTCTTCCAGCAGTGCTTTTAACCTGTCTTCTACATCACGCCTATCCATCAAGGAGTTCTCTTATCACATCCACAGCCCTCTTGGTAGCCTGGCCGGGGTTGTAGAAGAGGTGGGCGGCCATCTTCCGCCTCACCTCCGAGTAGGCCTGGGGGTGGTCCAGAGCCTCAAGGACGGCCCTTTTCAGCTGGTCTTCTTTCTCCACCAGAGGTCCAGCGGCGAAGCCCCAGGTTTCCAGGTCTACTGTCTCCCCGTAACGCTTCTCGTAGCCAGGGGCCGCAAGGTAGACCAGGGGCCTGTCCAGAAGTAGATACTCGTTGGCCACGGAGCTTAAATCCGAGATGAGGAGATGGCTGGCCGCCATGGCGGGCACTATGTCCGGATCCCTATAGATCACAACCCCAGCCTTTTCCCACTCCAGGACCTTTTCCTTCCATTGGGGATCTCTAGAAGTGTGGTCGTGGAGCTTCACCACCAGGGTAAGTCCCAGTCCTAGAACCGTTTTCACCACCGCTTCTCCCAAGGCTTTGAGGGAAGAGCCTGCTCCCCACGTGGGAGCATAAAGGACTACGGTGGCATCCCGGTCTAACCCCAGGTGCTCTATAGCCTTGTCCTGGGGCCAAGTGCCGTTCACTAGAGAGTCCAGCTTGGGCATGCCTACTCGGACTATCCGGGGGTCCCCTTTCTTGAGGATGCCCTTCTCTATGAAACGCTCCTCCATGTAAGGGCCTATAATGAAGAGACGGTCGTAGGCCAGGATTTTG
>Ga0190304_1000645_pt1 | contig 16199 bp, 12 predicted proteins | sample 48700712_MG_FD_161670 | JGI IMG/M metagenome (GOLD analysis project Ga0190304, IMG submission 161670) | Hydrothermal vent sediment bacterial communities from Southern Trench, Guaymas Basin, Mexico - 4870-07-1--2_MG | ecosystem: Environmental > Aquatic > Marine > Hydrothermal vents > Sediment ... | reverse complement strand
ACAAGCCTACTAAGTTTTTTATGATCTTGAAATTACATCAAACCACAACTGTATTCCATTTATGGGTTAATAAAATGAGTTTTTTATGATCTTGAAATTACATCAAACCACAACTGTATTCCATTTATGGGTTAATAAAATGAGTTTTTTATGATCTTGAAATTACATCAAACCACAACCGGTCGACCAGAATGGGAATAAATTATGGGTTTTTTATGATCTTGAAATTACATCAAACCACAACATATTAGCGAAATTGCAAAAATAATAATTAGTTTTTTATGATCTTGAAATTACATCAAACCACAACCTCATTATCTAACTCCCCCACTTTTTCAAGTTTTTTATGATCTTGAAATTACATCAAACCACAACGTTTTACCACTTCCTCCTTTGTGATTAAAGTTTTTTATGATCTTGAAATTACATCAAACCACAACTTTTGCTGAAAGATATCACAAAAAAATAGGTTTTTTATGATCTTGAAATTACATCAAACCACAACCTGAGCTTTTATAGGCCTTATTTCATAGTGTTTTTGCACAAAAAAGCGGTCTATTTTTTCATATTTTATCCATCAGGAAGTGATTTTGATATACAAAATTATTATTCTATTTCATAAATCACGTAAAATTAATCAACATGTCAAAGAACAAACTAAGATATTAAAATATTTCTAATTGTCTAGGACTTTCTGGTAAAGATTTTTCATTAATACCCCAATAATTCATAATATTGCTATATTGTTTATCTGTTATCCGCAGAATACTTACTTGCCCTTTCTCTGGAATGCATACTTTTATTCTTTTAGTATGCACTTCGCCACTTTCTTTACTAGCACAATGGCGAATATAAACCGAGTACTGCATCATTGTAAAGCCATCTTGCAATAATTTTTTTCGAAATCTAGCCGCAGCTTTACGCTCTTTTTTAGTGTTTGTTGGTAAATCGAAAAAAACAAAAAGCCACATAATATGATAAGCATTTAATCGGTTGTGTTCCATTATTTAAACTATTAACGGAAACTCAATTTGTTTTTTAGTTCCTGTAAAACACGCTGCCAGAGATGCTGTTGTATGTGTAATTGCAATCATTAATGGTCGAGTTTGTTTTTTCATTGCAACATCGGAAGAAAGAATTTCGAGAATTTCAGCCTTAATTTCTTTTTCAACAACATTTATATCTGGATATTTTTGACAAATATCCCAAACACACAAATCAATAAAAGGTCTGTAAGGTTCCATAATATCGTCGGCTAAACAAAAAGCATTGTACCTATTACTATGGAAAATACCAAAAGAAGGTAATAAGCCTGAGCCAGTTAAAGCACGAGCCACAGCAGCACGTAAAACAATATATCCATAATTTAATATAGCATTGGGCCAATCGCCATATCGATCGCGTATAAAACTTTCGCCAAATAGTTTTTTCCAGTATAAACGCGCTGCCATACCTTCGCGATTATCGCTATCGCCACTTTTAACTTGTTTAGCTAAATACGGTAAAGGATTAGAATCAATTCCTAATTTACCTAAAACCTTTGATTGATTTTCGATTTTAGCTATTATGGTTTGTTTCCAAAGATTCTTTTTTAAAGCTTCGGAAGCTGCAACTTGTTGCCGATAAATTTCGGTTTGCTGATGATTCCCTTCCATATTTAACAACATAGACTGTGGATGATGCGTTGAATTACAAAAAATTACAGACACATTATTATTCATTAATTCTTCGATTAAAGGCATACTTAATGTTATTTGCATATTCTCTATTAGCATAAATCCAATATCTTCGATAGGAACTGTTTTAGTTTGTGCATCTCCCTTTATCTCCACTACCAACTGTTTATTTTTAACAGATAAGTAACTTGGTTTTGTAAAATACAATGTTCGTTTTAGCATTTTAGTTCTTATTAATTATTTTAGATAAAACATAAGTTTAAATTATATAGTGAATAATTAAAATACAATGTATTTTCTTGCTTCTATTTTATTTACCAAGGTTCCATTGCGCAATCCTGCATAATCTTGTGCTGACGAGAATTCCCAAGCTGTTTCTGTTTTTACTAAACCTGCCTTTACCGGATTTTGGTGGATATAATTAAAACACACTTGTGGGTATTGAAATTCGTGATTATCTACCTGAATCTGCGTTTTGTATTTGGTATTATAAAATGATGGAGTTATACCGTTTATATAATTAAGACATTCTGCTTTGGTTTTTTCTCTAAAAAGCTTTCCTGTTCTTTTTTGCTGTTTATTTAAAGCTTTTGTGTATCCCATTAACATAATTCCAATTGATGCATTAAAGCTTTTTTCAGTCTTGTTGTATCGTTTATCAGTCTCGACGTGTCTTAAAGACACACCGAGACTACTTTCAGGGAAACTTACTTCGTTAACCAAAACCATTAAATGAAAATGATTAGGCATTAGACACCATGCAAGAATATCGGAATAAGGTGCGATATACATTTTTATCTTTTTTAAGAAAAATAAATAATTATTTTTGCTAAAAAATATCTTTTGCCTATTATTCCCCTGATTATAAATATGATATATGTGATTTTTTTCAAAATACATTCTTTATTTCTTTTACTCACGGTATGTCTTAAAGACACGCCGTGAGTATTAAACATAAACTTACTTTTTTTCAATCTCAGGTTGTTTTAAAGACACTCTGAGTCTATTCATTTTTTATTTTTTTCATTTTATTTATTCATATTTTTTCAATTTGACCCAATACATTTATTTTAAAGTCGTATCCTTCAACGAGCATATTAAAATTAGAAGGACTTAGCAATAATTTTGGATAAGGATTGTTAAAATTAACTTTAGACTCACCATTTGTTAAAGATTTTGGCGCTTTTGCATTATTTTTCTTTTCGTAATCTCTTTTAAGTTCTTCATCGTTTCTAGCTTCTTGTTGAAATTTAAAAGCTAATCTCCCATCTTTGTTTTGTTTAATAATTTTATACAATCGGTTTCTTATTTCTGTATTATTTAAATCCCAAATTTCTTGAACTGAATCTTTCCAAAACAACACCAGAGTTCCAGTTTTAATAATATACTTTAATGGAGCGTCTATTTTTTTAACAGTTTTAGAACTTGGAACTAAACCTTCTAAATTATTTATTCCTTGGGCTTTTAGAGTTTCCTGAACTGATTGTTTAAAGTACTCGCCTGCTTTTAGGTTATTTGCAATTTCGAAATCACGTTTAATTTTTCCTTTATCGTCTTTACCTTCGTATATAGCCATTAAATAGTTACCATCATTTGTAACATGATAAGATTGTTTATAATCATGTTTAGATTCATCTCTATGTTTTTTTAGATGTATTGGATTGGTAACAGTTGGAGCAAAACAACGCACCTTTTTTATTGGAATTTGTTTTTCTTCGTTCATCCAAATAGGCTCGCTTAAAGCTAGTTTTATCCCTTTTTCATTTATTGCTTTTAAAACTATATTTCTAACACCTTCATCTACAATTTTATTTACAGCGTTAATAGTTTTAAATCCGAAATCAGAATATTCTAAAGGCTTACGAACTACATAAAATATTTTTTCTTCCTTCTCTCCTTTTTTATTAACAACATCCCTTTTTATTGCACCATAGAAAGTTTCTTTGTGTAAACATCCTCTTACTGTATCTCCTTTTTGATAAATAACATTTCCATTTTTATTCTTTACAATCACGCCCCTTTTTCTAAGTTTCTTTTTGCTTTGTTTATGCAAATTATCAGGAGTATAATGCGAAACCAAAACTTCTTTTTCTATTCCTTTTACATCTTCTATAAAAGTTGGCCAAGGTTTTGAGACCTGTGGTTTTTTATTGATTCTAGCAATAAACATTTCTTCTGAATCGTGATAATATTTAGCCAAGTTTTCATAATTCTGTTTTGTTATACAGGCCATAGTAATAGCATCGATGCAATGATGAATGTGGTTAATTCTTGCTTTCTTCTCGTATTCATTCTGTAATCCCCATATTTTCCTAAAATCGGCAACTGCATTTCCTTTAACTGTATATACTTTGTTAAATAAAGTGTTAAGATACAAACGGGAATATTTAGTAATTATACCAATATCGACCATTTGACTATTTTTAAAACCAGACTTTACTTCGGGCATTGTAAAACGTTGGTATTTATTTCTCCAATAATCCCTTTCTACTACTAGCTTATGCCTACGCAGAATAGCAAAATCTTTAGAATCTTTTGTTGTTGCAGACCTTGATTTTTTTACTTGTATCTGTACTTGCTTTTCTAAAGCTTCGTATTTTTCTTTCCAATTATCAATCCTTCCTAATATTTCACTATGATTTGCTAGTTCAGAAGGAATTTTATTTCGTTTAATATCTCTGTTGAATTTATTTTGGCAAAGTGTTTTATTTTGCTGTGAATTATCAAATGATAAACTTCGTGGAATAGTGTGTTCAATATCAAATGATGGACTGTTTCCTAAAAAATCAGATATTCCAATACTATCTCCTGTGTAAATACATTTGTGTTCTTGTTCTTCCCACAATTGATATCTTAAGATGTCAGTTTCGGAAGGTTCTCTTTTAACACCTGATGAGTCAAAATGCTCTTTTATTCTTGCATAATACTCTTTATGCAATTTTTCTCTATCACGCTGCCAACTCCGCAAAGCTTTACGCTCATTAGCATTTTTTAAATCACGCGACATTTCTATATTAATTTTCGTGTTCTCATCAATTATATCTTGTTTAAGCATTTCATTAATCAACTTTCTGAGTTGATGAAGAGCTCGCATAGCCATTGGATTTCTAACGCTCGATACCATTGGACTACCAAGATATTTACGACCATCTTCTGATCTATTAGGTTGTTTAAAAACTTCAATCGCCGAAGGGTGGTAAAGTTTTTCTAAATCTTCTCGGTTTGTATCAAAATTATCTGCTAAGAAACTTTTTACTCTTTCATCAATTGTCTCAACCCTTAAAAATTCAGCTTTACCATTATTTTTTTGAATTTGTTTTTTGAACTGATTAATCGCGTTGTCAATAATATTCATTTGTTTCTCATTATCAAATTTACCCCAACGGCCTTTTCCAAACTCAGAAATAATATTACTTTCTATATCCTTCTTGTATTGTTCTTTTGCTTCTTCACTCCAATACCATTTATTGTCTTTACTCTTTTTAATTAATCCATTAACAACATCAATAATTAACTTTTCTTGGTTTTGAGTTTGAATGAGTTCAAGTACTTCTTTTTGAATCAACTTTCTATTCTCTTCTTGGTTCCATATGTCTTTTGAAATAGCATTTCCCATATTTGCTAAGAATATCGCATGAGAATAAATTAAACCTTCTCTTAAATAAGGCAAAACATTATTAATTGCTTTTAAACTCAATGAACTATAATCATTCTTTAAATTTAGATTAATAAATTCTTTTAGTTTTTCATCTTTTAGACCTAGCTTATTCATTGCAAACTGAACCAACTTATCAACATCATTGAAAGTCAATAACACATGCCACACGTCAAAAATGTCGATAACTGATGTTTTACCATCTTTTTCCCTTTTATGCTCAATCTTAAGTTCTTTCCAATTTTTTCCAAAAATGCTCTCAAATCTTGCAGAAACAGGACAAGCACTTACAGTAGTTTTCATTGAGTAATTAAAAAGATAGTCTTCGGGATGCTTAAGACTTGCTTTATAAAACTTATATTGATTTTTAGGAGCTAATTGTTTTGCTATATCATCAAAATCGAAATGTTCTTTACTCTTTCTATGAAATAACGGAGCAATTTTTTCTTTCTCTTGCTTATTTAGAAATCTTAGCTTTTCATCATCAGGAGTTTTAATTTTAATATTGTTAACAAAACATAACATTCTATATTCTTCAAATAGAGGATGAGAAGAAGAGCATCTTTGTTTATTCTTTTCAAATGGGCATTTACCAATCAAACCTTTTTGAGATTTTAATGGTCGTTGAAAAAAAATAGCTTTTTTAACGCCATCCTTAATATTGGATTCAATTTCTTGTATCTCACATATTTTATTAAATTCTTCTAAATAATGATCTTCTCTATGTGTGTATTGGCTTCTAATTTTCTCACCTGTATTATACTTCTCATAAAAGTATTGACCTAATGTTTTATCTCCCAACAATTCAGTTAACGCTGATATTTCTTTTAATATATCTCCTTTGCTTTCTTTTGTACTTTCTAGTCTATTACTTAAAAATCCCCTTCTTTGAGATAAATGATAAAAGGCACGACCTAATTTGTATCTATTTTCTTTTATAGATAAATCTAATTTTTCTGATACTGCAAGATTTCTGAAACAATATGGGTTTTTGTTTATATTATCATCTGTAGACAACCACTTTCTAAACTCTTCATTCGTTGGATATACTTTTTTATATCTCCAATCATTTAACTCTTGCTCTGTAAGTGCAGGACAATAATCATTAGTTATTAATACTCGGAGTGTACTTATTTTTCTTAATTTACGCCTGTACTTTAAGCGTCTTGCGCTTCTATATTTAGTTCTTTCTTCTGCCTTAGAACCTTCTATTCCTTTTTTTATTTTTACTCCTTCTTGAAATATATGAACTCCTTTTTCTATAAGTTCAAAATTTTTATTATTTTCAGTTTCTACAATAGCCCATCCAATACTATTTGTGCCTAAATCTAATCCAAGTATTTTTCCCATAACTATACAATTTACTTTTTGTGATTGATAATCATAAATTTACTAAAAAATATTGCAAATTATTTAATTGTCTCTATTTTTTGTTTAACTTTGAGTATTACATCTTATCACAATAAGGCTATATGCCGAAGGATGTAAATCCTATACTCCCGCTTCGGTGGGAGTTTTTTTATTAATTCGAAGTCAGTTTCAAGAACATTTCTGTAACAAATTCTTTTAGCGTAGCAAAATTTAGCTCTTTTGCGAAGCGCAGCGTAGTAAATGTGCTAAATATGAGTTGAAAAAAATCACAAATACAGCCGTCAGGCTACAACGTGCGCGAGTAAGAATTGGCGGGGATTTCGCCCTGTTTCATTATCATTCTACCCAAAGTTTAAAATAACTAAAATTGTCAAAAAACCACTAAAACCCGCATGCTTTATAACCCAATGTTACAAATTGTTCGCCAACACAACTTGCCTATCAAGCTAATATAAAACTAACTATGAAAACTAAAACAAATTTGTTTTGAAAGGGCAAACATTATTGTCGTACACGGCAAAATTGGATTGGATTAAAAACTTTTTGGGAAGCTATGCTTTCCAAAGTATTTGTAAATGAAAGAGCTTTTATTTGATAATTCCCTTAAAAAGGAATATATTCACATTAGAAAAATTAAATAGTTTAAATATTATAAAAAAGTTACTTTTGTAATATAAATAGATTTAACAAAATGCCAGTTAATACATCATATAGTCAAAATCAGTTGCGAGATTATTCTACTTTATTCTCAAGAAGTGAAGCACTTTCTTGGATGAAATTAGATTTTAAATCTATTAATTCTAAAATAAAACGATATGATGAACAATGGGGAAAATCTAAAAAAGCTACATATTTTGATTATTTAAGGCATATATACAATGTTTTAGAAAAGCATTATCAGAATGAGTATATATTTAAAAATTCTTTTTTAAATGAATGGCTAATTAAAGAAATCGGACAATATAATTCGAAAGTTTTTAGTGAATTTAGAGTTGGGAATGCTGTTGCTGATTTAGTAATGTTTAATGGGAATTCAAAAGTATTTGAAATAAAAACAGATTTAGATACTGAGAACCGATTAGCTTTACAAATTGAAAACTACAAAAAAGCTTTTAATCAAATTTATCTTCTAATTCCAGAATCTAAACTTTCCATATATAAAAAGTACGAAAAAGAAATTGGCTTAATTACATTCAATAGCAATCAGAAAAATAAATTTACTGTTTATCGAACAGCTATAAACAATACATTAGTTGATGCAAGTACCATAATGCATGTTTTACACACTCATGAATATAAAGCAATTGTACAATCTTACTATGGATATTTACCAAAAATGACAAGCTTTAATCAGTTTCAAATATGCAGTGAATTTATTAGAAAAATGCCAAACGAAGAATTAAATAAATACTTCATCAATATAATGAAAAAAAGGGATTTGAAAAACGTATTATCGAGTCATAATTATAAGGAGTTTAATCAATTAAGTTTAGCACTTAAATTGAATAAAACTGAAAGGAATAAAATGATTCAAATACTCAAATCACCATTAAATAGCTAAAATATGTACTATCCACTTTTAAGAGCAAGACAATTCGAGCTTATTACATTGCGAGAATTAGCTAACGAAGAATTAACCCAAGGTTATGTTATACCAATTTTTGAACCAGTAAAAGAATCAAACAATAACCTTAATTTGGCGTATAATGTATTCTCAGAAAAAGAGCAAATAGTTTATCTTATTGTAAATCCAATAGTTGGAGAAATTGACGGAGATAATACTCATTTTTTAGATTATATTAAACCATTAGATAGCGACATAATAAAACCTGCCTTTTATTATCACAACAATGCAGATTATATTAAAAACAGTATATCAAAATACTCTTTTAAAAATTGTATGTTAATCTGTCATAACGATGTAAGTGCTGATAATAATGATTTCAAGGAACTTGTTGAATTAAATGAGATAACTGCAATAAATATAGAAGACCCTGGAAGAAATAGGTCATTAGATAGATTCATTAGAAGCCTTAATAAAACTTATATTCGGTTAGATGATTTATTTGAGAAGCAAGCGCGTAATAGTGATTTTCTAACCATTGAACAACATAGATTTTCAGAAGAACATCTTTATTATAGTCAAGAAGGTTATAGTGGTTTTTCTGACTATACTGTTTTACCAAATGAATTTAGTGATGGAGGTAGCACGCCACGTGCAGTTGCAATTCATCTAACTTATTTAAATGGAGAAAATCAGATTTGGATTAGACATTTTACTTCTGAAACTAATGATTCTATTGCAAATGTTCAAGGTAAGTTTGCAGAAGCTTCTGAAAAAGCAGTTAAATATTGCAGAGAAAATGGATTAAATAATTCTGCAATTCAAGAATTAGAGAAATATTTTGATGAAGAGCATTATCCTGGCTTAGGGACTGTAAAAAAGTTATCAATTAAGAATCATATTCTGATTATTAGACATTTTTTAGCAAATAGATAAATGATATGAAAATTTGTCCCGACTGCATTGCTGATAAAGAATTAAAAGGTTTTATTCTTTCTTCAACAGAAATTGGAAATTGTAAAGTATGTAATAAAAAAGATACGCCTGTTATAGATATTGAAGAATTACTTGACTACTTTCAAGAATTAATAAACAATTTCGAAAAAAGTAGTGATGGACTTTCACTCAAATCGATTATTCAAGAAAGCTGGAGTTTTTTTTCATCAGACGATGATGCTTCAAAAATCTTAAACTATATACTACCACTACTTAATACGGAAATTTCAAATTCAGATGATATAGTAAATTATACCAATGAAATAATTGAAAATTATTCACATTGGGAATTACTGAAAGATGAACTAAAATGGTCAAGGAGATTTTTTATAAATATTGAAGATTTAGAGGATTTAGGATGGGATGGTTTTTTTAATACACAATATGAATTAAAACCAAAGGATGAATTATTTCGAGCAAGACTGCATCATCAAAGTGGATTAGAAGCTTATCAAACACATGAAATGTATTGCCCTGAACCTTTAAAAACAAGTGGAGGAAGAGCAAATCCATTAGGAATTCCATATTTGTATTTTAGCGATAATGCTGAAACCGTTTTGTATGAAATTAGAGCTTCATATTTAAATGAATTAAGCATTGGTTCGTTTTATTTAAAGGATAAGTATAGTTCTGTTAAAATAGTTGATTTCACAGAGGACACAGCTCTTTTTCAACCTAATAAAGTCAATGAAACAATAAAAGCTAAATTATTAAGAGATATAATTAGTAAAGACCTTTCAAAACCAATGAGAAGATATGATTCTGAGATAGACTATATACCAACTCAATTCATTTGTGAATTCATAAAAGTTTTTACTGGTGCAAGTGGAGTAAGGTTTAGTAGTTCATTACATCCAAATGGAAAAAATATTGTCATATTCGACCAAGACCTAATGAAATGTAAAGATGTAAAACTTAAAAAAGTTAATAATCTTAATCTAACTGCAAGAAACATTACCTAAATTCAAATTTTTGCCCCTTAGTGATTTGTACTTGTTCTGTACCCACTTGATAAGTCGCTCATGAAAAAGACGAAAAATATACGACATGGCTGATGGACGAAACTTGCCATAATAATTCAACCATCCCTGTATCTGGAAATTTAGTTCTGCCGCAATGTCTTCAATTGTATTGGAAGTCCAACGATAAAATTAACTTTGCCGCAAGGTTGAAACAATACGCTTTCCTGCTTACATTTATATAATTCACTAATAAAAATAAAGATAATAATATTAATCTATAATAATATCATACTTATCTAATAGTCCGCTTACTTCGTTTATCGAGAATTTTGCTTTTTTCATTCTGTTAATCTCGGGATTTATAGAATAGTTATACGCTGAATGAAAATCTGTTTTTTCTAAATTACATTCTTGAAAAACAGTACCTATTAAATTGCAATTTTTAAACAATACACTTGTTAAATCCGATTTCGTGAAATCTGCTTCTTTAATATTACAATCTTCGAATTTTGTTTTCTTCAGTTTTTTATTAAAAAATATAGAATAATCTAAATAACAAGCTTTAAAGCTGAAAGAAAAAAGAAAATCGTTACACTCGCTAAAATCAACACCAATTATTTTACAATTAGCAAAAACAACATTTCTTAAACCTGTATTTACAAGCTTTACCATTCCCAAATTACAATTATCAAAATTACAATCAATAAAATCGTTATTCGACAATGTACTATTATAAAAATTACAATTTATAAATGTACAAGAATCAAATTCTCTTTCCGAAAGTTCTTTTTCGGAATAATCGATATTTTCGAAGGTCTTATTTTCGTGTAGAATTTCGTTCATTATTTTAAAATTTTTAATTACTGATTATGATTTTAAATATTTTCGGAATTATTTTAGCAAGGAAGCAAATCACTCTTTGTCATTAAATAATTATTATTCTGATATTTAGTTTTAATATATTGCAAATATTAGTTTATTCACATATATTATATAAAGGTTTTCCGTTGGCAGCGTTTGGGTTCGATATTCCTAAAATCCAACTTATAGTTGGGGCAATATCAGTCATATCGACGGTAGCATCTATCGATTTATTTTTCACTTTCCATCCATACCAAATAAGAGGAACATGTCTATCGTAATTATATCCCGAACCGGATGTAGATAGTTTATTAGCTCTCTCTATCCACCCAGATTCGAGATTAATAATAACATCACCCGATCGCTTTTGATTAAAGCTATTTTGCATTAACTTAAATACTCCTGAATTAAAATTTGTTGTTTGTAATGTAGAAGCCGACAAAGCATTTGCTACACCATTAAATTGTGTCATAAAATCTACAACTTTTTCTTGCACTTCTCTACGACTAATATTTGATTTATCTATTTGTTTACGATTTAGATATATTTGCTTCGAACAATATTCATTTATCCACTTCCCTTCCCCATATAAAATCTGCAAATAACTATCGAGTAAAGACATGGCCTTTTCGCCATTAAAAATTCCACTATTAATTTTCTTCCATTTCAGATAATCAGGAACTTCAGCAACCCCATGATCTGAGGTAAAATATATAACAACATTTTCTTTTCCAATATTATCGTCGATAAATTTCAGAAAATGAGCAATATCTCTATCTAATCGCACAAACATATCTTCGGTTTCTACAGAACGAGGTCCAAAATATTTTCCCAAATATGAGTTAGCCGAGAAATTAACACTTAAAAAATCGGTATATTCATCTTTCCCCAATTCTTCTTCTATAATAGTTGTTGTTGCAAAATCTTTAGTATAAGTATTCCCAAAAGGCGTATATTTAATATATTTATAATCGGATGATCTTGATTTTAAAAAGCTCAATTCATATGGGAAAGTTTTTCTATAATGAGAAAATCCAAATTCGAATTCTGAATTATCGTTTAAACTAACATCATAATTATCGAGAGGGAAAAAACTTGTCCAGCTTCTATTAATATATATATCTTGAAATCTCTTATTATTAAACTTCTCAACCCATTTTGGTAAAGAATCGGTATAATAATTCCCTGTAACCCATTCTCCATTATCATCTTCGAACCAAAAAGCATAATCGGCAGCTCTCCCACCCGATATTACCGAATTAATAGGATTCATTCCAATACTAATAACTTTAGAACTATCGTTATAAGCAAGTTTTATTTCATCGCCAATAGTTGATGTTAATAAATTTTTTGGAGAAAAATTACCAAAAGAAACTTTTCCATTAATATACTTAATTCTACTCCCTTCTATACACGAAATTTCTTTTTCTTCTAAATCATTATACCAATTATCGGAAATTATACCATGCACATTAGGAGTAACTCCCGAAACAATAGTTGCACTCCCTGCCCCACTAGTTGTTAATACATAATTATAATAAGCCTGATTATAAAATGCTCCTTCGTTTATTAACCTTTTAATACCATCTTCGCAAAGAACATCATAATACCTATTTATCATTTCATAACGAAGCTGTTCTACTACAATTCCTATTACCAATTTAGGTTTTTCGTGTTCGGCACAAAGTATTGTTTTCGAAAAAAATAAACTAACAAATATTAATGAAATTATAATTTTTTTATTCTTCATATTTAGTATTTATTAATACAGATGAAAAATTCTACTAACTTATTCTAAATTTAATACATAAAGCACAAAATAATAAAAAAGAGACTAAAAAATTTCTTTTCTATTATCTAAATATCATTACATATTTACACATTAAATCTAAAATGCATAATATCTCCATCTTTTACCTCATATCCTTTCCCCTCGACAGTAATTTTCCCGGCATCACGACAAGCACTTTCTGATTTATATTCGATATAATCGTTATATTTTATTACTTCGGCTCTAATAAAACCCTTTTCAAAATCGGTATGAATAATACCGGCTGCTTGTGGAGCTTTAGTTCCAATTTTATATGTCCATGCTTTTACTTCTTTGGGACCTGCGGTAAAATAAGTTTCGAGGTTTAATAGAGTATAGGCAGCCTTTATTAACTTAGTAACACCCGATTCTTTTAACCCTATCTCTTCGAGAAACATTTGTCTTTCTTCATACTCGTCGAGTTCGGCAATATCAGCTTCTATTGCAGCTGCAACAACAATAATTTCCGAATTTTCGTCTTTTATCGAACTTTTTACTTTATCGACATAATGATTACCTTCGGCAGCCGACTGTTCATCGACATTACAAACATACAAAACCGGTTTATTAGTTAAAAGATGTAAATCGGATAACAATTCCTTATTGTCTTTTTCTAGTTCAATAGTTCTTGCCGATTTCCCACTTTCTAATACCGATTTATAATCATTTAGTAATTCTATTATTTTTTTCGCCTTTTTATCGCCTGTTTTACCCTGTTTTTCTGCTTTTTGAATTCTATTTTCTATAGTTTCTAGGTCTTTCAATTGCAATTCAGTGTCAATAATCTCCTTATCTCGAACAGGATCGATTGTAGTATCAACATGAGTAACATTATCGTCATCGAAACAACGTAAAACATGAATTATAGCATCAGTCTCACGAATATTAGCAAGAAATTTATTTCCCAAACCTTCTCCCTTATTAGCTCCTTTTACCAGACCGGCAATATCAACAATCTCGATAGTTGTAGGCACAACTTTTTCAGGGTTTACCAGACTTTCTAATTTTATTAATCGATCGTCGGGGACTGTTATTACCCCTATATTTGGCTCTATTGTACAAAAAGGAAAATTTGCCGATTGTGCTTTTGCACTCGATAAGCAATTAAACAAGGTTGATTTCCCCACATTTGGCAAGCCAACAATTCCACACTGAAGTCCCATTATTTAAATCTATTAATTACACTTTTTAAAAGATTGCAAAAATACATTTTTTCATTTTTTTACACTAGTATTTTTATAAAAATAAGTTTAACTAATTCGTGACTATCCACAATATCAGCATTTAACAGTTTTATCGTAACGAGATTTTTTTAAGTTGCAAATTCGTATTTACGATAATATTAGTAATTTAATAAATTTTCGTCTCAAATCGAATTTTACAGACAGACTATAATTACAATGTTTATAATGTATTTTATAAATAAAATATTCAATAAAACACCTAAAGAAATTTATCATTAATAATAAAAATCTGTAATTTTGCAACTTAGAATAAAAACATTATTTTTCTTGAATATAAAATATTAAAAAATGGCAGATATAAAAGAACTAGAATCGACAGCATCGCAAATAAGAAGAGATATTTTAAGAATGGTACATGCGCAAAATTCCGGTCATCCGGGAGGCTCTTTAGGATGCGCCGACTTTGTTACTGCCTTATATTTTGAGATTCTCGATCATAATTCAAAGAATTTTCAAATGGATGGAAAGAATGAAGACTTATTCTTTTTATCGAACGGACATCTTTCTGCTCTTTGGTATAGCGCTTTAGCAAGAAGTGGTTATTTCGAAACAAAAGAACTTTCAACTTTCAGAGTTTTAAATTCTCGACTACAAGGACATCCTACTCCGGAAGAAGGACTTCCAGGAATAAGAATAGCTTCTGGTTCTTTAGGCCAAGGATTATCGGTTGGAATCGGTGCGGCTCTTGCGAAAAAACTAAATAACGATAAGAAAACAATTTACACTCTTCATGGAGATGGAGAACTGCAAGAAGGTCAGATATGGGAAGCTGCAATGTTTGCTGCCTCACATAAAATCGACAACTTAATTGCAACTGTTGATTCTAATGGAAAACAAATAGACGGACCTGTTGACGAAGTTATTTCTCTTGGTAACCTAAAAGCAAAATGGGAAAGTTTTGGCTGGTTAGTACTTGAAACAAACGGTAATAATATGACAGAATTAGTTAATACACTAAACGAAGCTAAAAAATTAACAGGACAAGAAAAGCCTATTGTTATTTTAATGAAAACAGAAATGGGTGCCGGTGTCGATTTTATGATGGGAACACATAAATGGCATGGTGTAGCCCCAAACGACGCCCAATTAAAAGATGCACTAAGTCAGTTAGAAGAAACTATAGGCGATTTTTAATAACAATATTGTATATTATCTTAAATTTATGATAATTACTAAAATAATATAGATATGAAAAACATTGTAATTATTGCTCATGATGCAAAAAAGCAAGAAATGGTTCAATTTCTCAAAGAACGAGAAGAATGGATTTATGGTGTAAATCTTCTTGCAACAGGAAGAACAGCAGAATTTGTAGAAAAAGAAAATATCAGCGTAAGACATCTTAGTCCTGGAAAATCAGGGGGTTATAATGAAATAACCGAAATGATAAAGGGGGAAAAAGTAGATATCGTTATTTTCTTAAGAGACCCTAAAGTAAAACAAACACATCATAGCGACATACAATTATTATTAGAAGCATGTAATATTTACAATATTCCGTTGGCAACAAATTATGCTAGTGCAGAATTACTAATTCTTGGTCTAATAAAAAAAGAAGACTACGAAAGACGTAAATCAATGGAGTAAAGATTCACTAATTATTTACTTATAAAATTGTTATATCTTGAAACAATACAAACACTACATATTTACAATATTTTTATTACTAGTTTTTTTGGGGGTAAGGGCTCAAAATAAAGAGCCGAAACTACCTACAACAAGAATACTTTTTATTTTCGATGCCTCGCAAAGTATGCTTGGACCATGGGAAAGCGGAAAGAAAATTAATATTGCACGTAAATATTTAATAAGTATTGTCGATAGTCTCGAACAAATAGATAATATACAAATGGCATTACGTGTATATGGACATCAAAGTCCTGTACCACCTCAAGATTGCAGCGATACAAAATTAGAAGTACCTTTCAGTGATAATAATGCCTCGCGTATTAGACAAAAATTACGCTATTTAATACCAAAGGGAACGACTCCAATTGCATACTCGCTGGAAAGAGCTGAGTATGATTTTCCTGATTGTCCTAATTGTCGCAATGTAATAA
>Ga0190304_1000644_pt1 | contig 16203 bp, 11 predicted proteins | sample 48700712_MG_FD_161670 | JGI IMG/M metagenome (GOLD analysis project Ga0190304, IMG submission 161670) | Hydrothermal vent sediment bacterial communities from Southern Trench, Guaymas Basin, Mexico - 4870-07-1--2_MG | ecosystem: Environmental > Aquatic > Marine > Hydrothermal vents > Sediment ... | reverse complement strand
AAAGAAGTTGTGTAAAAGATGTGAAGATTTTATAAACATAGATGTTCTTTTAAGCGTCATATATGACACCAAGTCTATGCTTTGTCCAATCTATATAAAAGATATAGGGAGAATGGGGGGAGGGGGGATATAATATCTTCATAATTTAAATATCATTTTTATGTACAAGAATTAGTTATCAAAAGTTTATTCATATATATTGAGCAAAGAATAATTTCTAAATCCTTTAATATTTAGTTCGATATGAGTCATTCTATTGTAGACTTGGTTAATGTCTTGAAAAGGACTGGAATAAGAGAAGGCTATACTATTTTAGATTTTGGTTGCGGCGAAGGAACCTATACTATTCCAGCTGCAATAATTGTTGGAGAAAAGGGAAAGGTTTATGCAATAGATAAAGATGAATATTCCTTAAACAAATTAAAATCAAGAATCGAGGATAAAAGACTCACTAACATAGTAATTCTAAAGACTTCAGGTAATCTAGAAATATTTCTTAATGATGAGAGTATAGATATTGTATTGTTATTCGATATATTACATTCTTGGTATTTTCCTAAAAGTTATGAAAGACTTATATTGCTTAGAGAAATATACAGAGTCCTAAAAAATCTGGATATTTACTCTTTTATCCAGGTGACCCAGAAGTATTTTCATACAATGAAGAACTTAAGGATATACTAAAGGATATTCAACAAGTAGGTTTTATAAGAATCCAGGTATTTCATGAGAAAATACTACATGAAGGGATACCTGTAAATGGACATGTTTATAAGTTTAAAAAATCAGATAATAAAAACGAAAAATTATTTAGAAATAACAGTAATATGGAAATTTTGTAAGTGATAATGCGAATCTACTAAATGTTAAAATATATATTTTCGTATAATTATTATCCAGTAAGATATGAAATATATATATCAATCAATCTATAAAATTAGTTTATTGTTCACAGCAATTGCTACAATTTTACCGTTTACAGGAATTATAAGATTACCTACAAACAGATATTCTTTAGCCCCAAATTTGTTGGCTTTAGTATATCTTGCAATTATATACAATTTTTATCCAAATATTAATAGAAAAGCATTAAATCATCTACACGCATTAAACATAATTTATATTTTTTCAAAAAACATTTTTGCTATAATAGGGACAATGCCAGCTATATTCACAATATATACTATGAACATCACAGAGACATGGAACTGAAATTTATAACAATAAAACCTAGAGCTACTGTTATACGATGCTTACAAACTACCTTTAGAGATGTATTTTCCTAACTTCATACGTCTGTTTTTCGTTTTCCAATGATAGTCTTATGTTACAAACTTATCAAATTTAACAATATGTCATGTTATGATTAAATAGATAGAAAAAGATTTTAACAATTATTGTTTCTACATGGATACTTTTTTGTTTTTAATAATTTCCTTTATGATTTGCGAGCTTTTTCTTGGTATTCTTTTCTTTGTGGATAAGTCCACAGCATAGAGGCCGAATTTCATCCTGAAGCCATGCGCCCATTCATAGTTATCAGTAAGTGCCCAGTGAAAATATCCTCTTACATCAATTTTCTTCGATATAGCTTCATCTAGAACCTTTAGATGTTCAATTATATATTTAGGTCTAAGCTTATCGTTGGCGTCGGCGATACCATTCTCAGTAACATAGAGTGGTCTGCCATACCTTTCTGCTATCTCTAATGCCTCCTTTAATCCTTCAGGGTATATTTCCCAACCAAAGTCTGAGGTAGGCCGGTTATCAAGGGAAACACTGTTAGGATCACATGCAAATCCATATCCTTTAACTATGCTGGGAATTGTAGGCATACCTGCAAATAGTTTGGCTAGAATAGAAAATTTTCCTCTAAAGACCATGCGTGTATAATAATTGATGCCTAGCCAATCTAAACGATTACCCATATAGTTTTTAACTTCTCCTCTTTCTTTAATTCCATTAATATTAATATCTAGCCAACCTGTAGTAGCTGCCTCTATGAAGAAAAGATTATGCATATGATTAAAGAACTCTGCACCTTTAATATCAGAATCTTTGTTTGGATCAAGTGGAGTAGCGGGAATAATGTTATGGATAACACCTATCTCCGCAGAGGAGTCGCTGTCACTGTCTGCTTTGATATTATCCATTTTTTTGATAACATCGTATGCACGAACATGAGCAATAGCCAAGTTAACTGCAGCTTTCTTGAAAGCCTTAAAATTATTAATACATGGAGGAAATCCTGCCTCTGGATTAGTATAGCCTACCTCGGCAACGATCACAGGCTCATTAAAAGTCGCCCAGTAATCTACAACGTCTCCAAGCTTCCAAGCAATATATGCGGAATACTTAACAAATTCCACAATACTTTCTTCATCAATCCATCCTCGAGGTCCCTTCCTAAGATTTGTATTTCTTACAGTTATTGGATCATGAAGCCATATGGGAAGAGTAAAGTGATTCAAACATACAAATACCTTAAAGTTATTCTCGCGTAGATCCAGTATAACCTGTCGATAATGTTCAAGAGCTTGTTTATCGGCAAGCCTATCAAGTTGTTCTAAAGCATTATCATCAACATTTATCCTTGAGATAAAGCCGTCAGAACTTTTAATAATGTCAACCTCAACAGAACTAGTACTCATTGGAAAGATCCTACTCCATTCGATTCCTATGCGAAACGCATTAAGACCTAGCTCTTTAGCGATTTTATGATCAACCTTATATAATTCCCAATAATTTACTCCGTTCTCAGGAAAATCGCCACTGACTATACCCTTTCTAATATTCTCTTTGTCATGAACCCAGGCAAACCAATCAGTATTATGGTCAATCCACCTGCCATTGAGATCACTCATCTCAAACTGAAAACCACTAAGAGAAACTCCCCATAAAAAATCCTCGGGAAACATAATCCTACCTCTTAGGCCATATAATATTTTGAAAATGGTACTAAAAAAGATAACAAGAATGAAGGAAAAGTGATGTAGCTATAAACGTTACAATGCCTAAATTAGTAGTTATAAACTGGTTAACTTATGTCTATCGGGAAAGTTTGAAAAGAATAAACAAAAATAGATTTAGTAAATCTTAATACTTACTTATTCTAAATGTTTATCTTTATTAAATCTTCTTCAGTTACGCCAGCTTTTTCAAGCACTTTAAGAGACCATATGATGTTTCCTACCGCTCCTGCAGAATGCGCATCACTACCAACACTAAATCTACATCCTTTTTTGGAGCAAAGCTTTATGAATCCTATATATGCCTTAGTAAAATCAGAAATTCTCATATCTGGATACCACCAATACATCTGGCTCATAACTTCAACAGCGACATGGCTATTTGCCAGTGCAGAAGTAATATCCTCAAGAAAATCCTTATCCAAGTCCCTGAAATCTCTTATCCATCTTGTACGGCCTAAATGTAATGGATGCGCAATAATATCAATAAACTTGTTCTCGGCAAGTTTTTTTATAGACTCTCCAACAATCTCTAGGAACTCCAATCTCGTAAGGGACGAATTCCATTCTTTAGGAACATATGATTCTCCGATAACAATATCTAATTTAGATAAAGAATCTGAACTCAAGGGGAGCGTGCCATCCTTTTTGATGTGAACTTCAGCGCCAGCCAGCACCTTAACACTACTGTTAGTTTTTCTTATAATATTCCTTAAATCATCTAGCCATATGAAATCTTCAGCTCTAAACACATGATCGGTAATCCCTAATATCTCTAAGCCGCAGGCTTCAGCAGACCTAATATTATCTATAACAGTATTTCTACCATCGGAAAACTTTGTATGTGTGTGAAGATCCATCTTAACAATCATATATTAAAAATGGTATATCGACTTTAAAAATATGGTTCCTATCTAACCAAGCCATGACTATCTAATATTTCTAAAACTTTGTCTATTGGTATTCCATATACAATATGGTTATCTCTACCTTTCATGGTTTCACTTTTAAACAATGAATTAAGTACTGCTTCCTCAGTGGCCTCTATCACTGCCCTGAATAGTGGAGATAAATAGGCATCGTTTAGAATAGTTTCATCTAACAATACTATGTCATTATATGATACAGTGTTTCGAGTAGAAAAAGCAAGTACAAATTCTCCGCTACCATGAGAGGAAATTCCACCAACCCTAGATATTCCATTACATGCTCTCTTAGCAAGTCTTCTCAACTGTCTACTATTTAAAGGAGCATCAGTTGCAACTATTATGATAATAGAACCATCATTTTTCTCTATATCTTTTCTGAAAAACTTTCTAAGCTCTAAGCCTACTGGTACGCCGTTAATTCTTAGATCTTTCATATAGCCAAAATTAGTCAACACTAATACACCAACAGTATATCCACCTAACTTCCCAGAAAGCTTACGTGATGAAGTACCTATACCGCCTTTAAACCCAAAAGAAACCATGCCAGTACCAGCACCAACGCTACCTTCAACGACATCATTGCTAAGATTCTCAATAGCCTTGAAAACATGGTTATGCCTAACATGTCTACCTTGTATATCATTTAGATAACTATCGTTACACTCTAATACCACTGGATTAAAAGTATATACATCTATATCACTATTAGACCTAATAGTGTATTCGATCAAAGCATCTGCAACAATACCTATGTTTAAAGTATTAGTCAAACCTATAGGAGACTCCAATAAGCCAAGCTCACCAACCTGTAAAAGACCGATAGGTTTGCCAAAACCATTGATAACATGATAGGCAGCAATAACCTTATTTCTATAAATGTTATCATTTGGAAATATAACAGTTACACCTGTTCGTACAGGACCATGACCTGGGACAAGTTTTCCCTCTCCTCTAATCAGAGTATAATGACCAACCTTTACACCCTTAACATCGCTTATAGAATTTTTAGGTCCAGTACAATATTCTCCAATAATTATTCCGTACTCCCTGACTCTAAGTCTATTAACTCTCTCCATGAAAAGACACATCCTATATTAATTTTTCTTAATTTTAAAATATTATTTTCACTGTTTCATATCACTATTGTTAAAGTTGTAACACTTTTATTGTTTCTTTATCTTTAATCTCTTTCACTCACCTCTAAACTATCTTATTAAAGCCATTAATATATTCAATATTTTATCTAGTATTTTTCTTATTAGCTCTTAAAGATTTATCAAATCTGTAAGGTATCTGTACATAATTATAGACATTTGACTATTTTTGAATATCTAGCAATGTTAAATAATTTGTTTATTGAAATAATCTATTTAAGAATATTTAAAAAGATATTAGGTATGAATGATATAAATCAGAGAAATTTTACTCTTAATATGAAAGTAAATGTTAAGCCAGTTTTTGGAAGTATGGTTCATACAGAGGCATATGAGGGGCCCTGTAGATGCGGAAAAATGGAGGAATTGACTCCTGAAGCAGAAAGGCTTAAAAATATGAAAGCATTTGTCAAGTTTCAGGAAGATATAAAAGAAAACATTTCTCCAGAAGCCAAAATACTAAAACCTGTATACATTGAATATGATGAAAGTTTCATTGTAAAAGAGGAAGAGTTTAAAAAGTTAGAAGTTGACCTAAATGATGTTGATCTTTTCTTACTTTCATATAGGGTTCCTGGAATAGAATTTTACAAGAAACCTATAGCAATGATAGGTAAAGGAGTGACAAACGTTGATGTGGCTGCCTACCTAAGAAGCAGAGGTATTGAGGGTTATGCTCCATTGGATTATAATGAGCTAAACGAGCTGATTTCCTTGATGCAAGTTAGAAAAGCCGTTAGGTATACTAAAATTTTAGTAGCTACTGGTGGAGAACTAATTCCATTCGGGGTAGTAAGCACAATATGGGATCTAGAAGGACTTAAAGCAAGATATGGGATAGGTTACCACAGAATTCATTTCAGTGAAATATTCAAAGAATTGGAAAAGGTGGATCAAAAAGAGGCCGAAAAAATAGCTGAGAAAATAATAAGAAATGCAAAGAAAATTAACATAAAAGAAAACTTTATTGTTAACGACGTAAAATTCTATTTAGCTGTAAAAAACTTGATGAAAAAATATGGTTGTAATGCTTTTACTTTTCCTTGTTTCGAGGCTTGTAGCAGTAGACTTCCATGTAAACATAGAGTTGTCCCCTGCTTGACACATACGCTTCTCAAAGACCATGGATATCCTTCATCATGTGAAGAAGACATAAGTGTTCTTATGGCCATGATGATCCTAATGTATTTATCTAAGAAATCTGCTTTTATGGGAAACCCAAGCTTTGTGGATGAGAAAACAATAAAAGTAGTCCATAGTGTACCGGGACTAAAAATGAATGGATTTGATCAACCAGACATGCCCTATGAGCTCTGGCATTTTACGGCTGGAGGTTGGGGCACGAAAGTTCAAGTAAATCTCGCTGCGAACACTGAGAAAACTGTTACTTTGGCTAGATTTAATCCTACGGCTACTGAAATTCTAGTAACAAGAGGAAAAGTGGTTGATTGTGAATTCTATGAGGTAGGGTGTAGTCCAGGAGTTTATATTGAGGTTGATAATGCAAGAGAAATCATCCATAAACAGATAGATTTTGGGCATCATATGGCAATGGTCTATGGAGATTACTTACAAAAAATAGAGAAACTATCTGAGCTCATGAAGTTTAAGGTAGTAAAAGTCTAGTAAAATTACCTTAATTTTTCTTAATTATAACGAGTCTTCTTTGAATATATTAAATTACAATACTCTTTCCTACCAAGCTTTTTACTTATCTCAAGAAGATTTACTAACCATAGTTTAAAAAATTGAGTTTATCTCTAATATAATACTGATTTCAAACTAGGAAATATATAAAATAAAGGAGGTTAAAGAAAAACTATAATTAATTAGAGAAGTGGTCCCCAGCCTTTTTTAATGGACGTATAACATATTTTTTTCCTGGTTCTGTTTTAAATTCTATCTCAAAGTAACGTTTTCCCTCAAATATTCTTGAGGCGGAAAGACTGTAATCAATATATTTTGGCGGTGGAACCGGTCTCAAGAGCAGATTGGGACAGGTATCCTCTGTAGACTTTGTTCTTATATTATCAGCTTCTATAGGTATATCTGTCCGTATTCTACATATGCCACCGATAGTAGAATAAACTACGGCTTTTTCCATCTTTCCATCTTTCCAATATATATCAAGTATAAATCCACCTCTAGCTCTAAGTCCTTTAACATAGCCTTCTCTCCAAGACTTTGGGAGAGCCGGCAGTAAATGAATTGCATTATCATGGCTTTGAAGAAGCATCTCAGCGATACCTGCACATCCTCCAAAATTTCCGTCAATTTGGAATAATCTAGGAGGATGCATATCAAAAAGATTAGGCAACGTGAAACGACGAAGTAGCTCTAGTAAGTTTTCATAAGCTTTGTCTCCATTATATAACCTTGCATAAAAACTGACAATCCATGCTCGACTCCATCCAGTACTACCCCCTCTATGACTAAGCCTATATTCAAGAGATTTTAATACTGCCTCGGCAAGCCTAGGGCTTCTTAGAGGAGAAATTTGGCTACCAGGATGAAGACCAAACAAATGCGACATATGTCTATGACCAGGCTCAACTTCTTCAAACTCTTCAGCCCATTCTTGGAGTCTACCATCAGAGCCAATTTTTAAAGGAGTAAGACGTTTCAATGCATCACCAACTCTTTTCCGTAAGTCTCTATCCTTCTGTAAGAGTAGGCTAGCTCTGTTAAATATAGAGAAAAGCTCATGTGTAATCTCTAGATCCATAGAAGGACCCATAGATATACTAGCTACTGCACCGTCTTTCGTCCTAAAAGAATTTTCAGGAGAGTTAGAAGGTCCGGTGACAAGATAACCTGTCACTGGATCCTCTACGAGATAACATAAAAGAAATTCTATAGCCTCCTTTATTATAGGATAAGCCTTCTCCTCGAGAAAGCTTTTATCACCCGTAAAAAGGAAGTGCTCCCAGAGATGTGTACAGAGCCATGCAGCACCCATAGCCCATAGGCCCCATACAGGCTTACCTATAGGACTAGTAAAATGCCATGCATCACTCGTATGATGTGCAACAAATCCGTTACAGTTATAGACATTTTGTGCAGTTTTTCTTCCTCTTTCTCTTAGGGCGTGAAGAAACTCAAACAGTGGCTGATGGCACTCTGAGAGATTACATACTTCTGCAGGCCAATAATTCATTTGCAAGTTAATATTAATATGATAGTCAGCGTTCCAAGGTGGACTAAAACCATCAGCCCATAAGCCTTGTAGATTAGCTGGCATGCTACCGGGTCTAGACGAAGAAATCAATAGATAACGCCCGTATTGGAAATATAGAGCTATAAGATGAGGATCTTCTCCACCATTCTTTATCCTATCTAATCTCTTATCAGTGGGTAAACTCTCTAATGTTGGAACATGACCTAGATCTATATCAACTCTCTCAAAATACTCCTTATACTCAGAGAGATGCCTAGACTTAAGTTCTTCGTAAGATCTCAGAGATGCTGTGTCGATCAATTTTCCACATAAACTAGAGGGATCCTTACCCCAGTAATCAGTGGCGGCAGCTAGTAGCAAGGTTGCAACACTAGCATTTCTAACTTCCAAAACATTTCCTCTAGGGACGATTTCACCATCTGTAATCACTTTTAGCTGTGCCTCAAAGCTTACTCCAGCTTTATGACATGGACACAATGCTTTTCCTTTTATTACAATTTTGTCTTGGTCCTGAATAGAAATTTTTGCATCTTTGTCACGTTTTAAACTAACACTAAAGGAGAGTGACCTAGCTTTATCTGTCTCAAGCCTAACCACAAGCACTTGATCAGGTGCACTAGAAAAAATCTCTCGTTTAAAAAAAGTATCCCCTAAATTGTACTCAACTCTGACAATTGCCTCATTTAGATCTAGAGATCTTCTATAATCAGAAACCTCTAGAGAAGAATCATAATTAAAAACTATCTCGATATCACCTAGTGTTTGATATGTATGGGAACCGGAAGGAAGACGAGGACTCATAACTTTCTCAGACACTAATTTTTCAGCATCGACGTACCTTCCCTTAAATAAAAGTCTTCTAGCCTCATATAGAAACTTCCATGTATTAGGTTTTTCTCTTTCAATAGGACAACCGGTCCAGAGACTATCCTCATTAATCTGTATCCTCTCCCTCTCTACACCGCCGAAAACCATAGCCCCCAGACGGCCATTACCTAGCGGCAAAGCCTCTACCCATTCATTGGCAGGCTTTCTAAACCATATAACCCACTTATTTTTAACCATAATTATAATCTAAAATAATTCTCATATTTTATTGATATAGTCAAATAGAATATGCCTAGAAATCTAATTTAGGTACTGTTGTTCCAGCCTGTTTAATAAACAACGTTCTTTTTCCTTTAACTATACTCTCCAACTCGTCTAGCTCGATTTTCTCAAACATCTCATCACCAGAGATATTTGAAGAAACAATATATAACTTAACTCTTTTCTGAAGATCCTTAAGTGTTAAGGCAACAAGAGGAGGAACAAGATTCCTAAACCTCTTCATCTTTAATCCTTCATAGATCTCGTATTTACTCATATCCAAATAATCTCTTATGCCACCATAACCTCCAGGGCATTCGCATACAAGTATCAGAGAGCCACCCCTATTCAACACAAGTTTAGCATGATCAATAGCTTTCGTAGCCTGATAAAGATTCAAATCAAAAGGTCTAGCATCAGCAACTACAACATCATATTTTTTACGTGGAACAGGCCTCAAATAGATCCTTGAAGCAATCCTAACACAGTCATAAAAAGAATCCAAACCTCTATTCCATCTCATATAAACTATGCGGTCTCCAAAAGTAACAATATTCAAAGAGTAATCAACTCCTGCAAGCATCGCAGCATTCTCAATTTCCTCCCTGAAAATATTACCATTAAGAACACCAGCTCTAGAACGCTTATGAAGAAACCAACGAGTATGATGCTCATTAATAGTATAAATACTAGAGACGCCGGGCAAGACAAGCTTAGCACCACCACTAAAACCAGCCCAAGGATGAGGAACAACAACACCGACAACAATCTTAACATCAGCTTCCGCATATTCCCGATCAATATAGACATCAAGATCTCTACTCGTCTTACCAACAAAAACATGTTCGCTACTCCAAGCATCATGAACACTGTAATCAACATCGACATCGCCGAGAAGCCTCTTAACATCATTATCACTCATATTATGGGTACCAGTACCAAACAAAACTTTAACATCATCAAATCCAGAAAAACCATCCAAAACAAACCCCAAAATATCGCCAACTCTAAGAGTCCTAGTATGATCAGGAACAACTATAACAACACTACCACTCCCGGAAACAGAAACCTGTATCTTCTGTACAAAAACATTAGGAAAAACAGGTTCAATGATATCAAATCTTTTCCTTGTAACATATTGTTCTACGAGACTATAAAGGCTATACATTGAAAAACTAAACAATACATCAACATATATATTTAATTAAATTCTCCAATAAGCTCCAACCATAACTACTTTAACGTTATTGCAATCATTATCCTATAATTATACTTTGTTTATGACAGCATTATTGTATAAGAAAAAGAGTTTGTATATGTTAATTGATAACCTTTTAAGAGTTCTTAAGAATCCTATATTTAAAAACTGTTTTTTATTCTTTCATAAATATCAAGAACGTCTTTAACTGATACTCTTGTTTTTATAGGTTTTTTCCATTTCTTTTTCCATTTCTTCAATTCTTTAGGATATCTTAAATAATATGCTATATCAAAAGGATAATGTCTCTCATTCACAGCTATTAAATGCGGCTTACCATGTTTTGACAATAATTCAATCCATTTCATCACTGGCACCTGGTCTGGTGTCTTAGTAAAGCTTGGAACTAATGTTAGTAATATCTCAGGTTCTTTCCTAAATATTCCTGGATTCTTATCTATAAATTGTTCTGCGAAGCTATAGCTGTCAAAGCAATTGAACGGTAGCCAGACAGGTAAAGTACTTGTCTCTATGTTAAAAATAGGATTTATAGCTGTGAAACAGTCAAAGAATATTCTCTTGACATCTATGTCTTCTCTCTTCAGAGCTTCTAGGAAAACATGAGCCGTTATTTCACTAATATTTTGAGGATGAACTACTCTTATTTTTTCAAATCTATAACCTTGCTCACCCGCGAAACTTTTTATATCCTCTTCTAAGCCATAATACGTTCCCCATTCGCTTTCAGGCAGTTGTTCTATAGGATAATCTTTCATAGCCCATCCACTCCTATATTTCGAGCCCTGTCTAGCTAACCATTCATCAAGTCTTTCATTCCCATATAAGAAGTCTACATCAGAGATACCTCCAAGTCCACCTATTTGCAAATGTATATTTTCATCCAATACCTGTTGTCTCCAAGGATATACAACATCTAGGAAAAGGATTGTTCCTTCATCTCCTAGATGGCTTTTAATAAATTCCCTATATTTTCTAGGTAGTCTAGTCAACTTTATTCTAATAGTGCTCATATGTTTTAGTATAACTCTATCATGAACTGGATCATAATGTATTATGATCTCTAATGTGGGATCTTTATCCCTTATTCTTCTAGCTATCTTCTTTCCATATCCTACAATTTTCTCCTTGTCATCAGGATTTGTCTCTGGATGAAGAGGACATATTAAAAAGTGCTGAGTTAGGAAAGGTGCATTTAATAGCGTTGAGAGATGGGCTATACCTCCACTAGGAGCACCTATAACAACAGTATCAAACTTCCTTTTTATCCTATATTGAGAAATTACCCATTCAGCTCCTATCTCTGAGCTGACTTTATCTACTAAGTTTTCATTTATACCTATATTTTTTAAGAATTTTTGTATAATCCTTAGACAGGTTTTTTCTCCCATTATATCAACTATAATAGAAAACATCGAAAGCATACGGTTTACTTTTACTGGTATAAACATTTTTTCAGCTAGAGCAGCGGATACAGCCTTAACAGTTATCATAGAAGAATCAGATTGTAAAAATAGCTTATCACCAATAGTCATATAAACTGTTATATTATCTATATACTAAAATGTTTCCAGATAAATCTAAATTATAATTCTCTAGTTGATAACCGAGATAGCTGACTTATTTATTTTAGTATATTTATTAGCTAAGCGATAAACTATAGTTAACCGTATCCCTTTTTTATATATCTATAGATAATACAGAGAGCTATAAGTAGTATTACTAACGGCACACCTATAACAATGTAGATTAAAGATCTTTTTCTCCGATAAGTCTCTAATGCTATTCTAACATATGGCTCCAATTCCTTTTTCGTAAGATTTCCAGTAACATGATCATATACAAACTTATAATAGGTACGAAGGCTAGAGTTTTTGCCCATTTTAATAAAATCATTGCCATAGTAATAACTTATTAGAGGTAGATTTGACCAATTATATTTTATTGAGGCGTCAAGGTAAAGTATAAAGGATTGTTTCCAGTCTTCTAACCTAGGATTTCTTTTATATAAAGGTAATTCCATTTCGACACCTATTCCCAAAGCCCTTATTCTTTTATCAACATCTCGAAATCTCTCTAATCCTACATCGTAAAAAGCAAAATTAGGTTGAAGCATTACATAATCAAATCCTAGAGATCTCCAGGAATCTATTCCCTTAGCATTATAATATGGTATCCAATAGAAGAAGAGTTCTTTACTATGAATGATTTTTGAAACATTTTTCACAAGCTTAACATCATTCTCACTAACGCTCTCACTCATCCAATAAAAACCAACCAATCTTATTTTATCATATTTTATCTTTCTAAAACTGTTAATAGTATTGTTAACATACCATTTAACAAGGTTTATTCTCTCTTCATATCCTAAGTCTGGTGAAGGCCTAGGGATCATTATGATGACTTTAATAACATTAAATTTTCCTAAAATCCTACAAATATTCTTGTGTGCTTTAATCAGCTTATCGATCTGTCCATCTGGACCGAGAATAGTATCCAAAAACCATTTCCAATCACTACTTGTAGCTGTACCTGTTTCATAGCTACCGCCAGAAGGAGCAACTATCCCTAGGAATAAAAAGCTATCAAAGAACGTATCTTGTACTCGACCGTTTTCATTAATATAACCTACAAGATATTCATAGTCTCTAACATCTAGAAAGAAATTCTTTCTCGAATCGATGTACACAAGAACTATTCTAGAGGATGAAGAGTCTACGTGATCATAACCGTAAACATTAATCATGTAAGTCATAATAATAAACTCGAGCAAAAATAATGTGTACCTATTCAATTATGATCTCACCAAGCATAGTATTGATTGATTAATTAAATAGATTCTCTTTCTCATAATAATTAATAAACTCTTTATATAGTGAGAATAAGTTATTAGTAGCTATCCTCCATTTAAAATATGAGATATTTAGTATAAGTGATTAATAGTAAAAAGGAAGAAATGTAAAGTTATATTTTCTTCATAGATCCAAAAAACATTTTAAATGATTTCCATCCATCCTTAATGTTTTCTAATCCTCCTGCCCAAAAAATGATTATATCATTATATCCTTCTTCTCTTATAAGTAATGCTTGTCTAATCCATGCTGAGGCTCTTTTATTCCTAAGCTCCCATCCTATAATGATGATAGGTTTTGATAAAGTGTCATTAAGCATACTTTTAATATATCGTAACTTCTCCACTAGCCATTTATCGTCAGCTGTATATAGCATAAATGTTAAATAGTCAAAGTGTCCTTCCTTAGCTAAGGTTAACCAATCAACACCATATGTTTTCTTAGTCCAGTTTAGGTTCACGTTAACAGCTAGGGATATTTCAATACTAGGTCTGATCTCTTTAACTGTATAGTAAAGTTCTTTGGACAAGTTATTTATTATTTCACATTTATACGCTATCCAAAGATTATACAATTTTCCTCCGGGTAATGCATCATTTGGCCAATTTAATTCTTCAATATCGTGTTTCTTTAAAAACTTTGTAAAGAGTTCCCTATTAATATTATCATAGCTAAAATATTCTCCGCCATAACTATAGCCGTAATCATCCTCAAAGTTTATTCCATCGATGTTGTAGTTCGTCACCAATTCCTTTAGCACATTCTTCCAAAAAGAGACGACTTCTCTATTAGCTGGGTTAAGCGGGTAATATCCTCTATAAGGTTTTTCTAGAATACTCGTTCCATTCCAGTATTTTACACCCCAATCAGGATGGTCAACTAAGAGTTGTCTATATCCCATAAAATCGAACCAGGCCCAAACCTTTATCCCTCTCTTATGTGCCTCACTTATAAGAAACCTGAATGGATCGCCTGATAAAAAATATTTTTTATCCACAGGATAATACTTTGTCATATAAAATGCCTTCTTACCTCTAGGATTTACAAACCATATCAATAAGTTAAACCCAGAATCGTTAAGACGGTCAAGCAACCTTATAATATCTTCTTTATACGGCCAACTAGCCGGAGTAGCATAGACTCCTCTAATTTTAAAAATCTTATATTTCTTAGCACGACTAATAATCTGCGAAATAGCTCTTTTCTCGGCCGTATTAATCCAGTATATGAAGCTACTAAAGATTAGAATAGCTACAATAATTATAAAAATGATTAATCTTGGAAAAGCTCTTTCATCCATTAAAATACCAATATTTATTCTCATTATATAATAATTTCCATAAAGAATAAAAATCTATAAATAACCTTAATTAAAATGTCTAGTAAAACTTAGTTATAATAGCATGAGTTATGATTAAATGATAATCAAACGAAAAATTTACTATTAATATATGATAATGTTATGCGTATATTACCTATGTTCTAATGTAAAATATAGATAAAGGCACATAAACATCTCAAATATAATCTTCGTAATAATACATTTAATTTAAAATATTAGTCTTGCATTTTGTTGCCAAACAATTTTTAAAGTCCAATATTAAGTGTCATTAAGATTGAAAGATTGATTACTTATGTCAAAATGACGAGGATATTTTAGCAGTTATTGTTTGGTAGTTTTATAAGGTGTAAAGAGCTTAGGGATAATAATATATGTTTAGTGTTAAAAAATTGAAACCCTATCGAGATGTTGAGAAAGAGGCTTAAGTATCTTATTGAGGTTCTTGATCTAAATAATCATATATTTTAACAACTTCCAATTTTTATCCTGTAAAAGTTTTAAGGAGAAAAAGTAGTTTTCTATAGGGATAAGGATCTGTTGTATGATTTGTTAATGGAAACTTCAAAGAATTCAAAGACTTTAAACTTATATTATGAGTATCTGGAGGGTTTATTAGAAGGATAGGGAAAAATCTTTCAAAGAATGATGAGGATTTTTGTCTTATTAATATGACTATATGCTGCGTTGGTTTTGAAATGCACTGATGTAATATCATGCTTATGAGTATGATATTAAAGAGAAAATTTATGAAATGAGTAACTTAATATTCACCTATATTCTCATTTATGTGAAGATATCGGCTTAGATTTAAAAACCTCCTTTTGCCTTATAACTATGTATATATTGTATTTTTGTGGTATATGATGATGTTTGGAGATAGGCAGTTTAATAATCTGAAGGAGAATTTCTCGATATTGCACGGGAATCTGCTAGTGCTTGTGATTAGCTGGATATTCTTTTATTTTGCGAGCTCAATGGTATATCCTTATGAGTCTCTTTATCTACAGGCTCTCGGTGCTTCTCCTTTCACGATAGGTCTTATAGGTTCTCTTGGAACTGCAATCCTCTGTCTGGTTAGGATACCTGGAGCCTATATAGCTGATAGATATGGTAGAAGAAGAATAATCATTGTGATGACTTATGGCGTAGCTTTATCATATGTTTTGCTAGCTTTGGCATTAGACTGGAAGCTTGCTGCAATAGGAATTGCTCTATATAATCTTTGCTTAATCTATCAACCAGCTCTTCAGGCAATAACTGCAGACTCGATTCCTCCCGAGAAAAGAGGATTGGGATATGCTCTAGCGAATGTTGTGCCGTCTGCACCAGCAGCTCTAGCTCCTCTAGTGGCTAAATTCTTAGTTGAGAAGTATGGTTTTGTATCAGGAGTTAGGTTTGTCTACTGGCTTGTTGTGATATTAAGTCTAGCGGCAGCGACTGTTAGGGCTATGTGGCTTAAGGAAACCTTGAAGAC
>Ga0190304_1000642_pt1 | contig 16298 bp, 16 predicted proteins | sample 48700712_MG_FD_161670 | JGI IMG/M metagenome (GOLD analysis project Ga0190304, IMG submission 161670) | Hydrothermal vent sediment bacterial communities from Southern Trench, Guaymas Basin, Mexico - 4870-07-1--2_MG | ecosystem: Environmental > Aquatic > Marine > Hydrothermal vents > Sediment ... | reverse complement strand
CCTCTTTATGTACTCATTTGCAAGGATCTGTTCCCTTGAATATTCTATCCTGGCCTTAACATCTGGGTCCTTGTCCAAATTTAGCCTTAGGGCCTCTTTTAAAAAGAGCTTTGTCTCAATAAGCCTTTTTAGAAATTCCTTTTTCCCTTTATATGTATTAAGCCTTTGCCTAAAAAATGGAGGTATCTGACTGATCCTTTTATTAAACTCCTCTAATGTAATTACCTGATCCCCTACCCTTGCCAAGACCTTATCCTCGCACCTTACACTTCCACATAATAGAAAGCCCCATGCTGCTATTAGTGTGATAAAAATAACCTTTTCAAAACACTTTTTCATAATCTCCTCCAATTTTTAAGAGAATGACTTAGTGTAGGAGTGATATTATCATGATGGATATTTTTGTCAAGAAAAGTATTGAATTTTTACAAAATTCATTGACAAAATTTATAAATTAACGTATAGTTTTTTAATAAAACAAAGGAGGTGAGTTAGATGAGTAGAGTGGCAAAGGCGTTAGTAGTGTTTTTAGTGATATTTCTTATGGGGGTTGCAGTAAAGGGTCAAGCATCTGAAAATGAGGGGGCATGGCCGAAGTATTTTTGCCTTTACTTTGATTGGTATAGAAATCTATACTTCTATCCAGCCACAGTTATTGTTTACCCTGATCACACATTTACTACTGATGATGGTGCTCAAGGCTACTGGGAGGTCTGGAATGGGGCAGTCTCACTGACTTTTACTGGTGGTTGCTGCCCACTTTATGCAGGCTCAATGGATACAATGGCAGGGTTTATGAAATGCACAACTGGTGAGCAAGACTGTGAGGACCTACCTGGCTACTGGTATGCAGTCCCGGGTCAGTGTCAACAAATGCAAAGAGGAGAAAGTGTCTCTTCTTCTTCTCCTTAGTCTAGAGAAAGGGGAGAAAATTTTCTCCCCTTTTTATTCAAAAATTATCCTTTAGAAGTATCTTATTGCACCCTATCATTAATTCCTTTTAAAGGTTAAAAAATGGAAGATTTCTTTATAAGGACATACAAAAAGTATTCAAAACCTCGCTCAGCTTAAAAAAGAACTTGGCGTAAAAAAACAAGCTCGCCAGATGAAAAGAGAAATATACTTAGAGAGGGTTTTTTAACATTCATGAAGGGCCTCTTAATACATTTTTTACTAAAAATAGTTTAATAAAAGAAATTACCAATGCACAAATCAATGTTGCTAGGCTTGCCCCTAGTATGCCATATCTAGGTATCCAAAGAAGGTTTAGGCCTATATTTAATATTGCCCCAAAGAAGGCAAAGGGGATGAATTTATTTAATTTTTCCTCCATACTTAAAATCACTACCCCTGCAGGACCACTTATCTTATTAATAAGAAAGGCCAAAATAAGAATTCTTAAAGCATTATGAGCATTTCCTTCAATATATTTACTGCCAAATAAAATGCTAATAATTTGTTTAGAAAAAAGAAAAATTATTATAGTTATGATTAATCCTAAAAATATATAAAACCTTTGGCTTTGTTTATAGATATTTTTTAAAGAGCGAGCTTTATTAAAATAAATAGAAACTCTTGGCAATAAAGCTACACTAAGACTCGTAAATGGTATATTTAATGTCCTTATCAATCTTATAGGAACTCCATAAAACCCTACATTTGCCATCCCACTCATTGTAGAAAGCATAATTATATCAATACGTTGATTAATCATGTTAAATATTCTAATAAAAGCAACAGCAAAAGATTGTTTTAAAATAGAAAAACATAAAGAGTAATTTATTTTTTCAAATTTTAAATTTATGTTTTTCTTAAGTTTTTTAAATATTAAAATCATATTTAAAAAAGAAAAAAGAACATTTGTAAGTATTATAAAAAATAATTTTTTATTTACTGTAAACAATATCAAAATTATAACAAAAAAAGAAAAAATAGATATAAAAGAATTAATTAGACTTGGTATCTCCATACGTTCAAATGCTCTAAAAATTGCTCCGCATGTGCTACTAATCACTCCAGGGAAAAGGGAAATGCTTGCTATTAAAATAAGTAATTTTAATTCTTTATCATTATACATAAAAAAAGCAATCAAATTTATAATGAAATATGCTATTAAGGAAAAACATAACATTATAAAAGTAGCATTAAAAAAATACAAATTTGCCAATTTTAAATTTCTAGCAACATTTCGGACAATAATAAGGGGAATGCCAAAATTAGTTAAAATATTAGCAAAAAAAAGAAAAGAAAATATAGTTATGTATTTGCCAAAAATAGGAATATCTAAATATCTAGCTAAAAAAATAGTTAATAAACCAGTAGTAATTAGATTTATATACCTAGCGCCAGCAATAAAAATAGTATTTTTTATGACTATTTTTTTTTCGCCTTGCATTTAATACATTCTCAACATTCTCAAATATTAATAAGTTTTTCTATATGTTTTTTGCGAGAAAATTTCTCTTTGACAATCCTTTGCCCTTCTCCTCCTAATTTTAACCACTCTCTAATCCCTCCTACATCAAAAGCTACTACAGGGATTCCAAAAATTGATATTTCAACCATACCTTTTTAAGCCCTGTCTTTTGCCAAAGGGCCTTAAATACCAAAACAGGGCCATATAGCTTTGCCCAGTCTGCAAATAGCCCCTTGCTAAGGTTTAGGATTATCCTCTTTTTTGAGAACTTTGCCAGGCTATCTATAAGATTATCAATTGTCTTTTGTGTATCTATGCTATCCAGCCTTCCAAGGTTTGCTAGGGTAATCTCTCTTACCTTATTTCCCTCCCTCCTTGTCTCACAGATAAATAGATACTCCCTAGTGCTTCCATCCTTGTTCTCAAATATCTTTGTCCTAACAAACATTGCATCTTATATATCACATTAAAATCTTTTTCACATTACGTGGCACTACATTGCTGCTTGAGATTGGTACTTTTGCGCCAATTTTGCCCATTTTTTCTAGGTTCAAACCTTGGAAGTCGGCAAAAAAGTGTCAAAGTACAGTATACCCACCAAAGGATGAATACTGAATAAAACGCCGTAAATCCCACCTAATAACACAATCAAGAAAGAAAAGAAAAATAATCTTAACACCATATCTATTCTAAGTAACCAAGGCTTCTTAGTCTTTTTTTGATATCTTCAACTTCCTTTTCTGAATAGTCTGACTTCTCATTTGTATGAGAAGGTAAAGAGACAGAAGTTTGTTTTACTTTCAAGTTATGTTTAAAAATATCTTCAATTATCCGTCCATCCATATCTTCCAAAACAGGACAGTCTAAAAAGGCAAGGGTTGTAGGAGCAAGGTCCATAATATTGACTCCTTCTACTTTCATCTGCCTTACTTCCTGGCCAAAGGCAATAAAAACACCATATCGTCTATGATCACCACTAATTACCCGATAATCTTCAGCCGGGATGAAAGGCGTATACGCAGGCACATTTTTAAGCTGCATCTTTTCTATTTTAATGCCAGAAATTTGTATATCTTCCCGCCAACGGATAGTAATATCTGGTGCTTTAAATACATAAGGGCCATGGTATTTCTCATTCCTGAGCAAAACTTCTTCTACAATTCTTTCTCCTGTTTTCGCATCACGACAATTAAGTAAATCTTCTTTTATTCTTTCTATTAACTCGTAATATTCTTTCCCTGGTTCAACAATACCTTCAGCTTCTCTTCCTTTAAGATTTATTCTGATGTTTGGAAATAAGGTATCAGAATAGGCTTTTGTTGCCTGCCAATTAATACCAGTAAAACATAACCGTGAATGAATGCGATTTCTAAAATCTGGCAAAATTTTAGCCATCATTTCTTTATATTTACGCGGTGTTATACCAGCCATAAGTCGGTATAACCATTTCAAAAAAGTAATAAAATCACTCGGTGTGTGGTAGTTTAAATATCCCTTACTTGCTAACCAGGCATTTAATTGATTGCTGGCAGGATGCTTTTGGCCAAAACCATGATCAGACATAATCAGTAAAAGGTCATTTGTGCCAAGTCTCTTCTTTATCTCTCCTATTGCTTCATCTATTTTTCGGTAAGCATTGAAAATAGTATCTCCCCATAAGGCTGCCTCTTTAGGATTATGTTGTGGATGCGTAGGGTCCATATACTTCCAGAAACAGTGTTGAACAGCATCAAGACTGCGAAAAACCACCATGAAAAAGTCCCATTCATAATTATCCATGAAATAACAAGCAATCTCTTTTTTCTGCTTAAGTTCCCTATAGAGCTTCTCAATACCTGCCTTTATGTTTCCACCGATGATATAGCCGGTAAGCCCTGGTTCTAAAATATATTCACCAAAGCGTTTTTCTAGGGTAGTAATGATTTCTGGAGGAAAACAGAAGCCTTTACTTTTTGGTCCTGGTGCATCCAACCCAGCGATTAAAATCCCATTTACTGGTTGGGCCGGATAGGTCATCGGGACATTAATGACAATAACCTTTTTGCCACAATCTGATAACAACTGCCATAAACTCGGCTCTGCACATATACCACCATTGATAAACTCTATTTCATAACGCGATGGGATAAAATCATAAAATTCATATATACCGTGTTTGCCTGGATTTTTTCCAGTACTAAAAGATGTCCAGGCCGCCGCACTCCTCATATTTGGCACTGAATCAAGCCGACCATAAGCACCTTGTTCTAATAAAGTAGCAAAATGAGGCAAAAGACCCTTTTTAACCCACGGTTCAATTAAATCAAATGTAGCCCCATCAAGACCAATAATTATTACCCGTTTTTTCACTTTTCGCTCCTTAACAGACTGTTGAAAAAGTCGTTTTTTCTTCAGACCCGTTCATAGGTAAGAGCAAAATATTACCCGCACCAGTGTTTTTGAAAGATCTATAATAAACCTAAACCATTTGAACCATTTGATAGCATAATTAGAGAGATTTGCCACCCCCTGGATAGCCTTTTTAGCCTCTTTGTTACCTCTATGAAGCAGTTTCACCATCCTTTTAATGTTTTGTACTGTAGCTGTAAGCAAAAATTGCTCCTCTGAAAAATGCAATAATGGGAATGTGAGGAGTAACTCCCTCTTTGAACACATGACACACAAATTCTCCTGTGGCATAACCTTTATCCGCCACTAAAGTTTGAGGTTTAATTTTAAACTTCCATTTGTTTCTTTTATCAAAAATCTTTTGAAATATACCACTTTCTTTAAACCTGCCATGACGGTTTTTAGAAAAGGTAGAGTGGTCAGGAACTTCATCATTCATATGTAGGTCTAGGCCTACAAACCATCTATATCCAATATGCATCCTGACTTCTTCACATAACTTTCTTTCTGAAGTGATGCCGTAAAGATATCCAATAAGGAACATACGGATAAATACCTCAGAATCAATAGATGGCCTACCCATATCACTGTAAAAATGTTTTACTTTGCTGTGAATGAAAGAAAAGTCAACATATTTATTAGTCAATCTTAAAATCATATCTGCCATATTGAAGTAATAAAACAACGCTTCTTGTGGATTTCTTTTCCCTAAGATAAAGTTTTCTTTTTGGCACATTGTACCATTTTGTTAAGTAGAAATCAAGCTTATCCTACAATCCGCAACCCTGAAGAATCAAAAAATAAAAAATAAGATAAAAATAGTACTTTAGCCTCCAGGCTGCTACTGCAAAGCCCAGGCAGGCTAAAGGCCTCTGTTTAAAAAAGGCCATATATTTAAGGTGAGTCCCTACAAACTGGCAGTAGCCTAGATAATGATATGCACTGAGGAAACCTTTAAATAAGGATTCATGGACTGTCCATCTAGCAAGTTTAACTGGTGGAAGAATGATAAGCCCCTTTTTTTCTAATCGAGATAAAAAATCACGGCATGCCATATCCTTTAGGGCCCCATTTGGTTGCCTCCAATTCCAGTAGCGACATAGTTCTTTAGAGATAAAAGTGCGTCCTTTTATCATGGTATTTTTTCAATAAAGAAGCGGATAAATACAATATCGGATAGGGTAACCAGACGTCCTCTCACAATGAGTTTTTCTCTCATAACCATTATATAGCACAAAATGCTTGAGGGCACAAGGCCCAAAATCCTCGTTTCTCCTATAAAAAACCCCGCAAGTGTGCTATAATAAAGCAATTTTGAAAAAATACATTCCACCTAAAAGGTGAAAACACACTCACGGGGTAAAAACAATGATAAAACAAAAAAAGATCTAAAGTAAAGCAAGCCATTTTGCCATTTATCTTAGAGAGGACTTACGAAACTATCACCCCCAAAGCAGGTTTAGTGTTATGGAAAAGATGCCTTCATCTTTCTTTAAGGCAAATGGAAGTCTCTACTTTTCTCTTCTAATTTCCACTCATTTTCTTGTCAAAAATACCCTTTTCCAAAAATCAATCGCGGATTTTGGGGAAATTTTTATCTTGACAATGTCTCATTTATATATTATCATTAAAGAATGTCAACGATTAAATCCATTTTAGTAACGGGAAGTAGTGGTACTATTGGAACTGCTTTATGTGAGATCCTTTTAAAAGATGGGTATGAGGTAATAGGCGTAGATAAAAGAAAAAATAAGTGGAGTGAAGTGGTTAACAATTTGACTATTGTGAGCGATTTACGTGATTTTGAACAAACAAATAGTCTCCCCACTGTAGATTTGGTCGTTCATTTAGCAGCAAATGCTCGTGTTTATCAACTTGTTAAAAATCCTATTTTAGCTAAAGAAAATCTTAATATTTTGTTTAATGTTTTGGAATACTGTCGTCGTCATAGAATAAAGAGATTTATTTTTGCTTCTAGTCGAGAGGTGTATGGCAATTTGGATAGTTTGTCAAAAAAGGAAGAAGCAGTACATATTTTCTTGTGTGAAAGCCCTTATGCGGCTAGTAAATTAGGAGGAGAAGCATTTATTTATGCTTATCATAAATGTTATGATATAAATTTTGTTATTTTAAGATTTTCTAATGTCTATGGTAAATATGACGAAAGTGACCGTGTTGTGCCGTTTTTTATCAGATTAACGAAAGCAAGTAAAGATTTAATCATTTATGGCCGAGAAAAAATGTTAGATTTTACTTATATTGATGATGCGGTAGAAGGGATTACAAAGTGTATCCGAAAGTTTGATAGCGTAGCAAATAATGTTTTTAATATCGCTACAGGTAAGGGAACACTTTTAACAGAGGTGGCACATTTAATTCAAAAGTATATGAATAGATATAATAATAAGATTCTTATCAAAGAAAACCGTACTGGAGAAATTCTCAAGTTTGTAGCTGATATTTCTAAGGCTAAAAAGTTGTTAAATTATACACCTAAAACAGATATTGCTGATGGTATTAAGAAGTCTATTCAGTGGTATACGCAAATTTCTTTTGTTTAAAGCCACCAACTGTTTGAATAGAAAGAAAATGGGAGATTAGTTTAAGGCTGCTTAAATTTTTTGAGATTAGATTTTCTTTTGTTTGGGGTATTGGCTTAGAATAGAAATGCTTTTTAAAGGTTTTATGGTCATTGTTGGAGGAATAAGGACGATGAATCACACGCTGGAAACAGGTATTTCAAGGTAAAAGAATGGGCTTTTATAGAATTTTTCTTTAGCATCTTTAAGAAAGAAGTGATCGTAAAAATTGATTTTGACTATCTCATTCGTAAGAAATAGTTGAAAAGTACTTCAATTTTTATAATAAAGAGCGAATTCATGCTGGCCTTGGCTATATAAGTTCGGAAAAACTTTTAAAAACTTTCTCAACAAGAGTGAGAGGGTGAGAGTTTTTTAAAATCAGAATTTAGGCCAGCAATAGATGGTAAAAAGGTGTATGGTGTTTACACCAAAAGGAAAGGGGGAAATGAAAGCAAGCATTGGTCTTATTACCTGGAATGCAAAGCGAATGCTTGCTGATTGTCTAGATTCTATTTTGCATAAACAGTGGCGGTATGCGTATGAGATTGTAATTGTGGATAATGGCTCTCAAGATGGGACAATCCAAATGCTTAGACAAGAATATATAGGACAGAGTCAGTTTCCTATTAAATTGATAACAAATAAAAAGAACCAAGGTGTTACCAAAGCAAGAAATCAAATCATTAAGGCAGCTAGAGGAGAGTTCATTTTGATGTTAGATGTAGATACCTTAGTGCTGCCGGGTGCACTTGATGTGCTTGTAGAAACAATGGCCGCTTACCCTAAAGCAGCAGTGGTAGGCCCTAAGCTTGTTTATCGTAATGGACAGCTTCAACTTTCTTGTCGGCGTTTTCCTTCACCTTTAAATATAGTGATTGAAGGGACTGTGTTAAGAAACTGGTTTCCGCATAGCCATTTTGTGAAAGAATACACCATGGAAGATTGGGACCATGCAACGGTGGGGGAGGTAGATTGGGTATATGGAGCTGCAATGCTTATTCGCCGCCAGTATTTATATGATATAGGTCTTTTTGACGAGAAATTTTTTTATCTATATGAAGATATAGATTTTTGTTTTCGGGCTAAAAAGAAAGGATACACAGTCATTTATGTTCCCCAGGCGGTAATTGTGCATTTTTTAGATAGAGAAAAGAAAGGGATGTTTCATCCCTTGTTGAAAGAACATATAAAAAGTATTTTTAGGTATTTGGTGAAGGATTATTATGGACTTCTTTAAATGCCCATTTTGTGGTTATAAACGGATAAGGGAGAAGTGTGTCATTGGTGAGCTTAAACTTTTAGAGTGTCCCAAGTGTGGTCTTTGTTTTTTGGAAATAAAACAAGTTGAGTTAAAAAGTTTATACGGAAAGGACTATTATCAAGAAAGGGCACAGTATTATTTTGGTGAAGGCAATATCAGGCAGTTTCGCAAAGGACTTCATATTTTACATCAACTCAAACCCCAAAAGGGAAAGCTTTTAGATGTAGGTTGTGGTCTGGGCATGTTTGTCAAACTGGCTAAGCATGATGGTTGGGAGGCAAAGGGCGTAGAAATATCACCTTTTGCCTGTGCCCAAGCCAGAAAGGATGGCTTAGAAGTAATGGAGGGAGAGTTGGAGAATCTGCATTTGCCTTCTGAAAGCTTTGATGTAGTCACCCTTTGGGATGCCATAGAGCATTTTTCTGATCCATTTGTAAAAATAAAAGAAATTTGGAGAATTTTAAAAAAAGATGGACTTATATTAATAAATACCCCCAATGAAAATTCTTTGTTAAAAAATTTGGCTTGGCTTAGTTATTTCATATTATTTAAAAAGGTTAGTTTTCCTTTAAAAAAACTTTATCATGAATATCATTGGTTTTATTTTAGGCCAAGCACATTAAAGCAAATTTTAAAAACATATAATTTTGACATTTTAATGTTTAAAACCCAGCCTATACCTTTAATCAAAGCGAGAACGAGTTCTTGGGGAAAAATGATTGTCTTTGTTTTTTCGTTGTTTGAAAGAATGACAAACAGTGGTTATGAGTTGTTTGTTATCGGAAAAAAACCATGGCCTTGCTGGGCCAATTGTTTTGTGCTATAGTTAGTCAGCCACCATGATGAAAATTATAGTAATAATTGCTTGTTGTTTTTGTAATTTATGTTTAGCCGAGGTTATGGAGACCTGTATTCCCCAAGATGCTAATAATAGCATCAGTATCAAATTTGCAGATGTAGACAATGACGGTGATTTGGATATTATTGTCGCTAATTCAAGACAACAAAATAGAATATACATAAACATAAACGGCAAAGGCAAGTTTCAGGACGAAACCGCAAGTCGTTTTCCTCAAGAACACTGGCCAAGTGTTGATATTGATGTTGGTGATGTGAACGGAGACGGCTTTGTGGATATCATTGTAGCCAATACCGGTACAGAGGGGGCCCAAAATAGACTTTTAATTAATGATGGTAAAGGTTTTTTTAAAGACGAAACTTTTAAAAACGGGCGGCCTTACAGATTGCCTGCGATTAAAGATAATTCACGCGGGGTTAAGTTTGTTGATGTTGATAAAGATGAAGATTTAGATATTATCGTGGCAAATGTAGCTTTTCCTTTAACATGTACAGGACAGCAAAACAGAATACTCATTAATGATGGTAAAGGCTTTTTTAGAGAAGAAACTTCTCTTAGATTTCCAGTAGATACAAATAGCACACGCGCTATAGACGTTGGAGATTTAGATGGTGATGGAGATATGGATATAGTATTAGGAAATAGAGTTGATACGCGGTGCAGTAGTTCTCCTCAAAATAGACTCTGGCTTAATAAAGGCAATGGCTTTTTTGTTGATCAAACTAATCTTAGATTTCCTGTTGATAGCGATAGTACCCGTTGTTTAGATATAGGAGATGTAGATAATGATGGTGATTTGGATATAATTTTTGGTAATGCTTTAGGATCACATACTTTTTCAGGTGGAGGACAGCAAAACCGTTTACTGATTAATAATGGTCGTGGTTTTTTTACTGATGAAACCTCTATTAGATTGCCTTCTTATGCTAAATTGACCAAAAAGATTTTATTCTTAGATGTAGATAATGATGGTAATTTAGATATATTTGAAGCCAATTCCCGCCATGAAAATGGTTCAATGTCTCTTTTACCTGGCCAACAAAACCGTTTGTTGATTAATGACGGTAAGGGCTTTTTTAGAGATGAGAGCATTCAAGGTATTGGTAAGTCTTGGCGCTTGCCTTATAGAATTGATAATAGCTATGGAGCTGATTTTGGAGATGTAAATGGAGATGGTTTTTTGGATATAGTGGTGGCAAACCGCCGAGAGCAGAATGTTTTATTAATTAATAATGGTAAAGGCTTTTTTAGCCTTGCGCCTGTTTGTTCTCCTTAACTATGAAAGAAAAATCATTAAAAGACTTAATTTTTTATCCTTTATTTCGCTATAAATGGACATTAATTTTTACTTTTATTGGCATCTTTGCCATGATTATGTTTCTTACCTTCCTTATTACTCCTACTTATGAAGCAACAGTCAAAGTCCTTATCCATAAAAATCCAAAATCGCAGCCGCTTATTTTTGAGGATATCTCTGTACCTGCTCAAGAAAATATCAAAGTTAATCTGGCTAATGATTTTGTAAGTATTGCCCAAAGTCAGGAAATTGCCCTTGCTATTGTCAAGCAGTTTAAATTAGATGAACGCTTGCGTAAAAAGGTAGAAGCACCTGAGGAATTAAGGAATAAAATAAAAAAGGCAATTATTGATGTTATCAAATATCCGTTTGATCTTTTAGAAAAATATGGTTTGCTTGAGTCTAAACCTAAAGATTATGTTGCAGATGCAGTAGAAGATTTTCTTGAGGATGCTTTAGAAGTAGAACTGGAAGAAGATACCCAAGTAGTCAAACTGAGTATCTGGGAAGAATCTCCCTCTTTGGCAACGCAAATTGCTAATACGATGGCAAAGTTGGTGATAGACAAACTGATAGAGTTAGAAAAGCAGCAAGCAGAGACAGTTTGTGATTTTATCAAATCCCAGTTAAAACCAGTTGAAGAAAAATATTTGCACTCTCTTAGACAATATGAGCTTTTTAAGGAAAAATGGAATGTGGTTTCTTTTAATGAACAAAAGAGTTTAAAATTAAATACCCTTGAAAATCTAAAAAGTGAATTGACAGAAACTTTAGTCAACTTAGAGGACCGAAAAAAATCATTAGCGCAGGTAAGAAAGGAAATAGCCTTACAGGAAAAGAAGCTTGAAAGCTTACCCCTTTATCAGGACCTTCTTAAGCAAAGGGCTCAGCTAGAGATAGATATTCAGTCGTTAGAAGGGAGAAAGAAAGAGTTAGAAGCTAATATTCAGCAATTAGAAGAAGAGTTAGCTAACATTATTAAAAGAGAAAATGAATTTACACGCCTTCAAGAACAAAAAGACATTGATGAGAAAGTATATTTAGACTTAAAGGATAAATTAAGAAAATTTGAAGTGCAAAAGGCAACGCGTTTCAGTGAATTTGATATGCGCATTGTTGACCCTGCTTATGTTTCTGAATATGCCGATCCGGATTGGCCTAAATTGGAAATTTTTGTACCTCTCGGTTTGTTTATCTCTTTACTTACAGCAATAGGTTTACCATTTTTACTTAATTATTTTGATGGTTATCTTAGAAATATAGATGACATAGAAAAAATCTTTGTAAATTTTCCTTCTGAAAAGATTTTTGTTATAAAAAAGAACAAAAAGTTAGCCAAAAACAGAATAATGGTTACTCCTACCTGGAAAAAGACTGTATTAGATAGTTTTTATTCTCTATCGTCTACCCTACTTCTTGAAAATAAAGGGCAAAAAGTTGTGTGTGTAACAAGCCCAATTAAAAATGAAGGAAAGACATTTATTGTTGTAAACCTTGGTTTTTGTTTAGCCATGCGTAATCGAAAGACTCTCTTAATAGATGCTAATCCTTGGCATCCTTCTTTAAGTAGTCTTTTAGAATTGCCTGAGGAACCTGGATTAAATGACTCATTACAAGATAAAGGAAATGTTGATTATATTCGCAAAGATATTAAACTACCTTATCTTGATGTGCTCACTTTTGGCAAAAATGTTTCAGACCCATTGGAACCTTTTTTAGGAGAGAAACTGGATCATTTGTTAGATAAATTAAGGTCTTTTTATGATTATATCATTATAGATACCGCTTCTTTAACCACTTATGAAACCAAAAACATATTGAGCCGGGCGGAAAGAGTATTTTTGGTTTTAAGATATGGTTATACAAACAAATCAGATTTGTTAAAACTGAAAACAATATGTGAAGTAAAGAGATTAGCAGGGATTATTTTAAATGATTTTAGTGAAGTGATTCCTTCTTGGTTTAAAAAATTTCTTTAGATATGTCTCAATTTAGACATTTACAACAAACAGATTTTGTTAGTCTTGAATGTTTACATCAAAAAATCTTTGGCATAATTAGAAAACAGAAGTTTTGGCGGTGGAAATACTTGCAAAATCCTGCTGGTGAACAACTAATGGCTGTCTGTGAGCTAGAAGGGAAAATTGTAGGTCAATTAGGGACAATCCCTTTTAAAATGAAAGTAGGTAAGGAGGAAATTACCGGAGCACAATGTCAGGACATTTTAATTGACAAAAATTACAGAAAAGGAGGAATTTTCTTTAAATTAGAAAAACTTGCTCGCTCTTTTGTTATCGCCGAGCATATTTGTTTTTCTTATGGCTTTGCCATAGAGTTAACACGCCGTATATCAACAAAGTCTCTTGGATATAAAGATGTAGGTAGAATTGAAAAGTTAGTGAAACCTTTAAAAATAAGCCCTTATTTACGCAAGACACCTTTTTTAAAAGGGAAAATTGGCTCTGTTTTAGATACTTTTTTAAAGGCTCCTCTTTTTTGGGCAAAAAGAATCAAATTGCCGTCAGGATGGAATATTGAGCAAATTGTAAAATTTGATAAACGGTTTGATGATTTTTGGGTAAGAGTAAAAGATGACTATCCACCGGTTATGATTGTACGTGATAGTGCTTATCTTAACTGGAGATATAGCTTGCATCCTGAAGTAAATTATACTTCTTTTGCGGTGGTGGATGAGCATAATGCTATTTTAGGTTTTATTGTCTTAGAGGTTAAGGAAAAAGTTAGAGGTTTTGGGTCCTTAGGAGCAGAAGTAAGGGATGTCAAAAGAGGTGAAATAGTAGATATATTAGTTGCGAGTCAAAATAGGGATAAAATATACAATATCCTTTTGGCTTGTGCTTTAAGATTTTTTGAAGAGAAAAATGTGGATGTGGTTTCTTGTTGGGCAGTAGAGGGTAATCATTTATATACCTTTTTACAAAAAAAAGGTTTTATCAAAAGAAGCACTCCGCATAGTCTGATCGTCAGAGAAGAAATACCGAATTGTGTGTCTAAAGATTTAATTTTTACATATAGCAATTGGTATATTACCAGAGGAGATTCTGATCATTACTAAATAATTATGAAAACCTTTCTTCGTCAATCTTTTTTAAAAGCATTAGGGCTTATAAGTCTGTTTAAAAAAGGTGAAGGTGTGCCAATTTTTACTTATCATTCTATTGATAACAGTAATTCTTTTATTTCTATTTCACCACAGGTTTTTAGAAAACAAATGGAGTATTTAGCCGGAAATGGATATAAGACACTTACTTTGAGTCAATTAGAAGGACAGCAAAGCCAAAAAGAAAAAATCTGTGTCTTAACCTTTGATGATGGATTTAAAAGTGTTTATGAACATGCCTTTAGGGTGTTAAAAGAGTTTAGTTTTACCGCTACTATTTTTTTAACGACAGGCTATATTAATAGTACATTTGTTAATTTTCCTATGCTGAATTGGGATGAAATAGAAGAAATGAACGCCTATGGTATAGAATTTGGCGCCCATACGGTAACCCATCCTTTTCTCACCCGGCTGCCTCAAAATGAAATTTTAAAAGAAGTTTTAGACTCAAAAAGGATACTAGAAAAGAGATTAGGGGAAAAAGTAAACTTTTTTTGTTATCCTTATGGGGATTATAATGAGACGACAAAAAGGATAGTGAAAGCAGCCGGTTTTAAGGGAGCCTGCACTATAGAATTCGGAAGATGGAAACCGGGCGATGATTGTTTTGCCATAAAAAGATTAGGGCTAAATAGAATTTCTCCCTACGATCATGCTGCTCAAATACTTTTCTTCAAAAGATGTCTTGACGGGACAGCAGAAATTTATCATAAATTGAAACTATGCTTAAAGTAATGCATATATTAGGCGGACGCTATAAATGTGGGGTGGCAACGCATGTTTTTAATTTAGCGCAGGGATTGAAAAATGAGATAGATATAATTTTAGTTCTTTTCCATCAGGGAGAAGTTGAACAAGAAGCCAAAAAACAAGGAATAAGGACAATTAGGTTAAGAAGGAAAATACCCGGTGATCCTCATTTTATTTTGGATTTAGTTCGTCTTGTGAAAAAAGAAAAACCTGATATTATACATACCCATACGATCAATGGCAATTTTTATGGACGATTAGCAGCTTTTTTAAGTGGATATAAAGTGGTTACCACGGTGCATACATATATGCATGAAGCTGTAAAGGATTTGTATAAAAGTGTATTCATCCAAAAATTGGTTTTATGGCAAAATGACTTTACGGCAAAATACGCAGATGGATTTATCGCTACTTCTTTAGGGATAAAGAATTTTCTTTTAAAAAAAGGAGTGCCTGCCCATAAGATTTATCTTATTTATAACGGACTTGATTGGCACATATATGAAAAAGTAAAGATAGACTTTAACAAAGTTAAAAACAAGTTAGGCATTAAAGAAGGAGAAAAAGTAGTTGGTTGTATCGCAAGGTTAGTGCCTATAAAGGGGCTGCCCTCTTTGCTTTTTGCTACCCAAAGGTTAAGTAAAATAATGTCCAATATTAAAGTTTTGATTGTAGGCGAGGGACCTTTTAAGGCTGAATTAGAATTTTCAGCTAGAAAATTGAAAATAAGTGATAAAGTGATATTTACCGGCTTTTGCCAAGATATTCTTCCTTTTTTGCAACTTATAGATATTTTTGTTATTCCTTCCTTTTTTGAAAGTTGTCCTTATGCCCTTCTTGAAGCTATGGCCATGGGAAAACCAGTAGTCGCGAGAGCAGTTGGCAGTTTACCGGAAATAATAGAAGCTGAAAAAACAGGTATTCTTTTTCAAAATGATGAAGAGCTTACCGACGCAATGGCAAAGTTATTACAATCTCCACATCTGGCAGAACAGATGGGTAAAGAAGCAAAAAGGAGAGTTAAAGATAAATTTTCTTTAGAAAAGATGTGTTTTTTGACTAAAAAGGTTTATTTTCAAATATTAAGGAACGAAAAGTGAAAAAACGGGTAATAATTATTGGTCTTGATGGAGCTACACTTGATTTAATTGAACCGTGGGTTAAAAAGGGTCTTTTGCCTTATTTTGCTACTTTATTAGAACAAGGTGCTGTTCAACACTGTTTCTGGAAGTATATGGACCCTACGCATCCACAACATAATCCTAAAGAGGCAGCCTTATGGGGAGATACTATTCTCAATGCTTACCGAAAAATAGATGAAGCAATAGGAGAGATAAAGAAGAGACTTGGCACAAATGACCTTTTACTGATTATGTCTGATTATGGTTTTGGCCAAAAGCATCCTGCCAGCAATCAATTAAATGCCTGGTTAGCAAGTAAGGGATATTTAAACTACCACACAAAGAATTGTAGAAGAAGTTTTGCTCAGGAATGAGAAATACCATGGCCCTTATGTATTTAAAGCACCAGATATTACTATCCGTTGGCGGGAGGATATACAAATTTCTGGCATTAAAATAGAAAAGATGCAGCTTAAAAATGTGCCTGCGTATACGCCTTTCAT
>Ga0190304_1000640_pt1 | contig 16319 bp, 16 predicted proteins | sample 48700712_MG_FD_161670 | JGI IMG/M metagenome (GOLD analysis project Ga0190304, IMG submission 161670) | Hydrothermal vent sediment bacterial communities from Southern Trench, Guaymas Basin, Mexico - 4870-07-1--2_MG | ecosystem: Environmental > Aquatic > Marine > Hydrothermal vents > Sediment ... | reverse complement strand
ATGTGCAAACCTTTTTAAGTTATAACACTGTTATATTATCATGTATTCTCAGAAGGTGATAGATCATTTCATGAATCCCAGGAATAAGGGGAAGCTTAAAGATTACGATGCTGTCGGTAAGGTTGGGAATCCTGTCTGTGGGGATGTTATGTACATCTATATCAAGGTAAAGGATAACAGGATAGAAGATATAGGATGGGAAACTATGGGATGTGCTGCGGCAATAGCCACATCTTCTATGATAACAGAACTTGCAAAAGGAAAAACACTGGAGGAAGCAGAAAAAATAACAAAAAAAGATATTGCAGATGCACTGGATGGATTACCACCAATAAAAATGCACTGTTCCAATTTGGCTGCAGATGGATTGAAAAAAGCTATTGAGAATTATAAGAAGGGGGTGAAAAAATGATATATATGGATCATTCAGCGACAACTCCTGTGGATAAAAGAGTTCTGGAGTTCATGCTACCTTATTTTGATAAAAAATATGGAAATGCTTCCTCACTTCATTCCATGGGGCAGGAAGCGAAAAAAGCCTTGGAAGAAGCAAGAGAGAAGATAGCAAAAGTGATAAATGCAGATCCCTCCGAGATATATTTTACTTCAGGAGGTACAGAATCAAATAATTTTGCGATAAAAGGTATTGCCTTTGCAAATAAAGATAAAGGAAAGCATATAATTACCACAAAGATAGAGCATGACTGTGTATTGAATACCTGCAAATGGCTTGAAAAGATAGGTTTTGAAGTAACATATCTGGATGTTGATAGATACGGACTTATAGATTCAGGAGTTCTTGAAGCTTCTTTAAGAGATGATACAATTCTTGTATCCATAATGCATGCAAATAACGAGATCGGGACCATTCAGGATATGGAGGAGATAGGAAAGATCGTTGGAGAATCCAATGCGTATTTACATACAGATGCTGTGCAGAGTGTTACGAAAATCCCGATAGATGTAAAAAAGATGAATGTTGATATGCTCTCCATTTCATCTCACAAGATATTTGGACCAAAGGGAGTGGGATGCCTCTATATAAGAAAAGGTGTGAAGATTGATCCTTTAATGCATGGAGGAGGGCATGAAGGAGGATTGAGATCAGGGACAGAGAATATAGCAGGAATTGCTGGATTTGGAGAAGCTATGAAGATAGGAGAAGAAGAAAGACCGAGGACAATGCCAAGATTGGAAAAACTAAGAGATAAAATAATAGATAATGTCCTGAAAATAGATCACACATTCCTGAACGGACATCCAAAGAAGAGGTTACCTATAAATGCCAATTTCTCTTTCAGATTTATAGAGGGTGAATCCTTAGTTCTGTTACTGGACTCAAGAGGCATAGAAGCCTCCACAGGCTCTGCATGTTCATCAAAATCTCTGGAACCAAGTCATGTCCTTCTTGCAATAGGGTTGAAGCCAGAGGATGCCCATGGATCTTTAAGAATCACACTGGGGAAAGATAATACCGAAAAAGATGTGGATTATTTACTTAAAGTTCTTCCAGAAATCGTTTCTGAGCTTAGAGAAATGTCACCGTTTAAGAAAGATTATGGAGAGTTTGAATAATCTGAGTTTCTTCTTCCATATCTGTACTCTATATTACAGCTTCCCTCTATACTCACCATACATGGTCCAACTGGATGTGATGGGATACATCTCTTCCCAAATAGAGGACACTCTTCAGATCTTATCAATCCACGAAGTACCTCACCACACCGACAGCCTTCAGGCTCTGAAAACTCCTTTTCATCTATCTCATAAAGTTCATCTTCGAATATCTTCTCTGCATCATGTTCTTCAAACTTCTTTTTCAGTTTCATTTTTGATCCCGGAATAACGGGAAAACCTCTCCACTTTGCATCCTCTTTTTCAAACACTTCTCTCAGCATTTTCTGCGCTTTTAGGTTTCCCTCTTTTTTTACAGCTCTTGTATATTCATTTTCTACAATTGCCTCTCCCTTTTCTACCTGCTTCACAAGCATCCATACACTCATCAGAAGATCTATAGGTTCAAAGCCTGCTATTACCTGGGGGATTTTATAATCCTCAGAGAGAAACTCGTAAGGCTCTGTACCGATGATCGTGGAGACATGACCTGGTTCGATAAAACCATCTATTCTGATCTCTCCCATCTCCAGTATCGCCTTTAAAGCTGGTGGGATCATCCTGTGACAGCTTAAAATGGAAAAATTGGAGGGTGGATCTGCTAAAATAACAGAGGCAGTGGAAGGAGCTGTTGTTTCAAATCCAACTGCCATAAAAATAACGTCTCTGTCTCTGTTTTCCTCTGCTATGTTTACACCGTCTTCTATACTGTAAACAGTTCTTATATCACATCCTTCTCCCTTTAGATCCCTCAGAGACTCTTTTTCTCCCGGAACATTTATCATGTCTCCAAAACTTGCTATAATCTTGCCTTTTCTCGCCAGAAGCATTATCTTCTCGATCTCTTTTGGAGTCGTGATACAGACAGGACATCCAGGTCCCTGTCTTATTTCAATGCCACACTCTCTGAACAGAACATCAAGTCCATTTTTTACAAGTGTATCCTGATGTGTTCCACAAACGTGCATAAATCTCAGATTCAAATTCTTTTTTTTGATATCTTCAACTATTTTTTTTGCCAGATCTCTATCCTTTAAATGAAACATTTAATCCTTCCACCATTTCTTTAAAAGCTTCAAGAGTGGCTTTTACCTCCTCTTTATCCATAACCTGAATCGCAAACCCTGCATGAACAAGAACATAATCGCCATCTCTGACATCCACAAGGGAGATGTTTATTCTTCTGCTGGTACCATCTCCATAATCAACAATAGCGTGATCTTCATCTTCGATCTTCATTATCTTTGCAGGCACCGAGAGACACATAAGTTTTTAACTGTAGATACGTATAAAAAAGTATCTGAAAGGTGTTAGCATGAAACCAGCAAAAAGAGCAATGGAGATAGAGTATGCCATAAGAGACGTTGTTCTTCCAGCAAGAGAACTTGAGAAAAAAGGAGTAGAGATTTTAAAACTTAACATAGGGGATCCTGATAAATTTGATTTTGATACTCCTGAACATATGAAAAAGGCTGTGATTGAAGAGATGGAAAAATTCAATGGATATGGAGACTCTGAAGGTCTTCTTGAACTGAGAGAGGCTATAGTGGAGAGAGAAAAAAAGAAAAACAATCTTGATATAAGTGTTGATGATATAGTTGTAACAAATGGCGTCAGCGAGTCTATTCAGATGCTTTTCGGAGCATTATTGGAACCTGGAGATGAAATCCTGGTTCCTGGACCAACGTATCCTCCATACATAGCATTATCAAAGTTTTTTGGAGCTACTCCTGTTCCATATAGAACAATAGAGGAGGAAAACTGGGCTCCAGACTTGGAGGATATGAGAAAAAAAATAACTGAAAAAACAAAAGCCATTGCTGTTATAAATCCCAATAACCCAACAGGTGCATTATATGATAGAAAAACACTGGAAGAAATAGGTAATATTGTGGCAGAGAATGATATTCTCCTTATCTCTGATGAGATATACGATATGATCACCTATGAAGGAAAGCATCTCTCACCTTCATTTATAAAGGATATACCTCTTGTGATCTTCAATGGTATCTCCAAGGTTTATCTGTCTCCAGGATGGAGAGTTGGATGGACAATCTTCAGGGATTGTGATGGGAAGCTCAGTGAGATCAAGGAGGCGTATCTCAAACAGGCGAGGGTCAGGATATGTGCCAGTATCCTTGCACAAAAGGGTGCGGCAGCTGCTTTAAATGGTCCTCAGGATCATATAAAGAATCTTGTTAAAAAGTTAAGGGAAAGAAGAGACTATATCTATAAAAGACTCAATGAGATAGATGGAATCTCAACACAGAAGCCCGGTGGAGCTTTCTACATCTTCCCGAAGATAGAAGGAGACGATAAGAAGTTTGTTCTTGATGTATTGAATAAGGTGCATGTTCTCTTTGTTCATGGATCAGGTTTCTGCCCTGTTTATGGTAAGGGTCATTTCAGATCAGTGTTTTTGCCACCACTGAAAACAATAGAAAAAGCTATGGATGCTCTCGAAAAATATATGAAGATAAGGTAGATATAAACATATACTAAATAGAAAACTTTTTAAATGATAAACTATATAATATAACTGAGGAGGCCAGGGAGCAAAAAAGCTCTTCTGTTCACCACCTCCCACACCCCCACTCCCCGGCCTCCTCACTTCTTAGTGAAATTCCAAGTTTTTTTCTCTTTTCAGTTAATAATCAATAACCCCTATAAGAAGTTTTTCCATGGCTTAAATATCAACTATGGAGCTAAAATTGGAAATATCAGTTTAAAAAGATAGAAAAGAGAAGTTTAGTAATGTTTTGCAAAATATACCATTTTTCCAGTTTCTTTTCCACATACCACACATTTTCCTGCTTCAAACTCTTCAAAGGGTATACATGCAGATGTGGCGCCTGTGTCTTCCTTGATCTTTTCTTCACATTCTTCAGAACAGCAGAATTTTATTTTTACCATTTTTCTTTCCTTAATGGCTTTTTTCAGATCTTCGTAATTATCCACCTCTACAGTGTTATTCTCAAGGAAATTTCTTGCTCTGTTATAGAGGTTTTTCTGGATCGAATCGAGAAGTTTCTCTATCTCATCCAGGAGTAAATCCCATTTTACATTCTTTTTTTCACCACTATCCCTTCTTACAAGAACTACCTGTTTATTTTCAAGATCTTTTGGTCCTATTTCAATCCTTATTGGCACACCTCTGAGTTCCCAGTAGTTGAATTTATATCCTGCCGTATACTCCTCTCTATCGTCCAGAACAGTTGAATATCTCTTTTCTATGATATCTTTCAATTCCTTAGATTTTTTAAGGACAGCTTCTCTGTGTTTTTCAAAGATTATGGGGACTATTACTATCTTTATCGGTGCTACTTTCGGAGGAAGAACAAGGCCTTTATCATCTCCATGGGTCATCACAAGGGCAGCAACAGTTCTTGTTGTCAGTCCCCATGATGTCTGCCATACGTACTTCTTTTTCTCATCCTTATCTATAAAAGTTATATCAAAAACCTTGGCAAAGTTCTGGCCAAGATTATGTGATGTGCCTCCCTGGATTGCTCTCCCATCAGGCATCAGTGCTTCCACAGTTGTGGTATATAAAGCACCTGCAAACTTCTCCTTTTCAGTTTTATATCCGGGTATTACAGGTATCGCCAGAAGATCTTCATATACCTCTCTGTATACATCCAGCATCTTTAAAACTTCTTCATCAGCTTCCTCCTTTGTTCTGTGGCATGTATGTCCCTCCTGCCATAGGAACTCCCTTGTTCTCATAAAGAGCTTTGTCATCTTTGTTTCCCATCTCACAATATTTGCCCACTGATTTATAAGGAGAGGAAGATCTCTGTAGCTTCTTATCCACTGAGAATACATGTAGTTTATAATTGTCTCAGAGGTGGGTCTTATTGCCAGTCTCTCATTGAGTTTTGTGTTTCCTCCATGGGTTACCCATGCGACTTCTGGAGAAAAACCTTCCACATGTTCCGCCTCTTTTTTAAAAAAGCTCTCAGGTATAAATAGTGGAAAATATGCATTTTTATGTCCCGTTTCTTTTATTCTTCTATCGAGAAAATCCCTGATATTCTCCCAGATAGCATATCCATACGGCCTTATGACCATGCAACCTTTCACAGGCGAAAAATCCGCAAGTTCTGCTTTCAAAACAACTTGATTGTACCATTCTGAAAAATTTTCCGATTTTTTTACTGTAATTCCTTCATCTTCTGCCATAGAGTAACCTCCTGAAAATTATTTCAAAATTCCCCAGAGTATTTGAAGAAAAGTTTTCAACATGGAAGTAAACCACTTCTTTCAATCATGTCTCTGTGTCTCTGAGAAACTTTAAAAATGTTTCGGTAACTCCTCAAAATTTAAGGAGTTACATTATAAAAAAATAAGAGAATTAAAACCTCCTGTGAATCTCTAACATATCTGTCAGCATTGCGTATCCTGCCGTATAAGCTCCTGCGCCTGGACCTATTATTGTAACATCTCCTGTTACATCAGTCTCAAATGTGATCGCATTCAGAACCCCCATTACATTTGCTAAAGGATGCGTTAAAGGAATCTCTTCAGGTTTTATCTGTGCTTTTACTTCTCCTCCTTCTCTCCATGCTTTTCCAATAAGTTTTATTCTTTTTCCATTTTTCTTTGCTCTCTTTACGTCTTCTAAGGTTATCTTTGTGATACCCTCTCTTGGAACTTTATTAAGATCTACATTACCCTCCATGACGGTATTGGCAAGAATAACTATCTTTGCTAAAGGATCGTATGCTTCAACATCCGCCGTTGGATCAGTTTCTGCATATCCAAGTTTCTGAGCCTCTTTAAGCACATCTTCGTACTCTCTTCCTTCCTCCATTTTTGTGAGAATATAGTTTGTAGTGCCGTTGAGAATTCCCTGTATTGATTTTATCTCACATCCTGCCAAATCCCTTGTAGCAAGGTTTATGGCTGGAGTTCCAGAGAGTACAGTACCTTCAAATCCTAAATAAACATTGTTTTTATCTGCAATCTCTTTCAATTCTTTATATTTCAGGGCTACAGGTCCTTTATTTGTGGATACAATATGTTTTTTATTTTCTAAAGCAGTTCTGTAATGAGTGAGTCCAGGTTCTCCAGTTTTTACATTTGTGGGTGTAACCTCAACGACTATATCCACTTCAGGTTTTTTTATCATCTCCACACTTTTCAATCCCTTTTCTTTTGCTGGATAATCTATTATTTTTCCTTTTTCTTTATTTAATTTAAGTACCTTCTCAAGATCGAGTCCATTCTCATCGTAGATAGATCCCTTTATAAGATCGCATACTCCCAGAACGTTGTACTCAAATCCATATTTATTTTTCAAATAATCTTTTTTATTGTGTATGATCTCAGCCAATCCTGTTCCAACAACTCCAAAACCGATAAAAACTATATTATACATTCTTTATCACCTCCTCTATGTTATTTAGAGCTTTTTCTATGTTTTCCATGGAGTTTGCATAAGAGAATCTCAGATACCCCTCTCCATATCTTCCAAAAGCAGTTCCAGGCGTTGTAGAGACTTTAGCCTTTTCTAAAAAGAGTTTCCATACCTCTTCACTCGATCCATACTGTGAAACATTTGGAAATGTGTAGAAGGCTCCCTTAGGCATTACAGTTGGAACTCCTATCTCATTTAATCTTTTTACCATATATCTTCTCCTTTTATCATACTCTCTTCTCATCTCCTCCACACATCTCTGATCTCCTCTCAGGGCTGCCAAAGCTGCTCTTTGAGAAACAGCAGGGGCGCATATAGTTGTATATACGGATATTATACCCATTTTATTTATTATTTCTCTGTTTCCAGCTGCATATCCAACTCTCCATCCTGTCATGGCATAAGCTTTTGAGAATCCATTTATCAGGACACATCTTTCCTTCATTTCAGGTATCGATGCTATGGAGAAATGTTTCTCATTGTATATCAGCTTCTCGTAAATTTCATCAGTCAGAACTAAAAGATCATTTTCTATGGCTATATCTGCTATCCTTCTCAGGTCTTTCTCAGGAATTACACTTCCAGTGGGGTTTGCCGGCGAGTTTATAACCAATAGCTTTGTTTTTTCAGTTATTTTCTCTTCAAGATCTTCTGGTTTCAGGGAAAAATTGTTCTCCTCTTTTACATGCACAGGCACAACCTTTGTATTGAGAAATGCACTCACATAGATATAATTGAAGTATCCAGGGTCCTGTACAATTATCTCGTCTCCAGGATTTAAAACAGCTCTCATGAAAAGATCTATAGCTGTTCCAGCTCCGCATGTTACGATGATCTCATTCTCTGGATCTACTTTGAAGTTATTTTCTTTATCAAGTTTTTCTGCTATTGCCTTTCTCAGGTCAAGGAATCCTAAATTCGATGTGTAGTGGGTATACTTTGTCTTTAATGCTTTTATTCCTGCCTCTATGATATGTCCGGGAGTATCGAGATCGGGTTCTCCTATTGAGAGGCTTATAACATCTTTATGCTCTGAAGCTATCTTCAACACCTTCTCAAGAACAGAAGGAGGTGCGTTTTTTATACTATCAGCTATCCATTTCATAAGTATCCCTCTAAATCCAAGTTTTTTAATGTTTCCTTTTTTGGAACACCATTTTCATCCCATCCTCTCAGTTCATAGTATTCAGAGAGCATTTTCTCAAAGTTTTCTCTGCCTATTTTAGCTTCATCTATCTCCAATTTTTCTTCCAAAATCCTCTTGGGGATACTCTCATCTTTCCTTGTCACACCGTTTTTTATATTGAAGATCTTTGTCAGATTCCATATTCTCTCTCCAGTTTTAAGATACTCCTCCTTACTGTACTCAAATCCTGTAGCTGTATTCAACAGTTCCACAAATGTGTCCACATCGAAAGGTGCAAAATCACAGAGAACCAATGAGAAACAGCATGCTCTTTCATCCTGTCCCTCCTTAACAAGCCTCGCTCTTCCTTCTATACCGTACCTTGGTTTTATATTCCCTTCTATCTCTGCTCTCACAGTCCATACTCTCTGATGACACGCCCCTCTATCACTTGTAGCATATGCTAATGCCATTCCAAAAGCTCCTCTTGGATCGTATCCCGGAAACTCCATTCCTTTTGATTGTATTGCAAATTCTTTTCCTCCTACCTTCTCTGAAAATCTTTTTACTCCCTCTGCGAGATCATCTCCTATCCCTTCTCTGTAAACTATCTTTCTTATCAGTTCTCCCTGTTTTATCGGATCATTGAAATCTATATCAAGATCTATCAATCCTTTCTTTGCAGCTTCAACTGCAAATGCGATTATATTACCGGTAGATATTGTATCAAGGCCAAAGTCATCGCAGAGATAGCTCAGATATGCTATATCTTCTATTCTTTCGTTTCCGCAGTTACTGCCCAGGAGTGCTATAGTTTCATACTCAGGTCCCTCCAGCTCATACTCCTTTCCATTGAAATTGAATTTTGTAAACTTTCCACATGCTATGGGGCAGTTAAAACATGATTTGTTCTTTACAACTATTTTCTCATGCATTGTCTCTCCAGAAATATTTTCAGCCTTTTCAAAGTATCCTTTCGAGAAATTGTATGTTGGTAATAGTTTATTTTCATTGACAGGATTTATCCATATGGGTGTACCATATTTTCTTCTTAATGGTATGAAAGAGTTCTCTTTTATTATTTTTAGCGATTTTTTTACTGCTTCTCTGAATTTTTCTTCATAAGCATATTCTATTTTTTTGTTTCCTTTTATTACAACTGCCTTTAAGTTCTTTGATCCCATCACAGCTCCAGCTCCGCCTCTTCCAGCATTACCTCCTCTCTCATTTCTTCGTAGGTCTGTGTTTATGGAGGCAAACTTTACAAGCTTTTCTCCGGCCACACCTATGGAGAGAACTCTACCCTTATCTTTTAGGATCTCTTCTGTTTCAAATGAATTTTTACCCCAGAGGTTTTCTGCATCCTTTATCTCCACCTCTTCATTTTCTATAGTTATATATACAGGATTCTCTGCTCTTCCCTTTATGATGATAAAATCATATCCTGCTTTCTTCATCTCTGCACCGAAGTACCCCCCTATCTGCGAATCCAGGAAAAGAGAAGTTAAAGGAGATTTTGTAACGATGCACCATCTCCCAGAGGTAGGAGCTAATGTACCTGTTAAAGGACCTGTGGAAAGTATCAGGGTATTGCGGGGGGATAAAGGATCGATCTGGGGATCGATCTCGTCGAAGAGAAGCTTTGCTCCAAGACCTTTCCCGCCTATGAATTTTTTTGCATCTCTTTCTTTCAATCTTCCTTCTGAGATTCTGTCCTTAGATAGATCTATTCTCAAAATTTTTCCGGTGTAGCTGTACATAGAATCACTTGGGGACAGCTAAATCCTTCGGCCCCTGCTCTGATAACTTCAGTTCCGGATTGATCTTCTCTATCAGATCTCTGATGATCTCTGCATACTTCACCTTGTCCCGTATCATCTTGGCAAGTAGATCATCAGATGTCCATGGTCTGTAAAGTCCACTGCCGATAGCCAATGCCGTTCCCGGCTCTATCTTAAAGTAGCATGGAGAGGTAACTCTCGCTAATTCAGCTCCTTCCCACATTCTGTTAAATCCTCCAAAAGACTCCGAAAGGATTATATGGACATCTAAGGGTATCTTTACAGCTTTTCTTATAGATGCAAACATCGGAAGGCTTAAATCACCGAGGGGATTAAAGGTATTTGCTCCTAAGGACTCCAGAACCTTTGCACCTGCAGCATTTCCATGTCCAGCATATATAGAAACTTTAAAGACTGTGTCCTTCGGTATAACACCCTCTTTTCTCAGCTGTGAAAGAAGCCAGAGAGCACCCTCGTCCATAACAAGAAATCCTCTGAACCCAAGCTCTACGCACCTTATAATATCCGCAATAAGATATGAAAGATTGTCACTTCCCCTTATTCTAGCTCCTGAAAGAACACCTTCAGGCGTTGCTATCTGTCTTCCTGTATCCCATCCACTTCTTGGACCAGGGGTCATAATGACCTCCATTCTTTTTTCCTTTGCGAGTCTGGCAAAATCTTCCAGTTCCTCATCATCCAGATATGTGGAACCCATAACAACACTTATCAATCTGTGTACGGGGACATCTCTCTTTTCCATCTCATCCACTAAAGCCTCAAGAGTTGATAACCTCTCAACTCCTGAAATTTCCATCCTGTAGTTTGCACCATCCGGGAAACTCAATGGAGATGTAGGCAGTTCATATAAATCCCTTCCAGGCACTCCATATTTTTCCATAGCAGTTCTTATTTCCTCTATATTCATATACATTCCTCCAGATCGTTCTTTTTAAGATATCGCCTTCATTTTTTATATAATTTTTTGTTATTTCTGTAAACAAACTTTATAAAAAAAGACAAAATTTTTAAACATTAAAGTATTAATTGGAGAATATGAATGAAAAAAATAAACAAAAAAGTACAAAAATGGATCTATTGAATTATAAAATACTCGAAGAACTTAGCAAAAATTCCAGAATTACGTACAGAAAAATCTCCAAAACTCTAAAAAAGAATCCAGCAACTATTTTCAAGAGAATAAAGTCAATGGAAGAAAAGGGTATAATAAAAAGATACTCAATAGACATAGATTTCGAAAAGCTTGGTTACACTCTGAACACATTCATAAAGATAAGAGTTACAGATGGAAATCAGAGAAAGTTAGGAGAGATGCTGAGAAAATACAAGAATGTTGATTTTGTTTATGAGATAACGGGAGAATATGATCTTATAACTAAGGTAAGATTTAAAACAGCAAAAGAGCTGGATAACTTCGTGAATGAGATCCTGAAGTCAAAGCTTGTGGAAAGAACAAATACAATGCTCATAGTTACAGAGTATTGAGTTTACTTACTTTCATCTAACCATCCATTAATTATTTATACTCTGAAAACAATAAAGGTGCATGTTAGGATCCTTAGAGAAAGAGATAATGGAGATTGTCTGGAGCAATGGAGAGGTAGATGCTAGATATATTTTGGATTCTATAAGAAAAAAAAGAAAAATAGCGTATACAACTGTTAATACTGTTCTCTCCAGGCTTGTAAGTAAGAAATTGCTCAAATCAAGGAAAGTAAAGGCAAGAGGAGGGTTTAAATATCTCTACTCTCCCATGAATACAAAAGAATCCTATGAAGAAAAAATTATAGAATCCACCTTTAATAAACTATTAAAGACTTTTGGAAGGGCTACTATAAAATACTTCTCAGAAAATCTGAATCTGTCAAAAAAGGAAGTTGAAAATCTAAAAAAGAAGCTGGGGGAACTGAAGGATGAATAATCTCAGTTTGATTTTCTACTATACCTTCCTTACAATAATAATATTTTTCATAAATGAACTGATCATGGATATCTTTGATCCATCTATTCAAACAAGAAATCAGATCCATAAAATGCTTTTAATATCGTTTTTTACTGCATATCTTATAATTCCTTTTAAAATAATCCAGGGATTGATCATAGAAGGGCATAGTATAGTAAAAGGAAACTCCATTATTATACTGGCCAACAAGATAGAATATATAAAGACATATACAAACTTTGCATATCTGACCATACTTCTGATGTTTGCTGTACTCTTCACCTTTCTGTTCATACTCTTCTTTGACAAAAGGATAATGTACAGGATTTATCATTTATCTCCACTCAATAATAAAAAAATAGAAGATAAATTGAAAAAAATTTCAGATCAAATAAACATTAATCCACCAAAGCTTTATATAGCCAGAAATTCTTTAGACGTCTTTACTTTTGGATTAAAACCAAAAATTGCCATAGGAGAAGATTTTTTAAGAGAGGCTACAGATAAAGAACTCGAAATTGTTCTGAAACATGAGTTATGGCACATAAAGAATAAAGATATTCCTCTGAGAGTGATAACTCTGTTATTGTCAATACTCTTCTTCTACAATCCATTGATGTTTATCCTGATAAGAAAAATAGACAAAGAATCGGAGTATATAGCTGATAAATGTGCTATGAGAACAAAAGAAGAGAAGAGACTTTATATTGAGTTGATGCTGAAATTAAACTCTTTAAAAATTACCGACTCTCCGGACAACAGAATGATAAAAATTCTACCAAGTCAGTTCCCAGAAACAATGATTAAACTTGACAGGAACTTTTCAATGGATAGAATCGAAAATCTTTTTGTTTATAGGAAGAGAAAGATATTTTTGGTAGGAATATCGGTATTCCTGACATTTTCACTTATGTCTGTTGGAGTTTTTCTTGGTAATTTTTTAGCTAAGGAAGATCAGTTTACAGGGAATTTATCCAGTGATTATCAGTATCTTGATACAAACAGATACTCCGCTTATACAGAGATCTTGGAAAAACAGGAGTACATCATAATACATAAAAATGATTTTAAAGTGGATAAAAAAACTATTGAAAAGAGAATAAAAAAATTGGAATATAAAAATTGTGATTATGAGCTTTTCATAGTTGCAGAAGCCAGGGTCTTTCCAGAGGAACTAAAGATGTATCTGAAAAATCTAAAAAAACAATATACAGAAACAAAGGCATTGCCTGAGGGAAATTCTACTCTACTCCCTGAGAACAAAATGGATCTCAACTCAACATCAATGGATCTCAACTCAACGAAGATCAATTAAGGCTTTTAAAATATCGTAGTCCCTTATGATGCCTACCGGTCTGTTCGTATCCTCTGTCACGGGAAGTTGCTCTATATTGTACTTTCTCATTTTTTTTGCGCATTCTGTTATGGTATCATCTGATGTGACACTCACTACGTCCTTTGTCATATATTCTTTTACAGGTTTTCTGGGAAGTTTCAGCGTTCTCATACCTATATAAAGTGTGCTCTTAGTTTCCCAATCCCACTCGTCCTCTTCAGAGGTGGCCATATCTTTCTTTTTTACCTCGCTTACAACTTCTCCAGCTTTTATTATATCCTCTCTATCTACCATCCCGCATATCTCACCGGAATCATTAAGAACTATAACTGATAAACTTTTTGAGTAACTCATGATCTTTAAAACTACATTCAGAGGAGTATTTTCCCAGACTGCAGAGATCTTTGTTTTCATATATTTTTTACAGGGTTCTCTTATATCGAGCCTGAAAACACCTTTCTTTACTATATCATTTACACTCAAAATTCCAGTCAGGCTGTTATTATTCACCACAGGTATATTTCTTATCTTTTCCCTTACAAAGATCTCACAGGCTTTCTTTATATCGTCATCGGGACTCACTGTAACAGGATTTCTATTTACTATAAGAGCAAGCTGATCTTCTTCTGGGTTGTTGAGAAGATCGTTTAAAGAAACTGTACCCACCATCTCCTTAGTCCCTTTTTTCAGGACAGGAAGATTAAATATATCCTTTTCTTGCATAATTTCCAGAGCTTCTTTTCTTCTTCCAGGTATTACAGCATACACTGTGTCCTTCATCATAACTTCTTTCACAAGCATTTTCTCACCTGAGTATTGCCTCTATTTAAAGATACAGTGGAGAAGTTTTTATAATTTTTGGTTCTATATCTTGTATGGAATTAAGGAGACTTCAGGTTACAGGTGGAGGGACTTATATCATATCTCTCCCCAAGAAATGGATAAAAAGATATAACTTAAAGAAAGGAGACACATTGGGAGTGGAAGAGAGGGATAAAGGTATTTTTTTGACTCCCAAAATGCAAAAAATTAAAAAGAGTGCTGTTATAAATCTATCCAGGAATGTGAGAAGAGAGATCACTGCCAAGTACATGTGCGGATACGATACTCTGAGAATAGTCTCAGATACAGGAATAGATCACAGTTACAGAAAAATAATAAGCGAAACCCTGAAAACTCTCTCAGGATATGAGATCGTGGATGAAAAAACAAAGGAGATCACTATCTGCAACCTTCTGGATCCCTCTGAGCTTCCAACAAAAAAAGCGATGAGAAGAGCGTTCTTTGTGGCAAGATCGATGCAGAAAGATTTTCTTGAAGCTTTTTTAAACAACGATCCTGAACTGGCTGAGGATGTTATACAGAGAGACTCTGAAGTGGATAGACTGTACTTTCTTATAGTGAGACAGCTGAGAACTGCGATTATGGATACAGGTTTTGCTGAAAAGATAGATGTTACGCCTCTGGAGTGTCTTGATCTGAGGATCGTGGCAAAAAATATTGAACAGATAGCAGATAATATAGAGATCAACTGTGTAAACTTTAAAGAGATAGATTATAATTCTCTGAACTCAGAGATATTTGAAAATGTTAAAAGAATGAGCAGTCTTCTGATCAAGATCTTTCAGGATTCCTGGGAGGCTTTAGAAAAAAAGGATTTCCAGAAAGCAGATAGAGTTCTTGGGATAAAGAAGGATGTCGATGCATTGAAAAAGAAACTTGATGAGAATGTTCTCGAGCTCATGGGGAAAAACTCCATATACATGGGAAATATAATAGAAAACTTTGCCAAAATAGGAGAACTGGGGATAGATGTTGCGGATATTGTTATAAGACCCGAGGAATAGAGGTGAGAAAATGTATTATCTGATCACAACTCCCGTATCCCGACAGTATGATGGAATGTGGGAGGTAGAGTGGGCGTTGAATGGAAATTTAAAAATAAAGAAAACACCCTTCAGGGGAGTTTTTCTTGTAAAAACAGAGGAAGATGCCCTGAAACTTATAGATAAGTATGAAACAACGGCTGTATGCAGGGTGATCCCTTTGGAAATTATAGTCAAAACAGAGGAAGAGGAGATAATGAAGAATGCGCTGTCTCTCTCTATGAATAAAATACATGAGGGCGATACATTTGCCGTCAGATGCAAGAACAGAGGAGAAAAGCTAAACAGCAAAAAGCTTGAGAGAGAGCTTGGTGAGAAAATATTAAACTCCATAAAGAATATAAAGGTAAATCTGACCTTCCCCAAAAAAACTGTGAGAATAGAAGTCTTCGGTAGAAACACTGGAATATCGATCCTGGAAGATAAAGATATACTCAAAAAAGAAGCAGTGGAGTGATGATTTTATCCCAACCTTTATAAATAAATTAATTTTCGGAGACTGGGCATTTCGTGATCAAAAGGTTTTTATTTCTCCGATGCGTATAAAAGGCATCTGCGAAGCAGGGTTGCATTTAACTAGAATAGTATTGAAATTCCAGCAATTATTCCTAACAATGCTGTAACTACAGTTTGGTTGCATTTAACTAGAATAGTATTGAAATGAATTGATTACACTTCTTCCTTTAAGACCAAGATCAAGGTTGCATTTAACTAGAATAGTATTGAAATATATTCAGTGTCCGTATTATAGAAGGATATAGAGCAGGGTTGCATTTAACTAGAATAGTATTGAAATATTATACTCATACTCACCATATTTACAAGTTTGACATGGTTGCATTTAACTAGAATAGTATTGAAATGTACTGTGTAAATCGAGGATTCTTTAGCAACGTCATGGGTTGCATTTAACTAGAATAGTATTGAAATGATAAAAACAATGGAAGAGTTAAAGGAAGAAGGATATGAATTGGGGTTGCATTTAACTAGAATAGTATTGAAATGTGGTGATATGATGATAAAGAAAAGAATATTAAGAGGGGTTGCATTTAACTAGAATAGTATTGAAATTACAAGACATACGATGAAAACGGAAATGAGATAACCGAGGTTGCATTTAACTAGAATAGTATTGAAATATCTTATTTTCACTATTTTTTCATCAGTTTTCATTATTGGTTGCATTTAACTAGA
>Ga0190304_1000636_pt1 | contig 16376 bp, 13 predicted proteins | sample 48700712_MG_FD_161670 | JGI IMG/M metagenome (GOLD analysis project Ga0190304, IMG submission 161670) | Hydrothermal vent sediment bacterial communities from Southern Trench, Guaymas Basin, Mexico - 4870-07-1--2_MG | ecosystem: Environmental > Aquatic > Marine > Hydrothermal vents > Sediment ... | reverse complement strand
ACGCTATGACGATGACATCTGCGTCCTCAGTATCGTGTTCCTCTATCTTTATTATCTTATCTGCATTGTTGCGTATCTTGTTCACCAGACGAGTAACGAGCTTCTTCTGTGCATCACCACTCATTGCGGGGTAACCCATCTCATCATGTGTTAACCCTGTCGTATGTATGAAGTAACCATCACCCGCCTTAACCATCTCGGGTACAAGGCTATCGTCTGCCAGATACGGTAGGTACTCGGTTGGCGATTTATCCGTATATTTACGTGTAACAAGTTGAATATCTTCAACCGACGGTACTACTACCTTTTCCGTCATATGTCCTACTATTGCATCCGATAGCACTATTACTGGTACACGATACATTTCGGCAAGATTAAACGCCTCTATGGTGAGGTCGAACATCTCCTGTGGTGAGTTAGGTGCAACCGCAATAATCTCGTAATCACCGTGGCTACCCCATCTTGCTTGCATCACATCCTGTTGTGCCCATAACGTAGGTAACCCCGTAGATGGGCCACCACGTTGCACGTTTACTAATACCACCGGGGTTTCCATCATCGCCGCCAACCCTATGCTTTCCATCATTAGCGAAATACCGGGCCCACTTGTGGCTGTCATCGCTTTGGCACCAGCCCATGATGCACCTATTATCGTTACTGCAGAGGCTATCTCATCCTCCATTTGTATGAACACACCACCAACCTCAGGTAACCTTCTCGCCATATGTTCCATAATCTCAGAAGATGGTGTTATGGGATAACCCGCAAATACATTACATCCAGCAGCTATACCACCCTCGGCACAGGCAATATCGCCTTGCCAGAAATGTGTACCTGTTAAGACCCTCCTGTTAGACATTTTTGATACGATTCTTTAGCTTTATAACTACTGCGTACGAATGTACCCGCCACAGTGGCCTTGAACCCCAGCTGCTTACCCCATTCCTCGTACTTTTTGAACGTATCTGGATGTACGTAACGCGCTACTGGTAGATGCCATCGGGTTGGCCGTAGATATTGCCCTATAGTGATTATATCGACACCTACATCACGTAGATCCTTCATAGCTGAATAGACCTCAGCATCGGTTTCACCCAACCCCACCATTATGCCAGACTTGGTCACTTGGTCGGGTTTGATCCTTTTTATGAAACTCAGCACATCCAATGAACGTTTGTACGAAGCTTGTGGTCGCACGATTGGGGTCAACCGCTTCACAGTCTCAATGTTGTGGTTTAATACCTCCACATTCAATGCAATGATCTGCTCAATTGCTGAGGTGTTGAATTTAAAATCTGGTATAAGTAGTTCCAACTTAATATTGGGCAACCTTTGCCTTAATTTATGTACAACATCAACAAAATGGTGTGCACCACCATCTTGCAGGTCATCCCGTGTTACGGATGTGATAACCACATAATCTAAGCCCATCTCTTCTACCAGGCATGCAATACGTTCGGGCTCGTTTGGATCTACAGGTTTGGGGATACCGGTTTTTACTGCACAGAAACGGCATCCCCTTGTACATGTATCGCCCAATATTAAGAATGTCGCTGTCTTGTTACGATAACATTCAACAATGTTGGGACAACGTGCTTCCTCACATACGGTATGAAGCTGTGCATCATGTAGCAATCTATACAGTGGATCGTGGTTCGGAGATACAAAGTGCCGCTCCTTAATCCATGACGGAAGATGCATCTTCCTTGCTCCCAACAAGTACCAACTTACCGTGTGCAGCCGCCAAACGTACACCACTTTTATCTTCTATCCATGACTCACCATATAGTATGTGTTTCTTCTTCTCAGTGATACGACCTATAACCTTTAGGGGTTCACCTATCGGTATGGGTTTCTTGAACCGCACCTCTAAACTTGCAGTCACTGTAATACCTTCAGGTTTAGATGCCCATGCTAAGGCTTCATCCAACAACGTTGCTATTATACCACCATGGAGCACCCCATTATAGCCCTGATACTCACGTTTGGGTAAAAATGATGCCTCAACCCTCTCCCCATGCTGTTTGAATTTAAGCTGTAACCCTATAGGGTTTCTCGTACCGCATGCGAAACAGTAACCATCGTCTACCAAACGTGTTAAATCGAGCATCCTCTTTAAATAGTGGAGGTACACGTTTTGTCAAGATATTAACATTTCATGAAAGGTTGACCCAACTCATATCTACATTATTTTAAAGTATGGGTGAGGCAAAAATGCTATACGAATTAGCGATTATCCTGGACGCGGAGCTTGAAGACGATCAGGTACAGGATGAGCTCCGCAAAATCCGTGAATGGATCGAATCCAAAGGTGGTCACGTACAGGGTATAGAGGAATGGGGGCGTAGGGAGCTCGCATATCCTATCAAGAAGCGCCAACAGGGGTATTACGCGTTTGTATACTTTGAGGCACCACCTCCGATGTCGCTCGAGTTACGTGAGCACTTACGTATGGCCCCCAACATACTAAGGTTTCGTATCTTTAAGACTGAAAAGTTAAGTAAGGAGGCACATGCAGTATAGGATGCCCAATATTAACAAGGTACTCATATCAGGGCACCTAACTCGTGACCCTGAAGTTAAATATACGCCAGCAGGTCAAATCGTGTGCCGATTCGGTATAGCATCGACACGACGGTTCAAACCCAAAGATACGGATGAATGGCAAGAACGTACTGCATTCATCACAGTAAATGCGTGGGGTGTACTGGCGGAAAGGATAAGCAAAACGTTGAAAAAGGGTGACGCCGTGTACATAGAAGGTGAACTTGAGAGTAGGTCATGGGAAACACCCGAAGGTCAGAAACGCAGTGTTGTCGAGATAAGGGCGTTCAAGTTACAGAATCTGACACGTGCGGAAGCAGTCAGCTTGGAAGGTGAAGAGGTAACAACTGACACCAAAGAGGAACCTGAAGAGGAGCTACCATTTTAGTGATGAAGGCAAGATCGAGTAAGTGCTACTTCTGTAGGAATAAGATCGAGAAGATAGATTATAAAATGGTCGATATTCTAAAGAACTTCCTAAGTCCAACAGGAAGGATACTGAACCGAAGGACCACTGGCACGTGTAGCAAACATCAACGTCAGCTATCACGTGCAATCAAACGTGCACGTGAGCTGGCACTACTACCTTACGTGGTGGATTGATATGGGTAAATCTGTCGAGGTGATATTGTTAAGGGATCACGAAAAATTAGGTAAAGCTGGCGATATCGTACGTGTTAAAATGGGTTACGCCAGAAACTACCTGATACCCGAAGGTATAGCAGTATTTGATACACCCAAGAACCGCAAATTATTGGAAGAGAAGATACGAGCAGAACGTCTGAAGTACGAACGTGAGAAGGTGATCGCAGAAGAGCTAAAGGAAAAATTAGAGAGCCGTTCATTCACCATAACGAAACCCGTGGGTGAAGAAGGTAAGCTGTTCGGTAGTGTCACACATACGGATATCGCTAACACACTGAAGGAGGCTGGCTTCAATGTCGATAAACATAACATCAAGATTGGTGAACCTATCAAAGAGATAGGAGTCTATACGGTTGAAGTTACTTTACACCCAGAAGTTAAAGCCAAGGTAAAAATATGGGTGGTAGAAGAGTGATACACGTAGAGGTCTCACGTGTAATATGGGATGACCAGAACAAGGGGCCTGTGGTATTACTCAAAGATATGAATAGCGATTATGTACTACCTATATGGATAGGTGAACCCGAAGCTATGGCAATCGTAGCAGCACTCGAGCACTACGAATTTAAGCGACCACTCACACATGACCTGATGAAGGAGATAATCGATAGCCTTGACGCTAAGGTGCTACATGTTTTAATAAGTGAGATAAAGGACTCTACATTTTATGCAAAGATAATGTTGGAATGCAACGGTAATATCGCAGAAATAGATGCAAGGCCAAGCGATAGCATAGCGTTAGCGTTGAGAACTGGCTCCCCCATATACGTGGCACGTGAGGTGTTCGAAGCTGGTAAAGCCATACCCTTACGTAACTTTAGTGGATTTGAGAACTATGGGGTATAAATGGAACCTAAATTCACAAGAAGGTTAGAACAGATACTAAAGATAGCACGTCGTGAAGCTACTGCCATGGGTGCAGGTAGTGCAGGTAGTGAACACTTACTTTTGGCGATGATAAAAGAAGGTAGCGGTGTAGCGGTGACTGCACTCGTACGAATGGGGATAGATCTTAACAGAGTGATCGAGATCATCCATGAAGAATACGGTAGACAATATGGGTTTACACCTCAATTCATAAGCCCGGTCGCTTTTAACGATGAGGCTCGCCGTATAATCGAATTGGCACGCGAAAAGGCTATGCAATACAAGCACCCATACGTGGGTACCGAACATCTACTATTGGCGATATTGGAGGACGAAGACAATGTAGCAGCTGAAATACTTTACGAAGTAGGTATACCAGATGTAAGCACAGTAGCAGCAGAGATTTTCAACATATTAGGTGAGACACCACAGGTACCGAGAGCACACAAGAAATCTAAAACACCTGCAATTGATCACTTCTGTCGTGACATAACGAAACTCGCCAAAGAGGGTAAACTCGATCCCGTCATAGGTAGAGAGAAGGAGATGGAACGTGTCATCCAGATATTATGTAGGAGAAAGAAAAACAACCCCGTCCTCATAGGGGATCCCGGAGTAGGTAAGACCGCCATCGTCGAGGGTATAGCTCAAAGGATAGTACGGGGTGAGGTACCGTACTTCCTACGTAATGCGAGACTGGTGGCGCTCGACCTTGGTGCAATGGTAGCTGGTACAAAATATAGGGGGCAATTCGAGGAACGTGTCAAAACAGTGCTTAAGGAGATTAGGGAAGCACCACAAAAGATAATATTATTTATCGACGAAGTACATACAGTAGTGGGTGCAGGTGCAGCTGAAGGTGCACTCGATGCAGCAAACTTACTCAAACCCGCACTTGCAAGAGGTGAAATACAGTGCATAGGGGCAACCACATACGATGAGTATCGTAAACATATCGAACGCGATAAGGCACTCGAACGTAGGTTCCAACCAGTCCACATAGCGCCACCGACTGTTGAAGAAACTCTGAAGATATTGGAGGGGTTGAAGAAAACTTACGAGGAACATCATGGTGTCATATACACACCGGCAGCCTTAAGGGCAGCAGTGACACTATCTGAAAAATATATCACAGATAGGTTTCTACCAGATAAAGCGATAGATGTGATCGACGAAGCCGGCAGCAGAGTAAAACTACGTGTGAAGGAGAGTCCCATCTACCGTAAATTATCGAAGAAATTACAGGAGATCATAAAGAAGAAAAACGAATGTGTTGCACACCAAGAGTTTGAGGAAGCTGCCCGTTTGAGGGATGAACAACATAAGATACAGGAGAAGTTACGCGAAATAGAGGAAGCTGCCATGAAGAAACCACGAAAGGTACACGAAGAAGATATACGTGAGGTCATCTCCGTATGGACAGGTATACCCATCTCTAAGCTTAAACAGAGGGAGACCGAACGCTTACTACATATGGAGGACGAGCTCAAGAAAAAAGTAGTCGGTCAGGATCAGGCAATAGAAGCGGTAGCACGTGCAATAAGGAGAGGCCGTACAGGTATAAAGGATCCCAAACGACCCATAGGATCTTTTCTGTTCCTTGGCCCCACAGGGGTTGGTAAAACCTACCTCGCAAAGAAGTTGGCAGAATTCCTGTTCGATTCAGAAAGTGCACTCATCCGCCTGGATATGAGTGAGTACATGGAGAAATTCAACGTATCACGATTGATAGGTGCACCACCCGGTTATGTAGGGTACGAAGAGGGTGGCCAGCTAACCGAGGCCGTCCGTAGACGTCCATATTCGGTGATATTATTTGATGAATTCGAGAAGGCTCACCCAGAAGTATACAACATATTGTTGCAGATCTTAGAGGATGGTGTGCTAACAGATTCGTGGGGTAGGAAGGTAGATTTCCGTAACACGGTTATAATATTGACGTCAAATATAGGTACACAAAGGATACGCAAAAGTGGGATAGGGTTTGCACCAAGTGAAGAGACAATCGATTACGAGAAGATGCGTGCCGCTATATTGGAAGAAGTGACGCATTTCTTCAGGAAAGAGTTCCTCAACAGGTTAGACGAGATCATAGTGTTTAGACCTCTATCATCCGAACATATGGGTAAAATTGTTGAATTGATGTTTGACGATATCAAACAACGTGTATGGGAAGAAAAGAAAATAGAGCTTGTACTGACCAGCTCCGCTAAGGAGCTACTAATAGAGGAGGGGTTCGATCCCGAACTTGGTGCCCGACCACTAAGACGTGCAATGCAGAGGTTGCTTGAAGATCCACTATCTGAGGAACTATTACGTAACCGATACGAACGTAAGTCTAAACTCTACGTAGTGCGAGCAGGTAATCAACTTGAGTTCTTACCCGAAAGCAAAGCACGCAGTTTGATAAAGGGTTGAGGGTCAACTTTTTAGGTTATCTTTTAAATGGGGCGGCGTAGCCAAGTGGTTAAGGCGGGGGTCTGCAAAATCCCTATTCCCCGGTTCGAATCCGGGCGCCGCCTCCTGAGGAGGTTGTATGCCGTGCGGTAGGAAGCGTAAGCTGAAAAAGATCAAAAAACACAAGCTCAAGAAGCGTCGCAAACGTGAACGCCACAAACGCAAATAAGCGGCCGTAGCTCAAAGGATAGAGCGCTGGCCTCCGGAGCCAGAGGCTGGAGGTTCAAGTCCTCTCGGCCGCATCCTTTTAATTCAACTTATGAACATCATTAGGCCATTTGATCCATGGCGAAGTAAACTATGTACGTGTCCAACTAAATATTCGTTTTGTCCTTACACAGGGTGTAGCCATCGATGCGTATATTGTTATGCAACCGCATACATACCAAATTTCTATAAGATAAGGGTCAAAAAGCAGCTTGAATCCAGGTTAGTACGTGATGTTAAAAAAATGCCAGTAAATGCCCTAATCTCCATCGCTAATAGTTCGGATCCATATCCACCTGAAGAGATGACACTGCGGCTCACCAGGAAGGCACTCTCCATACTGGCGAACGCGCCTGTACGAGTTCTTATAATAACAAAAGGTACAACCATCGTCAGGGATATCGATATATTAAAAAGGATGCGGGTAGCGGTTGCGTTCTCAATATCTACAATAGACGAACGATTAGCTAAGAAGCTCGAACCCGGTGCCCCCACACCGGAGGAGCGGTTTAAAGCAATCAAACAATTAGCTGATGAGGGTATACCCACGATACTGCGAATTGACCCGATATTCTGGAAGCTTACAGATGGGGAGATTGATGAAATATTGACTATCGCAAAATCGGCCAATGTCGTACATATTGTTGCAAGTACGTTCAAGCCACGTCCAGATGGCTGGAATAGGATCAAAAATGTGCTACCTGGATGGGCCAAAACCGTCGAACATTACTACCTAAAAGGTGAGACTTATCAACGTACTTATTACTTACCTACTGCCATACGGTATGAACTTATGCGTAGGGTGTATGATAAAGCCATAAGCTTGGGGTTTACGTTTGCCACATGTAGGGAAGGATTTACAGAACTACATACGGGAGGATCATGTGATGGTAGTCACCTCATTCCTACTGTCCACCCTACATCATTGTTTGCTAAAATGGGTTGACTTGCTTCATGTAGAGATAATTAAAATAGGATGAAAATTCTCTTAATCTTGTTATCAATGTTTATAGGATGTAAAGGAGGTAATATGTTCAAAGATGTACGTGAACCCGCGGTTGCAGGTCAATTTTATCCTGACGATCCTAAGCTTTTGGGCAACACAATAGAAGAGTATCTCAACAAAGTAGATAAGAAAATAGAGGCTCCCATCTTGGGTATAATTGTCCCACATGCGGGTTACCCATTTTCAGGGCAAACTGCTGCGTATGCGTTTAAACAGCTTAAGGACAAGACTTACACCACCGTGATACTGATAGGGCCAACGCATCACTACTCTCTGGAACATGCATCCGTAGCGCCATTCGATGCGTATCGTACACCGTTGGGTACCATAGGGGTGGATGTCGAGGTACGTGATGAGTTATTGAAATCCCCCTATATCGATACAATACGTGATGCACATCTACCTGAACATTGTCTTGAGGTGGAGCTACCCTTCCTCCAAAAGGTGCTCGAAGGTGAATTCAAGATTGTACCTATGTTGACGGGGTCACCAACCTGGGATAACTGTGAACATCTTGCCAAAGCCATAGTTGGGGTGATAGATAAGTTTGAGAACCGTCAATTCCTGTTGGTGGCAAGTTCCGACTTTTACCATGGTTACGATTACGAAGAATGTAAACGTACGACCAGTAAAGCTGCAGAATACATAGCGAATTTCGACCCCAGTGGGTTTTATCACTACTATGTGGATAATTTACGTCATGACATACATATAGCGTGTGGGGCTGCACCCATAACTACGGTGCTGTTGGTTGCACAAAGGATGGGCGCCGATAAGGTAGAGCTACTGCATATCACTAACTCGGGTGATGTAACCGGTAGGAAAGAGGGTTATGTAGTAGGTTATGCAAGTTTCGCAATCCTCAAAGGTAAGCACGGTCTCAGCTTAGATGAGAAACGTCACTTAATGAAGATTGCCAAAACTGCCATCGAAAGGGCAGTAAAAGGTGAACCTATTCCAAAGTTTGATGCCGGTGGGTTCGAACGTCTCGCACGTAAACAGGGTGCCTTCGTGACAATAAATAAACATGGCACCTTACGTGGCTGTATAGGGTTCATACGGCCAATCTATCCCCTCTATGAGGCAGTTAAGGAAGCAGCTATAGCTGCAGCATTACATGATCCAAGGTTCCCACCTGTTACACCGGATGAGCTCAAAGATCTGGAGGTCGAAATCTCGGTACTATCACCCATGGTTGAGGTTAAGGATATCAACGAAATAAAGGTAGGAAGAGACGGCCTCTACATAGTATATGGTGGGTTCTCTGGCTTGCTACTACCGCAGGTAGCTACAGAATATGGATGGGATAGGACCACATTCCTGGAACATACCTGTGTGAAGGCAGGTTTACCACGTGATTGCTGGAAAGAGCCCGGCGTACGTATATTCAGGTTCACGGCAGAGGTGTTCAGCGAAGAAGAGATTGAATGATATTTCTACTTCTGTTGGCCCTCACATTTGATGAAGACCTACAGTTAGCCAAAGGTTTATTCAGTGATAGCCTTTATTGGGTGGCAAGGGATCAATTCCTTCGTGTAGTAGAGAAGTATCCGGATAGCCCCAACGTAGATGAAGCCGCCTTCTGGGCAACCGAATGTATGTTCAGGTTAGCTCAATATCAGAAATGTATCGAGGAGTGGAAACGATTTATCGAGGATTATCCATTCTCCGACTATATACCAAAAGCATACTTAAGGATAGGTGAAAGCTACTATTACCTTGGTGATAAGGAGGCAGCCCGACGGTATTTTACCGAGGCCACCAAACATGGTGAATCCGATGCGTACTATTGGTTGGGCGATATGCAATTAGACGATAGTAATTACGTAGCTGCACTGGAGATGTTGGATAAGGTGAAGCCCAGCTCACCATATTATGAATATGTGCTTTATGATAAAGCCTATGCATGGTACAGGTTGAAAAACTATGAATCATGTCTCGACCTCGTAAAGGAGTTCCGTAGTAAATATCCCTCAAGTTCGCTCATACCGGATATACTTGCGCTCACGGTACGTGCATATATGGGGCTCAACAAATACCGTGAGGCACGTTCGACCCTCGATAGCTTGGTGATCAGTACACCACGTGATGCATTCACTAAGGGTAGCTTATATCTGGAGCTTGGGGATACTGTCACAGCATTGAATATACTAAGTGAAGTGAAGGGAGATAGCGAATACACACCACGTGCATTATTGGTGGTGGGTGATATATATCTCAGTAGAGGGGACGATACGAGTGCGATAGAAATTTATAAAAGGTTGCTCGACTATCCTAACCTACAGCAGGTAGCACGTGAGCGGCTCGGTCGTATCTATTACCTACGTGGTGAATACAAACGTGCAATCGATTACCTAAAACCTGTAACATCGTATGATGGACGGTTGTTACTTGCACATACGTACTTTGCAAACAACGAGCTACATGAAGCTTATAAGATATACAGCGAACTATCTAACAAATATGGTGCTATCGAACCACGGTATTGGGCTGCATACTCGGCATTTAAGTTGGGTAAATCTGATGTCGCACTTACCCTATTTAACAAACTGCTGGATAAGGGAGCAGCTGATTACTTACCCAAGGTATACATGGTGTTGGGTGAGCTATACTTTGGGAATGGCGATTACGTACAGGCTGCGGATTATTATGCGAAGGCCCAAAAATTTCCAGAACTCAAAGAACGTGCATTGTTGGGTGAGGTGACAGCACTGTTGATGGCACAAAATGTAAAACGTGCATACGAACGTGCACAGGTGTTGGTGAAAGAGTATCCCAGCCCCGATGCATACAGGAAGCTGGCCGAAGCTGCATACCTTACGGGTAAGCTAAATGAAGCCGCTGAGTACTACTTAAAAGCGAGCCAAGCATGGGATATCTATCAAGCTGGCAGAATATACTATGAATTAGGGGATTACAGTAATGCAATCACAGTGTTGCAACATTTCACACAACAGTATCCAGCGCACGAGGTTGCAGCTACTGCAAGTTACATGCTGGGATGTGCCTACAAGCGGAAGGGTAACCCCACAAAAGCTATAGAGGTATGGAATACGCTAATCCATGATTATCCATCGGATACTATTGTCTATCACACAAATATAGCGTTGGGTGATGCATACTTTGATCGTGGTGAATATAAGGATGCACTCAACGCATACGAGAGGGCGCTCAAGCTGGCAAACGTAGGAGCTACGAAGGTGCTCACTGCAATTAGGGGTATACTTCACGCTACGATAAAATTACGTGGCGTAAAGGCTGCATTTAGGGTGGCACGTGATTTGGCAACCCAGTACAGTGGAAGAGACTGGTGTGATGCGATATGGTTAACAATGGGTGAGCTTGCCGATCTGGAAGGCGAACCCCGTTATGCAATAAACGCATATGGGAGGGTAAAACATACACGATACGTACCGGAGGCATTGTATGGGTTGGCACTCATATACGAGAAGATGGGTAAACTACAGACAGCTATGGATTATCTTCAACGTATAGTTAACGAGTATCCCAACTCCAACAAGGTAACAGCTGCATATTACGAGATGACAAAGTTGTACATGATGCAGAATAAATACGAGACTGCTATGACGGTAGCAAACAAATTGCTATCCCTATACCCCGACGCACCCGAGGTACCTTATGTGAAGCTGTTGGTGGCCAAAATCCACTACGAACAGGGTAACTATAACGAAGCGCTTGAGTTACTGAAAACCTTAAACCTACTCGAGGGTAAGCTTATAGAAGCACAGATATACTTGAAACAAAATAAATTGGACAAAGCCGAATCTGTCGTACTACAGGTGATAGCAGGTAATGATATCACATTGAAACCCGAGGCAAGATATTGGTTAGGCGAAATATATTACAAAAGGGGTGACAAGTCACATGCGATGGAGGAGTTTCTTAAGGTCAAATATCTGTACGGTGATAACAGCTGGGTAACACCCGCACTGTTCAGGGCAGCCGAGATAGCCGAAGAGCTGGGTGACTCCAACAAAGCCAAGGAATTATACAGAAAGGTGATAGAAAGGGGTGACAAACCCGATCTCATCAAGCAAGCCAAACAGCGGCTTAGGAGATTATGATAAGCTGGCTACTGGTTATATTGGTAGCTACGGAGGAGCTCAAGTTACCTCAGGTAATAATTTATGGGGAACGACAACTTAAGTTACAGGTATGGATACCAAGGATAGGGCTGATCGATAGCCCCTACGTTACACGTAACGTAACGTACAGGTTAGGTGAAGAGCGAAGCCTTAGGGTACCACACTTCGGTAGCAGAACTCATCAAGTAGAAGGTAGGTTGATGGTTGGGGTTACTGAGTTAACACTATCTGCTGTATATTCGAGAGTGGTGACAAACCTAAACTTATATTTCGATAAACATCGTACGAAATGGGGGTTAAGCAGTTACATAGGAGTTAAACAAGCCAGCACATATGCAGATATCTATAGGTTGCCAAGCAACAGAGGGCGTTTCGTAAAGGTTCGTACGAGGTACCCGGTAAGCTCCAACATCACCCTATGGGGTGATTACAATCGTTTCATAGACAACGGATATGGGGCACAACTTAAGCTTGGCATAAAATACGGAATGCGGGTGCAAGACATGCGATTCGTGTTCATGTGTGAGCTCGCTGATAAAGAGTTTGTGGCAAACATACTCCCTTGTTATACACTGAAGTTTGGGATGACATCGTTAAGGGTGGGCTTACCGGTTGCAGTTACTGCACACCATATTTTTGTGACACCATACCTACAGTTCATAACGAATGCGATAGGTAAGCTTGCCATCACAGCTGTACCAAGGTATGGGGTGTTGACCAACAGTGATGCGATACCAGAGAATCCTTTCCATAGAGATGTACCCCATTTAAGTCGTCGCTACGATGTGACAGCAAGTTGGTGGATATCAACCATCGAGCTGGGTGCAAGCTTAGTACGTAACTATCCCGGGTTTAAGATAGATTCACTAAGTTACAAATGGTGTGATACCTCACTCACTATGGTATATCTGAAGTTATATAACCTACAGGTTGAGTGGTACCTGACCAACCCGCAACATATCCCAAACATACGGATAAATTTTAACTACACGACACGATACGGTGATATATCAGTACAAGCCAGCAACTACAGAGGTAACCCCCTTATCGATATTGGATATAGATATGAAAGTAAGATCATCCCAAACCTATCTATCATGGTGGAAGTGGAAAACCTACTCGATAGAAGTTATTCCATATGGCAAGGTTTAAATGAACCACGCCGCAGGCTGAGCGTAGGTGTGGGGGTTAAATTCTGAAAGTAGAGGGGCTTATAGAAATCTTATGATAAGAAACAAAGGGGGCGCTAAGGATTAAGAATAGGCAATGGGTGAACCATTTTGAAAGTAAAAATTCCACCATTTGCGTATAAAAAGATGTGCTTGACTTTTGTTCACCCTTTGACATATATTACTATGACGAGCCTGGCCAATCTGCAGATTGACCGTGTGCACGTAAGTAAGGAGTTGGTTCAGAAGGCAATTTTTGAGAAAAAAATGCATCAATTTAACGCAAAAATGTATCACTCTCTTTTTGTTACGAAACATTTCCAGACTGATGTATTTGGGAATGAAGCTGGTTCGTAAACGTGTGAAATTTGAAGAGGCACTGCGAACTCCGACGGAGGCGAAAAGCGGATGAGCATCGTGGAGCATTTAAGAAGGGCGCTGCAAACCGGCGAAAATGAGTGGTGCGAGTTCCGCCGCTCCTTCGGGAAAGAGACCCTGCGTACCCTTTGCGCCTTGGCCAATGCGAAAGGCGGCGAAGTCTGGATCGGCGTGGGGGACGACGGCACGATCGTCGGTGCTCCCGTCGGCGAGGAAAGCCTTAGGGATTGGGCGAACAAAATTCGGGAGGAGCTGGGAATCACAGCCCGCTTAGAGCTTGGCGAGGTGGAAGGAAAACCCGTCGTACGCATCGCTGTAGAGGAGAGCCTGTTCAAACCCGTCCGTTACCGTGGCAGGGCCTACGTGCGTTCCGGGAGCACCGACCGCATCGCCACCGATGAGGAGGAGACCCGATGGGTGCTGGAGCGAACTGGGCAAACTTGGGATGCACTTCCAGAACCACGGGCTCGATGGGAGCATTTGGACTCCGAACGAATTAAGCGCTTTCGTCGGCTGTGCAATCTCAAGGGACGCAGGCTCATCCCCGAAGAAGAAGACGACCAAACCGTTTTGCGCAAATTGGGTCTACTGACGGAGGAGGGCGCCCCCACCCGTGCAGCGATTCTGCTTTTCGGCGAGGATCCACACAAGTTCTACCTGAACGCTGTCGTCAAAGTAGGTCGCTTTCGCTCCCCAACCCTCATCGTTGACGACCGTGAGATTTATGGGACGCTTTTTGAGCAAGTGGAAGAGATCATGCGCTATTTTCGGGAACATCTTCAAACACGCTATGAGTTTACAGGCGAACCTGCCCGTGAGGTCATCTGGGAGTATCCGCTTGAGGCACTACGAGAGGCAGTCATAAATGCAGTTATTCATAGGGACTATCTGGACTCGGGGCATATACAGATCCGTTGGTACGACGACCATCTCATCATCTTGAGTCCCGGCACACTGCCACCGCCGATGACACTTGAGGACCTAAAGCGGCCGCACCGGTCTGCGCTGCGAAATCGCCTCATCGCCGAAATGTTCTATTACATCGGCTGGATAGAACGCTGGGGGACGGGCATACAGAAGATTCTGGACGAATGTAAGAAAGCTGGACTGCCAGAGCCGGAATGGGAAGAAAACCAAGGCGCCATCTGGCTAACCTTCCAGAAGGACATCTGGACCGAAGACTACCTAAGGTCCCTCGGGCTGAACGAACGCCAGATCAAGGCGGTGATGTGGGTGAAGGAGAAGGGAAGCATTACTAACCGAGAGTATCGGGAGCTGAACAAGGTCTCAAACAAGACCGCCTATCTGGAACTCGCAGATTTGATCCAGCGCGGGGTGCTGATGTCCGAAGGCACTGGTAAGGGACTTCGCTACGTGCTGTCCAAGGTAACGCAAAGGTAACGCATGGGTAATGCAAGTAATGTAAGAAGGGGGTTAAAAAGCAAAGTAGCGAGGTGATATAAATGAGCTCCCAACAACCACCTTTGTTATTTCGTATTTACTTGGTTCGACAGTTGCTAAATGACGCTTTGCAGCATGCCGGAGATACCTTCCCTGTCACCCGCATGAGGGTTATACTCTCCTTAGACCACGCAATTGAGATATTGGTCTCAACGCTCCTGCCAGAACTTCGTGTCATAGTGGACAGAAGTTGGGGACTGCCCAAGATGATGCAAGAACTGTGCACCCAAAAGCCAGCTCTACAATCCCACCGAACCCCAATAGAACGCCTACGGCGTTTGCGAGACCGAGTTCAACACGATGGCATTGTCCCTTCATCAGAAGATATTCGCCAAGCAACAGTGCAAGCAGAAGCTTTCATCCGTGATGTTGTTCGGGAGGTTTTGGACAAGGAACTGGAAGAATTCTCCCCCGTTATGCTGATTTACGATGAAAAGGCTCGTGAGCGTCTGCAGAAGGCAGAACAGGCGTTAAGACAACGAGATTACTCTACGGCAGTCATTGAAGCTGCTACCGGGTTTGCTATTGGATGGGCTAATTTCCGGTTCAATTTGTTTTCCAGATTTCACCGTCGGTCATGGAGCCATCAAATTGCTGAAGAACTCATAAGAGGTATCGGAAATGCCGCAAGGAAAGCTGCCCGTGATGTCAGAGAGACGACCTTACAAAGGTTTGCGGAGAGATTTAAGCGAGAACTGATCGGTTCCTTTGAGTTACGTGAAAAATTTGAGGAGTTAACGGAACCGATTGAACTTGCAAGATACGGGATTGACATGCAAGGCTATGCTCGCTTCCAGCAGGTTACCCCACATGTGTATTTGGTTATGGGAAGGGATGAGCCGCGAGTCTTAACTTCTCCAGATTGGACACCCAGTCAGCAAGACGCCTTATTTGCCCTTGACTTCGCCGTTACTGCACTGCTTCAATTGCAGCGATGGATGGGAGAAAGCGAAGTGCAAGGGGGTGAAAGTAACCATGCCCCATAACCGTATCGTCTTCACCGTAGCCTTTGGACCGAGATGTGGCCCGAAGGCCGACCAGCCTAAGATAGCCGATTGAAGGTAGGGAGAAGCTTGAGACAAATTAGTTATAGGGGGTATAAAAGCATTTACTTTATCACATTGCTATCGTGTTTCCAGTGGTTAATAAGATTAAGAATATGTGCACTGTAACAACAGGTCAACTTGTTCCAACTCATGTATGAGTGGCGTCATACCGAAGAACTCCATAGCTGTTAATAATGGGATACTTAGTCTTTGGGCTTTTTCATAAACAGGGGCAAGCCTTTCCGTATATTTGGGTTCACGTAATGGATGATGGTCGTATATGATGATCTCAGGTGTCGTCTCTTCCAGTATTCTTTCCATGTTGGTGATGACACGATCCATGTTACGGAAAGCAAATACATAACCCAACAGATATGTAGGGGGACCATCGATTATCAATATATCGGGTTGCTCATCTATTATCCAATCTGCGTATTGTTCGACAACCGGGCCTTGCAAGTCCGATGTGTACAACAATTTTGTACCCCTG
>Ga0190304_1000630_pt1 | contig 16464 bp, 11 predicted proteins | sample 48700712_MG_FD_161670 | JGI IMG/M metagenome (GOLD analysis project Ga0190304, IMG submission 161670) | Hydrothermal vent sediment bacterial communities from Southern Trench, Guaymas Basin, Mexico - 4870-07-1--2_MG | ecosystem: Environmental > Aquatic > Marine > Hydrothermal vents > Sediment ... | reverse complement strand
AAGAGACTTGTAACACTACGGCATATACTTCGAAAAGCAAAGGATCAGGAATTAATTGATTCAAATCCTACTGGAACATACTTCATACAGGGGTAGAATATGATCACAGAACTGGTAAAGATTTATTAGTTCGGTTACAGAATATTCCTGTTATTGAGGAAAGTTTTTCTTGAGTATTTATAAGCACTATTGCCTGTTTAGTGATATAACTATCTTTTGGAATTGTAATATGATTTAAGTTAACTATAATTGCATACACCGGTTCATTCCGGAAATAAAAGGACACTTTAAGCAGATATCCCGAAATAAATAAGTAAAAATAATCCTCAAAAAATCTATACTACTGAAATCTGAATTATTCAGGAGATTTTATGACATGAAAGAGGATACAAGTGAAAACAATAAGAGAAATAGGTATGAAGGGAATCTTAGCATCCGGCAAATAGCTAAGGTATGTGGAGTTTCAAAATCAGTCGTCAATGGTTATCTATCAATACAACTTCCCGGTCCGATTGGAAAGACCCAGGATGCATGGCCGAGCAATAACTTGCGAACGACTTGCCCGGACGGTTTGGGCTTCATAGCCGGTAGTACAGAATGAGTTTGTTAGATTCCGGGATAGACAGACGTTGCATTCCGGCGGGGACTGCGCCTGAGACGGCGGTTGCGATGGGAGACGAAGGCCACATTTTGAGTTTGGATGGATCCCAAGTACAGTTCAATAGGGTTAGAAAATAATTCAGAAAGCATTTGTGTAGACAAAATACTCTAATAAGGAAAAAATCTTAATCAGCCATTAAACAGGACAAGGCTATACAGTAGAATTTTGACTTTGCACTTTCACTCCGGGACATTACAATAACAGGTTTGGTAGTACCCTGTATTAAACCCGCAAGTTCAGCTCCCGCAAACAGCATAAGTCCTTTATAAAAGGCATTGCTTGCTTCCAAAGTTGGAAAAACAAGGATATCAGCTTCACCATTAACTGGGGTGGAAACTCCTTTTACTTCGACGGCTTTCTTATCACAGGACAGAAAAACATCCAGGGGTCCATCTATTGTACAATCGGGTATCTGCCCACGTTCATTCATTTTACATATTGCCGCATCTGTCATCGTATTGGGTATCCCCGGATTCACCTTTTCAGTACAACTGACCAGTGATACTTTGGGATTATCAATTCCAAGTTTATGTGCCATAGCTACCGAATAGTTTACCATAGCTGTTTTTTGTTTTAGATCAGGAAAAGGAATAACAGCAGGATCGGATATAAACAAAAGTTTATTGTACTTTGGAATACCAAGAGCTCCTACATAGCTCATTATGGCTCCAGAAGGCAGGAGGCCTTTTTCTTTATCCATTACAGCTTTTAAAAACTTATCTGTACCAACCAGACCCTTCATTAGAACTTCAGCTTCACCAGAACGAACCATAGCCACAGCATCAGTACAGGATGAAACAGGATCAGAATTATGTCGAATCTCAAATATACCTGAATCTATACCCTTTTCTGAACAAACTGATTCAATAACAGTTTTATCACCTATAAGAACTGCTTTTGCGAGGCCTTCTTTAACAGACTGAGACAGAGACTCAATAGTATAGGGATCCTGTCCAAAGGCAACTGCAATCTTTTTTTTTGGTAGAGATTTTACTCTTTCTACAAGTTCATCGAGACTTCTTAGAGCTTCCATTACAGCATCTCTTTTATAGTTTCAGCAAGAAGCTTTATACCCTTTGCTATTGTTTCATCATCAGAATTAGTATAGTTAAGGCGGAAAGTATTTATACAGCCTTTTTTTTGCGTATTATTTGTGTAGAAAGGATCACCTGGAACAAAAGCAACTTTTTTCTTAATAGCCTTATCAAACAGATCCATAGAACTGAATCCTTCAGGAAGTGTTACCCATAAAAACATTCCGCCTTCAGGATCAGTAAAATCTATTTCCTTAGGAAAATTTTCTTTAATTGCACTAATCATTTTTTGTTTTTTAGAAAAATAAAGAGCTTTTATTTTTTCTATATGGTCATCAAGACTGTAATCATTAAGAAACTGATCCACTATCCTCTGACAGAAATAGTTTGTATGCAGATCTGCTGCCTGTTTTGCTATTAATAATTTTTCCATTACGTTATCAGGAGCTACAATCCACCCCAACCTAAAAGAAGGTACAATTGTTTTGGAAACAGTTCCAAGAAGAATAGTCTGTTCAGGGATAAATTCCATAAACGATTTTTTAGATGTCCCTGAAAATCTCAGCTCTGCATAAGGGTTATCTTCCACAAGGTAAATACTATGATCTTTAAGAACTTCTGCAACCTTCCCTCGATTTTCATTTGTATAGGTTATTCCTGATGGGTTTTGAAAGTTGGGTACAGTATAGATAAGCTTAGGATTATTATTTTCCAGAGCAGATTCCAATTTAGGAATATCCATTCCATCTACAAATACTGTTACAGGAAGGAAATTTGCTTTATAGGCACCAAAAGCCTGAATTGCCCCCAGATAGCCTGGTTCCTCAATTACAACACTATCACCTTCATTTATAAAAACCTTTCCAAGAAGATCAAGACCCTGTTGGGAACCATTTGTAATTAAAATATTATCTACCGAAATATCAAGGGAATAGAAATTTCTATACCGTTTTGATATTTGTTCACGTAACCCTTTATAACCTTCAGAATTGCTATATTGGAGAGCATCCGGGCCGGCAATATCAAAAACTCTACTGGTAGCTTTTTTAATATTTTCCATAGGAAATAAATCTCTATTAGGCAGGCCGCCGGCGAAAGAAATAATGGAAGGATCTGCTGATACTTTAAGAATCTCTCTAATAAATGACTTGGGAACGTCGGATATTCTGTTTGAAAACATAGAGTTTTACTCCTGATATTTAAGCTTGAAAAGTGGATTATACCATTGAAACCAAAATCTAACAACTAAAAAAATGATCATATAAGAATACATTTATAAATTTCTTGGCAATTCAATTTATTTTACTGGGTGTACGACAATTTTGTTATTTTAAGCAGATTTCCTGTGTCCAGCCGGATAATTCAAACGTAAACTTCCCTCCATAGCCCCGCAGGGGTGTAATCTCTCTCTGCATAGGGTGAAGCCCTATGCCACTGATGCAGAGACCCAGATCATTAAAAGAATAGATATCAAAAGTGATCCAGGTTAGCCAAAATCTGCTACTAATTTTAGAGGTAATTGTCTAAGGACTGAATCTGCCGGGAAAGATGAGGAGAATACTCTTTAGTATATGTTAGAAAAAGTGTGACAGCACCGCCTTGCTATGGATATCAGAAGGATAGGAGGCTTCACTGTCGGGATGTTTTAACGAGGGGCTGCACCCCACCTTAAGAAAGAGGGTACCCCTTCGGGGCTGAAGAACTGTTTTTCAATGTTTTTTCCTTTGATAGCACGGCTTAAAGTTTAGTAGAGTCTCCTTCAAAATAGGAATTCGTTAAATCAAAAAAGAAAAGCCTCTCGTCTAAGGAGAAAAGTTTTTTCTCCTTCTCCGCAAGATGCTTTTCAAGTTCGTTCTTTATTCCAAATAGATAATCTCCTCCTCTGTAATAGGAGCTTAATGAAGGTCTTAGCAGATTTCCTGTCAACTCATACAAGGAAGACCTGTTTTCTACCCACTCTTTTGTGTATCACTCACTCCCTGAATCAACAAGACGCCCTATTATAAGAGATTCTAAAATCGGAATAGTATTCTCTGGAATATCCTTTTTTTCAAAAACTTATTCATATCCAGCTCATTCCAGATCGAATCACATAAATATTCTCCTCCAAAACTTCTTGTTTCAGAGGCCTCTATAGAATTTAAATCAATATTACGGAAATTTGTGTTCTCAGTATCTTTAACTTCCTCTGCTCTTTTATCAAATATCCGGGAAGCTTTATTGCGAGCCATTTTTTTAATATCCAGGGGTAGGCTCATAAGGCTTTTTTGCCCTGTCAAAATATCTTCAATTCTTCTGGAAGTGATTTATAGAGGGATGGGTCAATATCCAGTTTACCAAGATTTAATACAAGTCTTTGCCGTAAACCGTTTTCTGTGCGTATGCTTTCTACGAGATGGAGGTAGTCGTACTTTTCTTGCTGCGGTCATTGGTTTTTGTAACCTTTTTAATATACACACTTGGAATTTTAGCATACAAAGTTATTGATATCAAAAGAAATATTTACAAGTGTGGCACTACACAAAGTCATAAATATCTATTTACTTACTATACAACCAATTAACTTTTCCAAATACCTAATTTTCGCTAAATTCTCATAAATTGTAACGAACTTGGGCTAAATATCCATGTTTATTATTTGTAACTCCTTGAAGTGGATTTGTTGTAGAACTGCATCCTGAAATTATTACAACTAACAGAACGAGTAAACTTTTTACTAATATTTTATAATATTTGCATATACCACCATATATCACCAATAACTTTCAGAACCCATGAGGAATCAGTTTTAATAACTTGTTTCAAAGGCTACATCAATCCTGCCGAGACATTTCTTTCCATTCTAGAACAGCCCTCTCTTTTTTGTAGTCAAAAACAACAGGCAGCAGACTTACCGGTTTCCTGCTGCCTGAAAAACCCTTTGCATAGTCCGTATCAATAATCTGTGCAGCTGCTTCTTCCATTAGTCCCGCAGCATTTTTGTTCGTTTGACTTGTTAGTTTGAACTCAAAAATATATGTTCTCTCCTTCATGTTTATAAATGTATCTATCCGTCCCCTGCTCGTTCTGTACTCCGCCTCTATGTAGTATCCCCCATAAGTGTAAAGATCATGTAAAAGAGAGACTGCCTGTACTTTTCGTAGGGGAGGTGTATGTCATAGGGTATTTTTGCAAAAAGAATATCGAGAGTTTCAAAGAATAATTCCATGTCGTGGCTTTTTAAACCATCCTCAAGTTGGTACAGGGGGTAGTCGATGCCAGAGCCTGTATTTTTCCCATACTCGATAAAAAGACTCTCTAAAAAAACCGAACGAACCTCCCTGTTTGGAAATCCGAGGACAAAGGAGTCCTTTGCTTCCTGAAAATCCTTTATGGTTACATAACCGCTCTAAAAAAGTATTGGCAATACTTTTAAATTTTCAACATCATAGGTGGAAAATGCACCTGCCGGACAGGTTATCACTTCCAGCTTATCTGGGGCAAAACCCTCTTCCTTCATTAGCTCTATTAAAAATGTTGGTGTTCCCGTTTCGAACCAGTAGGCTGATCAATCCAGAGAAGATGAAAAAAAGACACGCATAACTTTCATGACCCATGAAAAATCAATAAATTCCTGCTCAAGCCTAAGACCATCTCTTATCGTATTATTCCTAAGCTCGTTATAAAGAGAAGCCTCTTCCCTGGTAAGCTTCGATAGGTCTGCAGCTGTTGGTGTTTTTTCAAAACCCCAGTGAATCTGGTGATTCATAAGTGTTTCCCTATCCATAAGAAAGGAATGAACAGAGGGGAAGATTATTCTAAACTGATTTAGAATTGCAAAACCATGGGTATCTATATCTCCCCAGTACCAAAGATCCTTTTTATTGAGCCAGGAAGCCTGAATTAGATGATCAAAATTATAGCCCCTTCCAAAAATAACCATAGCATTTTGTACAGGAGGAAACGCAAGAGCTGTTATATCATTTTCTATTATAAAAACACGTTTGACAGATAGAGATAATGCTGCAAATTCATCCGCCCTGACTGTTAAATCAGAAAAATTATCAATTTTCAAATCAGGATCAAGAATCCTGAATCTAACTGTTACAGGTCGGGATAAAAAACCGTAACGCTGCTCGAATTTTCCTATGCCAGTAAATTGTTCACAAATTTGATCTTTGCTAAGAAGAATATCCAGCCACTGACTAATAACCTTTCTATGAGCCTCAATAAACTTGGTATCAACCCCGGGTAGAGACAGCTGCCGCAGATATATTCCGGGAGAAGGGTTCTTCAGTCTCCACTTAACAATAGAAATTAGTCTCTCAATTTCCAGGATTTTTTTTATCAGTTCAAAGGGATATTGTGCAGCCCAGTCAATAAGATCGGGAAAAATGTTACCAAGTACGGCTAACCCATTTTCAAAAGCCTTAAGTTCTGTTTTTTTACCAAGAAACCCGGCAAGTTCAACAATATCATAAAAAATAATCTTCACAGGTATTGCATTACGTCCAAGCTGCCGGTGATTGATCTCTTTCCAAACAATCTGCAGCCTGCTTTTTTCACATCCGGTCTGGATTTCTTTTATCCAGGTTCTGACAGCATCAAAATTATTAACCATTTCAGCAGCACTTGGCCCCTTGATTGCTGCTTCAAGAGGAAAAAGATTTTCATCAAGAGCAATAGCTTTTAAAAATCTCCCCTTCTCCCACTGTCTTAATAATCGTAATTTAATCTGTTTTATACTACCAAAGCTCATTAGATCTCTGCCTTAGAAGACTGCTCTTTTTCTACCTTATACTCCTCTATTGTAATTGACCGGATAAGGGAGTTTTTACCCCCTTCATTGTGTACAAACCCAACAGTTGAGACGTAGGGTTCAATAATATGAATTTTCTGAAGAGGAGTAACAATAAGCAACTGAAGATTAAGCTGTTTAAACAGTTCAAGGCCAAATCTTGCAGACTCATCAGAACCCCGACCGAATGCCTCATCTATAACCACAAAGCGAAAACTACGGGAATGAACCTTGCCCCACTCAAGACCAAACTGATATGCAAGGCTTGCTGCAAGTACTGTATAGGCAAGCTTTTCCTTCTGACCGCCGGACTTTCCTCCGGAATCGGTATAATGCTCATATTCACTGTCATCTTCACTCCAGCGCTCGGAAGCGGCAAAGGAAAACCAGTTTCTAACATCAGTAACCTTTTGTGTCCATTTTTTATCAATATCCGAAGTTCCCTCACGGCCTTTAAATCTGTTTACTATAGTTTTAACCTGTAAAAATTTTTCTTCGGTATACTGATCATTATTGGTACTGGCAAAACTCCCCTCAGTACAGGACTTAAGCTCCTGACGGAACCCCCTAATATCCGAATCATTGGAAGGAAGGGTTTCCAGTTTTATATATCTGTCTTTGTTATACTCAATAACCGACATAGACTTATTTATATGAGTCACTCTCTCCTCAATCTGCCGGAATTCCTTGTTAAGCTGAGCCTGAAACCCTGCAATTCCCCGGATTGTATTTTCATTCAACTGCCTCTTAAAACGCTCTTCATATTTTGGAAGATCATCCGCTTTTAACTGATTAAGGAAGGCTAAAAAATCTGGCCCGGACTCAAGGGTTGCATCAAATTCCCTGGTCTCCACAGGATAATCGTTCCGGAAATCGGCCATTATGGTTACAATACTAACAGATAGAGTTTTTGCCCGTTTATCAAGAGAATCAATTTTTGTCTGAAGCCATTCCCGAACCTTCTGTTGATTCTTATCACAATTTTCAACAGTCAGCTGCAGACCATTCAGAGCCTCATGGGCAAGAGGCTTAACAGTAAGACCTAGTTTATCCATATTTAAACCAGACTCTGTAATTATTTCTTCTTCATCTTTAAGCTGTACTCTGGCTGCACGATTACGCTCAATAAGAGTAGTTATTTCAGCATGCACCTTTTCAAGATCAGCTTCAATTAACTTTAATTTTGACTCCAAATGATAAAGGCTTTCATTGAGAGATTTAAGCTTGTCAGAAGATTTTTCAAGGAGAGTAATCTCCGATTTTAAATGCTCAATATGCCTGGCAGCCGGATACCAGTTTATTTCCTCATAATCATTATAAAAGTCAATTTTATTAAGCTGATCCCTTTCGTTTTCTATATTTTTAAGGTCTTTATAAATGTTATTAATAATGTCGGCTATATCTGCCATGGCGGATTCAAGTTCTTTCTTCCTTATAAGTAGAGCCTGAATTTTTTCCCGGTTTGACCAACCGAGAACATAACGACTCCTGTCATTTATATCGTGGCGGTCATCTTTCTCATGCCGGGAGGGGGAACCTTTAATTTGTCCGGAACGGCTAAGACCCTTCTTTACCTTTCTAAACTCATCAAGATTTTCGCAGCAGGTATAATCAAATCGTCTGTGTAATTGATCTTCCAGCCAGTCACGGAAAGGCGAATCAGGCTTTACCCGAAGCTTTGAAGGTAAAGATGCTCTATCAGAATTATGTATAAACTTAACTTCATTTTCGATAACTTTGTAATAAACAAGCCGTCCACGCAAATGTGTGCTGTCAACCCACTCGCTTACCTCCCGGTAATAAGCAGCTGGAACAAGAAGGGAAAGTGCAAAACTGTGTAAAACTCTTTCTGCAGCTCCTTCCCAGTTAGAATCTTCTTCTTTAACCATAATAAGCTCACCGGCAAAGGGAATTTTTTCAGGAGAAAGCCCCAGAGCCTCACATAGATTATCTCGAATACGTATCTGTTTAAGGCTGATATTACTACGTCTTTTTTTTAAGGATTCTACTTCGTCAAAAACAAGGATGTGCTCATCCTTCAAACCTTTAATGGACACTTCCTGCTCAGTTCTCCCATTCTGGAGTTCTGCAGATTTTTCCTGAACACTCTCAAGTCTAATCTTTGCATTGCTGCGGTTATCTATAAAACCTTCCCCATCTTTTATTTGTGGAAGCTCAAGAGATTTACATAAATTCTGATAATCTTCAAATTTGGAAAGCCGCTTTTCTTTATCAGCTTCTGTTGCTCTTTTTTCACTTTTAAGAGATTCCAGCCGGTCACCACCGTTTTCTGCTATAGCCTGCCTTAACTCATCACGTTCCCTCTGTAAAGATTCTCTATTAGACGAAATCCCTTCTACCTTTATCTTTCGTTTACTAATTACGGTATCCTGTTTTTCAATCCTATTTATTAAAAGAGAAGCTTTCTCAGATGCAAACCATGGGCTAAGCCCTTCCCTGCAAAAACGCATTTCAACCCTTTCTTTTTCCAGGAGATCCAGTTTTGCCATCTTTTCAGACAGAGGAGTTAATCTTTCAATCTGATTTTTCGCCTTTAAAATTGCTTCATGGGATCGGTTTAGATCTTCAAAATGATTAATTAACTCTTCTATACGTGGAGCCGTATCAAAGGCCTCAAGCATATGTTCCCGAACAAAGCTGGTCAAATTGCCTACAGATTTAAGAGATACTGTTTGATGAAACAACTCCAGAGCCTGATCACTCTGCAAACCAAACCGGCGACGAAAAGCTGCACCGTAGGGAGGAAAGGTGTCAAATGGGAACTCAACATGCTCAAGGTTTTTCAGCCCCTTTTTAAGTCGCGAAATATCCGAACCAAAATTGGAAAAATGATCTTTTATAGACAGTTCCCTGTCGGCAACTATATAAAACCGGGAGGGTTGTCCTGTAGCTTCCTTTTGCCAGAAAACCTGTGCCAGAGTTACATAATGTCCATAACCTTCATTATAAAAAGAACCAAGAATAACAGAATATGAATTCCTGTCCCTTAAGGCTACTGGTTTTGCCGAATATCCTCCATCGCTCCTCTCAGACTTATAGTAACCCTGAACATAAGACCTAAGACTTCGCTCTTTATACTCAGCACCAGCTGCCTTGTTGTACAAAACTCTGTTTGCCGGAACGAGAAGGGTAGTTACTGCATCTACAAGGGTAGATTTTCCGGAACCGATATCCCCGGTTAAAAGTCCGTTAAGACCGTTAAGTGAGAGTTCCCAAATTCTGTTATGAAAAGTACCCCAGTTATAAACTTCCAGGCGTTTTAACCTAAAACCAGCCAGAGCATCATCGGTTGAGAATTCTAATAATGTATCGGGATCACTCATCTGCAGCCTCTCCTGAAACTTGATTACCCTTTCCATATTCAAGATATTCTTCTATTCGTGTATCAAACTCCTGCAGCCACTGGGCATCTACAAAGGCTTTTATTATTCTTTTAACCTCGATTTTTTCTTTTTTATCACCCAGAAACCGAATAAACCCCAGTTCGTAGACCTTCTGAAGTGCACCATCTACCTTCCGAACAAACTGAACCTCATTGCTTCCGGAAACAAAAAATGTTCCCATTAAATCAATTATTTCCTGCTTGTCTATAATAAGCCGCTCTTCTCCACTTGAAGCATCGTGTTCTGCAAGTTTACGCCTAAGCTGAGCCAATAGAAGACTTACAGGATATGACAACTGGCGACGCACAATAAGCTGGGGAATTTCATTGTTATCATCATTTCTCTCACTGTTTTTAAGAAAAGCAAAACCTTCATCCTCAAAAAACATGAGTTCCAGTCCTATTACAGAAAGATAATCTCTTACAGGTCCCTGATGATCAATGAGATCCTGCCATTTTCTACTGTTATCTTCCCTGTAAACCACACCCTTTAGAAGTGCAATCAAAATTACAGGTAGACGATCGCTATTTTCAGTCATTATCATTCAACCTCTAGTTGCCTTTTAGCTTTTTTTTGAAACATTATTTTAGGTATTGTAGCAGATCTATTAATTCCATCATTATCTGTCCACAAGACAATCTCTAATTCATTTTCGTCAATAAAGGCATATCTGCTTTCTTCTGCTATTGTAAAATATGTTATTAGTTCTGCAAGCCCCTCTTCCAGGGGATAATTTTCAATCAAAACACCAAGACTTACCTGCTGCTGAAGTTCAAGAGTTTTTGCAATATTCTGTTCAAGCCTAAGTTTATCCACAACTACCTGATTATACAGGGCAGAGGTGTCAAGAGATTCGCCATCTCCATCAAGAATTATCGAATCAAGATTAATTTTTAGGGGAGGAGAGAAAAGGGGACGTTCCATGGGAAGCTGAAAAGATGGGCGAGTACCATCAATATTCATAAAATACTGATCCAAAGGGGATATATTCCGAACTTCAAGGGCATCTTTATCTATATTGTCCAGAATTTTTACAATCCTCTTGTTTTCATAATAACTACGATCATCCAGGAACCTCCGTAGCTGTTTTGAAAGCCGGGCAACCATTCTCTGAGTCTGTTCCCCTGCATTTATCCAGTCAAAATGTATACGCTTTAGACGAATATCATCTGTTAGCCCTTTTAATTCCTCCCGTTCAAAAACCTTATCCAAAAGTAATGTAAACTCATCCTGACTTCCAGGGGACATTAAAAAATCCCAGAAAGCTCTAAAACTCAAGCCCTGTTCCGACTGGGTTATTTCATCATGTTCTCCGAATATTGTTTCAAGAAGATCCCCTTTTTCGCCTGTCCAGGCAGCAATCTCTTCCCGGACAGAACGGTCAAGCTCTCTAAAATTATGTTCAACCATCCTGAAATCACCAAGAAGCTCCCTGGCTGTTTTACTAAACAGAATATAACGCTCACGAATTTCTCTGGAATCCAGCATGGGAATATCGCCCCTCTCTATTGCTTTTATCTGCCGGTTTATCTCTTTTCTCTGTTGTTTAAGTTCGCTTATTCTTTTATTTTTGTCTTCTTCCACTCCATGAACAATTTGCCTTAGAAGATCAAAGCTTGCAAAAAGTCTGCCCTCGGTACCAATAAAACTCTTCTCAAACAAACTGTCCATCCATTGCAGAGCCTTTTCTGCAGGAGGAGTAAGGTCATAATGAGGTGTATCAGAACCCTGGGGATAAAATTTCCGAAGCCAGGCCCGGTCATTATGAGCCCAATCATCGAGATAGCCGCCGGCATTTCTCAGAAATTCCTGTTCTGCTCCGGCTTCTTTTAAGTAATAGAGATAGTCTTCCAGCCTCATGGTCAGTTCAGACTCTTCAATACTTCGGATATTATTTTCCCTAAAAACAGAATCGAGAAAGCTTGCTGCGAGAGGCCCATTTTCTGCGGTCATAAGACGCCAGGCAGGGTGGGTTTTACGCATGTTTTTTAAGTCGAAGTAATCTAATGGCATGGGGTGATTTTAGTCTTTTTTAACTGTTGCGAAAAGGGGCGTGGTAACTTTATCCATGTAGGCAGTAGTGCTCTCTATTATGAAATAGCCAATATTCCCGATCCGGATAGAAAGAATGATGTTCTGGTGTCATTTTACCAGACGACTCATGAGGTCTTCTCATGTTGTTGTATTATCTATAATTCCACCAGTGTTCCATAGAGTTATTTTGAGCTGCTTTCAGGCTCATTTGATCGAGGCTATATGCTTATACATAATTTTAATAAAAATTAAAAAGTATGAGACCCTAAAAGTAGAAGATTGTCAAAAAGAGATAAGTGCGGTATTTGTGTAGGATATCCCTCTTTACAATTTTTTTTTCGGGAGTGTCAAGGTTAATTTAATAAGGCAGACTTTAGACAAAAGATGAAATAGAAAAGAGTTGCAATAGATTAAAAATTAAATGATAATCAAATTATGAAGATAGTAAAAAAGGCTCTTATTATTATTTTTCTTCTGTATTCTTTTTCTTTGAATGCAGAAAATATACTGCCTAATAATAGATCTTTTAACACAAATCAGGGATTATCCCAGGGTAATGTTTTAGATGTGGTACAGGATTCTCTGGGCTATTTATGGCTGGCAACTCAGGATGGAATAAATAAATATGATGGTTATAATTTTACGGTATTGCGTCCCGGAATTGATAATGGGAACACACAGCAATTCTATCGCTGTCTGGCAGTAAATAAAGAGTATTTGTATGCCGGAAGCTGGGGGGGAGGCCTGTGGAAAATACATTTAGCCACTGATTTAGCTGAATTTATAGGCTTTAGTAATATGGATATTTGCAGCCTGAAATTTGATGACCAGGGTGTTCTCTGGATTGCAGTATCCAATACAGGCATCTTTTCCCTATCCTCTAAGGGAGAAATCCAAAAATATAGCTTCGATAAAAAAACTGTTATTAATACTCTATTTTATCATCCATCCGGTTTTATATTTGCAGGAACAAATAATGGTTTATTTAGGCTGGATCCTGAAAAGAACAGGTTTATAGAATGTCTCAGTATTACATCAAGAAAAACACTTGAAGAAAAGAATGTATTATCTCTTGAATTTCATGACTCCGATTCCCTCTGGATAGGAACTCAAAAAGGTTTAATTCTTTGGAATTTTCATACGAATACCATAGAGGTTTTTACATCCCAATCTCATCCTGATCTTACGGATGATAATATTAGTAAAATATTTCAATATTCCAATGAATTATGGATTGGAACTTACTCAAAAGGTCTATATACGCTGGATCTAAAAACGAACAATTTTAATAATTTTAGTAAATTATCAAAAAATGAAGATATTTCGCAGATCCTTGCGATGAATGCTGATTTTGAAGGGAATTTGATTATTGGAACCAATGGTTCATTAATTTTTCATAATCCTTCACCAATATTCTGGCAAGCACTTATTCATGAACCTGCTAATAATACCAGCCTGCCTGGAAATGAAGTATGGCAACTGTATACGGATTCAGCAGATAACTTATGGATAGGAACTAATAATAAAGGACTTGTAAAACATGATTCTGATACTGGTCAATTTGTATCCTATTCTCATGACCCCGGGGATCCGACTTCTATCAGTAATAATACTGTATTTTCTGTTTTAGAGGATTCGGAACAACGCATCTGGGCCGGAACAAACAGCGGATTGAATGTGCTTAACCAGGAAACAGGCCAGTTTAAACTTTATCTAAACGATGCTGAAGATGAATCATCTCTTTCTGGTAATTCCATCTGGAGTATTTTCCAGGATTCCAATGGAACGATATGGGTAGGAACCAGGGCACACGGCTTAAATCAATACATACCGGAAACTGATTCTTTTAAAAGGTACTATGCAGAACCTGGAAATCCTCAGGCACTTCAAAGTAATTTTATCTATACAATATTTGAAGATAATCAAAAGCGATTATGGATTGGAACAATTGAAGGGGGGCTCCATAAATTAAATACTGACACGGGTGTTTTTACGCACTATAAGAATAATCCTCAGGATGATAGGAGCCTGCCTAATGATTTTGTCTTGTCTATAACCCAGTTTTCAGAGGATCAGTTATGGATTACTACTAACGGGGGAGGGATTGCCCTGTTTACAATTTCTGATGAAAAATTCAAATCTTACCAGGAACAGGATGGCCTGCCTAACAATGTTGTATATTCAATGGTTGAAAGCACCCCTGGCATATATTGGCTGAGTACAAATAACGGTCTTAGTGAATTAAATTCCAGTGATATGACTTTCAGAAATTTTGATATGCATGATGGTCTTCCCTGGCTGGAGTTTAATGGCAAGTCATATTCCAAAACAAGAAATGGAAATATCTATTTTGGGTCAAATGAGGGTATCTTACTAATAATGCCGAATAAACTCAGACATAACAGTTATAAACCAATTATTCGAATTCAAAATCTGGAGATCAACAATTCTCCCATATCTCCAGGAGAAACGGTGGGGGGAAAAGTCGTATTGGAAAAGAATATTGCCTATACATCTAATCTTAATTTATATCCTGAATACCAACAGTTTTCCGTTGAATTCAGTAATTCAAGTTACATGACACCCCGGAAAAATGAATACAGATATATTCTGGAAGGATTTGATAAGAAATGGATTTATACAAATTCTCAACATAGAAAAGTTTCGTATACAAATTTACCACCTGGCAATTTTACCCTGATAGTAGAAGGATCCAACAATGAAGGTATATGGAGCCTTAATAGTGCCCGCCTGGGAATTAAGGTGATACCGATATGGTACAAAAACCCAATTATTCAACTGTTTTTTATTCTTATAACTAGCTTGTTGATTTTTATTATTATTTATAGAAGATATAAAAATATTCAACGAAAGAATTATGCATTGATACAAGTAATTACAAATTTAGCTCATGAAATGAATAGCCCTCTGGGCGCTATAGGTGCAAGTATTTTTAGTTTAAAAAATGAAACAGATAAAGTTACCGATCAGTATTTGAAATTATTAAATGGTCTGGAGAATAATATCTCTCCTAACAGGATAAAAGAAATGTTTTCTTTTTCAGATCCCAATTCCATTATCTTAAATACCAATACTTCTACTCAACAACTAAATAATATTTTTAAAAATCGAACAGATATCAAAACAGAAGTACTGGATGATATTATTGACAGATTGGTTTTATTCGGTTTTAAAACTCAAAAATATGGAACCCTACTCAAAAATCTTCCCATAGATGATATTGATATTATAGTTACTATTGCAGGAATACATAATTCATTACTGATTTCCGAAGAATCAATAAATAAAACATCCAAAGTTATAAACACAATTAAGATCTTCTCTAAATCATCTTCTGTTTTTAATAAAGTCTCCTACAACATAAAACTGCAGATAGAGCAAATAATAAAGAACTTCAAAGGGAAAATGGATAAAATAGCTGATATTTCAATTTCCATATCTGACAATCTGGAAATTAATGCAAATAAAAATCAGATGGATATGGTATGGGAAAACTTAATAACTAATGCTTTGGATTCTGCTTCAGAACAAAAGGATGGTTTTGTCATTATTGAAAGCGAAAAAAAAGATGATAAAATATTTGTTAAGGTTATAGATAACGGCCCTGTAATTCCCAGAAGAATCCGAAAAAAGGTATTTAAACCGTTTTTCTCAACAAAAATAACAGGAAAAGGAAGAGGACTTGGTCTTAATGTAACTAAACAGATTATTGAATATCATAACGGAATGATCTCTTTTAGTACAAATAAAAAACAAACTGTCTTTACAGTCACTCTTCCGGCAGGGAAAGATGAGGATTATTAATGCATAGATTAGAAATTCTTTTGGTTGATGATGAAGCCATTATACTTTTAAGTTTAAAGATGGAATTAAAACGACGGTATAAGCAATACACAATACATACAGCACTCAATGCAGAACATGCTCTTGATATTCTTGTTCAGAAAGGTGATTCAATTGCACTTGTTATTTCAGACTGGCTGCTTCCGGGCATCAAGGGAGATGAACTTTTAATTCATGTGAATACCCATTATCCGGAGATAAAGAAAGTTCTAATATCAGGACAGGTTCCCGACAATGTACTTACGCAAATTAAGGAACTTGCTAATTTAGATTCATATATTCCAAAACCATGGAATAGTAACGAATTATTTTCATTTCTTGATCCCTTATTACAGTAATTGTAAATTCTGGTAAAATTTTTTCAAATAGCTAAACCTCACGATTTAACTGAATCATTAAATAAGTTTTTTATAGTCCATTTTGGCATATATAATTCTATGTATTTCCACTATATTCTCAACTACAACATAAAACACAATATAATTTTTTACTGACAACATCCTGTATTCCGTTTCCAGAGGTTCTATATATTGATATACTTTGCAGGGATAAGGAAATTGCTAAAGTCTCAATATTGAGGATTCAAGTTCATCAAATAAGCCCACTGCCGACTTAGGTACTTTTAATATATTTGTAATGTAATCCAGAATACCGTGAAAGTCCCTGATTGCCAAAGAAAGATATTTTAAA
>Ga0190304_1000629_pt1 | contig 16485 bp, 15 predicted proteins | sample 48700712_MG_FD_161670 | JGI IMG/M metagenome (GOLD analysis project Ga0190304, IMG submission 161670) | Hydrothermal vent sediment bacterial communities from Southern Trench, Guaymas Basin, Mexico - 4870-07-1--2_MG | ecosystem: Environmental > Aquatic > Marine > Hydrothermal vents > Sediment ... | reverse complement strand
AGATAAATTCCAATCCTTTTTTTGCCATTCGTTCTCCAACAAGTGTTACAGATGGCATTATATCACCCCCGTTTTTTTGGCAACTGCCCTCGCAGCTTCCTTAGTCAAACCTCCTTCTCCAAGTATTGTATACCTTTCAGGCCTTATTGAATGTGCAGTAACTAGAGCTTGGATTATCTTTTTCTTTGATATTTTAAGCTCCTTCGCAGTTGTCGGTGCACCTATATTCTTGAGAGCATCTCTTATCTCCTCCCAGTTCCCTCCATGTAGATACATCATCATTATTGCTCCAACCCCACATTGCTCACCATGCATAGCCTTTCCAGGTGCTATTTTATCTAAAACATGGGAAAACATGTGCTCAGCTCCAGATGCAGGTCTTGAGTTACCGGCGACACTCATTGCAACTCCTGAAACTATCATACCCTTAACAGCTGTCCATACAGCAGCCTCTGAATTTGTCTTTATAATATCTGCCTCTCTGAGTACCAGTTCTGCTGCGGTTTTTGATAGAGAGGCAGCATAGGTGCTAAACTCCTCATTTTTCAACCTATAGGCAAGTTCCCAATCCTTTATTGCAGTGAGGTTTGAAATAACGTCTGCACATCCAGAGGCAAGCATCCTGTAGGGTGCCTTTTTTATTACCGAAGTATCTGCAACTATAGCTAAAGGTGAAACCGCACGTTTTGATGTGGAACCCTTTGACTCTTTGAGAGAAGCCTGAGGAGAAGCTATGCCATCATGGGATGCAGCAGTTGGAACACTTATGAAGTCTATGGAAGTTTTATAAGCAGCAAATTTAGAGACATCTATCACAGTTCCGCCACCAACACCAAGCACAAAACTGATAGAATTCTTCTTTATTGTCCTCTCAACTTTTTTAACTTCTTTGAGAGTGGATGCACTGATGATTATACTATGTACGCTATAGTTGTTTTCTTTGAGAAGTTTGATAACCTTATCCCCAAGAATCTTCTTAGTAATTTTATCTGAGACCACAAGGGCATTTCCATCTACTATTCTGCTACACAGTTCTGGAATCTGCTCAGAGGCTTTATGTCCAACAAGGACATCCCTTGGGAATACCATTTCCTTTATCTTTAGAAATCTATCCATAACTGAAAGGGAATCGAGAGGTTAATATATTATTTTTGCCTTTCCACAGCGGAGAGAAGGTGAAAAGAGAGGATCTGATTATAATAACATTACTTACAGGTTTTGTTATCTTCATTGCTGTTGGTTGTTTTTTAGATTCTCATCTTATGTATGACAATTTTATATGGAGATATTACTGGGGACCTGTTGTTTCAGATGCTTTAAATCACCCTGCAGAATATCATGGAATAATCGCAAATGAAGGTTATACGCTAGTTTCAGAGATTACCTATGGGATTATTGCTCTCTTAGCTCTCTATTACATCTACAGGTTATTTAGGAGACTTAAAATAACTATAGACTGGGGCTTTTGCATATCTCTAATACCTCTGATACTCTTTGGTCCTTTCTCAAGAGTTCTGGAAGATACTGGCTATTTTGAAATACCCCTCGTTTACTGGTTTATAAGTCCACTGATATATATGCAGATAGCTGTTTATACCTTGATATTTATAGTCATTGGATGGTATGTTGAAAGGGAGAAGAATTCTTTTCCTCCTCTCGCTATTGCCTTTGGAGGAGCATCGTTATTTTGCTTTTATATTTGGAGTTTTTCTGGGATGGTTAAAGAACCGATAAATCCTGTAATTGTTTTTGTTTGTATTGTCGGTGCAATTCTACCAATAATGTTTGACTTCTACAGAAATAAAGAGATAAGAAGAAACTCCATTGTTTTATCGTCTGGATTGATCTTACTACTCCCAACTCTTGCATTGATAATGGGATGGATTGCTGGCATACAGTGGAGTACAAGTACAGGAGTAAGAGTTGATGTGCTTTTTGTTGTAGTAGCTCTATCTACAGCAATTACTGTTGCTGTATTTTGGATAGCAAAGTCTATCAAAAGTGCTAAACCATATACAAAACCTCTAAATCTTGCTATGATTTTTGGACAAATGATAGATGGATTAACTACCTACATCAGCATCTATGATCCCTTCCATATGGACATTCCTTTGTATGGTGAAAAGCATCCTGTTTCACTAAAGCTTATGGAGGTATCTGGAGGGATTTTATTTCCTATAGCAAAATTCTTTCTAATCATTCTTATAATCTATGTGATTGATGTCCTTTATAAAGAAGATTTGAAACAATATGTAAATTTTGTTAATCTGTTGAAGATATGTATTTTTATTCTTGGCGTAGCACCAGGAGTTAGAGATGTATTAAGGGTTACTCTTGGAGTATAAATAAACGATAGATTTTTATATACATAATTGTTTAGAAAATGTCGAGGATGGGATGAAATGAGCAGAGATTTATTCTATGGTAGGGAATTTATTAAAGATAAAAAAGAGCTTATCCTGGAGAGGATCTCTACAGGTATACCAAAACTCGATGAACTCCTGCAGGGCGGTATACCAAAGAACAGTGTAACTCTTGTATCTGGTCCTCCTGGCTCAGGGAAAACAATACTGTGTTACCATTTTATAGATGAAGGGATAAAAAATGGTGAGAGATGTTTGTATATCTCTGTTGATCAGAGTGTAAAATCGCTTTTGATGCATGCTTACTCTGCTGGCTTTGACTTCCTTCCAGCTATAGAAAAGGGACTCTTGAAGGTCTTTCATGTTGACGTTGAGAGGGCAAATGCTTATACCGAAATAGAGGAAGAGACAATGTCTGGTTCTTTCAGCAGGATTGTCGTAGATTCTCTGTCTCCATTTGCAGATACTCCTCTAGTTTTTACATCAGATGTTGACTTTGAGAAGGCACCTATATTGGACAAACTCAGCTCTTATCCATCAGATTCAAGACCAGTGATAAGATCACATGTAAGGAGAATTTTTGAGTTTCTCCATGAAGTTTCAGCTACATCCATGCTCACCTCAGAGCTCATAGACCACAGCAATGGACTGTCAAGGGATACAGTTTCAGAGTTTCTTGCGGATGGAGTTATTCTGATGGGTGTTGATCCGATGATGGATCGTAGAAAGCTAACAATCTGGAAGATGAGAGGAACAAAGCATACACTAAAGCCACAGGATGTTATGATAACTGATGGAGGTCTGATGTTTAAATGAATGGAGATGATCCCTTACTCAACGTTCTTGAAGATTTACTGAAACTCGATGACATCTATGCTTGCATGATTGCTAGGAGAAACATGGTTAGTGTTATACCGGATACCTCAATGTTTAATCCCAAGATCATGGAGGTTTGGGATATCGTATCGGTAGCAATGAAAAACGTCTTTACAGTTATAGAGGAATATGCCAGTGTAGGACTGGATGTCATGGAGTTTAGGCTGAAGAATTATTCAGTTTTATTCTTTGTTATTCCTGACACAGATAATGCCTTGGTTGCAATCATCCCATCCTTGGCTAACAAGGGTCTGATAGAAGTTGAAATGGAAAACGCAAGGAGAGAAATTGTAGAGATTTTGAATAAGAAAGAAGAACTGGTACAGGCATGAATGAGGAATTAAAAGCAGGAGTTGGACTATCCCGAAAGTGGGATGCGAGGGAGGCAGGAAGAGAGGTAGTTCTTTCAACCCTTGAAAAATTAGATGGTGAGAATCCGAAGTTTTTCCTTTTATTCTCTACTATTCATTATGAAAAATATGGTGGCTTTCAGGAACTCTTAAATGGCGTTTGGGATGTTTTACCTGAGGGAACACCATTAATAGGTGGTACAGTAGCAGGATTTATGAACAACTATGGCTGCTACACAAGAGGGGCAACAGCTTTAGCAGTCTCTTACCCAAACATGGATGTCGCAATCGGAGTTGGAGAAAATACAAGAAAAAATCCAAAATATGCTGCAGGAAAGTGTACAAAGTCAGTAATTGAAAAATTATCCATATCTAAGTTTCCTAATAAAATATTTTTAGATATTATGCCTGGACCGACAAGACCCTCATTTCCTGGAGTAGGATCCCACTGGGTTATTTCGAGTCCTGTAATTGCGCGAGCTGCTCCAAAACTACTTGAAATGTCAGTAAAACAATTTCAATTAGGTCAAGGATTGGAAGATGATATTATAGAGTATTTAGCTGACTATCTGAAAGAGTATCTAATATTCGGTTGTAGCTCAAGTGATGATAATAAATTAGAGACAAATTATCAATTTGTCGAAAATAAGGTCGATAAATTTTCTTTAATTGGCATAGGCCTATCAACAGATTTGAAATTTGATTTTGCTCATGCTGATGGATTATTATCAACAGGAGTTAAATTCAAGATAACGAAAACCGCCCAAAATGGTAGGATAATAAAAGCTCTTAATGAAAAACCTGCTTCTCGTATTTTTTTCGAAAAAGTAGGCATTCCTGTAGAATTATTAGACGATCGAATTTTAAGAACTACTTTTTTTTACCCCCTAGGATTTCGTGCTTCCGATGGAAGGATTTGTCCAAATGCTATCGGTTGTGTACTGAAGGACTATTTAGCTCTAAATTACAGCATAAAAGGTGATGATTTAGAGCTTTTTATTGCATCTGGAGAAACACTTGTTGGTGCAGTTCATGAGGCTGTTAATTCACTTTCTATTAAGAAACCTAGATTTGGATTCATTATCTCTTGTTTAGCTAGATTAGAAGCTTTGGGTACAGGTACTTTCAAAGTAAAAGAAATATTGGATGAATATTTTGGAGATACGCCATATTTACTTCTATATACTGGTGGAGAAAATACTAAATTCCCAAATGAGCTACCTCATCATTATAATGAAACTTTTAATATCTTAGTTGCATAGAATACATTGTTTACCTCATCTTAACTGTAAGATTAAATTTTTTATGTGTACTGGATCATAATTAGATTCTACTAACTTCAAATTATCATCTGTAATAATATTAGAGAAAACACCTAAGTAAATAAGGTGCGCAGCTTTATTTTCTATATTCTGAGGTAAGTCATATACCAAGTTGGTTGATTTATTCGAAATTCCAAACAATTTACCAATCTTATTATTTATTTTATTTTTATATATTTCATCTGTTAATAATATTTTCTCTTGTATTGATAAAGAGGCTATTTCACCTACGGAATCACCACATATTATAGCAGGAAGAATTCCTTCGATAAATGGTTTAATATTCTGATTCGCTGCATCTCCTACAAAAATAGTATTGCCATAGACCCATTTATCCGTAAGATGCCGAATTGTTGCTTTTCCACTTTTTTCATTTTTAATTTTTCCTTTTCTAAGTTGATTTTTAACAGGTTCGGAATGTATAAACGAATCAAAGTATTCCTCAAGTGATTTTTTTGATAATGTGGTACCTACTCCAACATTAGCTACTGATTTAGATAGGGGAAATATATACGCATAGGCTCTTGGTGCAAAATCTCCAAAATAGAATTGTTCATAATGTGGATACTTTAGATCAAGATTTCTCATTTCATAACTTTTTACTTCACCTAAATCTCCTTCTTTTGGATGATAGAGATCTAAAAGTTTCAAAACAGTGGATTCACTTCCATCTGCTGCTACCACGACTTTGGGGATTATTTCAAGAAAATGATTTTCCCTCTTTGCTATAGCCTTTTTTACATTGTTCTCCTCGTCTAAGATTAGATCTACAAGCTCGGTATTCGTAAACAACTTTGCTCCTGCATCAACAGCATTTTCTGCTAGCCACTTATCAAATCTTTTTCTATCTACACTATACCCATCCCATGGGCTACCTTCTCTTTCAATCGATATATCATCCGCCCAAAAGAACATCCCATCTATTCTCCAAATCAATTGATCTCTTGGTATTTTAAATGGTAAATAAGGAAAAAGATATTTACCTATCCCTTCAGCACATTTAACAGGGTCACCTATTTCTCTCTTTTTATCAATAAAAATGGTTTTTGCACCATTTAAAGCAGCTGAACGTGCAGCACTGCTTCCAGCAGGTCCTGCACCGACAACTAGTACATCGCATTCTATTTGCATCCCAAAGTAATTATGGAATTCTAATTAAAAAAGTTGTTGTAATTTTTACATTAATGTTTCCAAGCAAAGTTTCAATAACAAAACTTTTTCTAGTCATCCAGATCATAGACAAGGTAGCTCTTTCATCCTGAGGAAACTCCATTTACATTCAAAAAATCAATTTTCTTCAGCTCCATCAACAAACATACTCTCAAGTATCATACTCTAGAGTATGTTATTTATACTTTTCAGAAAAACTCTAAGTTTCATAGAGAAACAATTTGATATATATCACAATGTTTAAAAATGTAAACAAAATAATACATATTATTATGAATAAGGTACTGAGAAAACTTCATTTGATGGGCAAAAGATTTGCAACATCTGAAGAGATCAAAATATATTGCAAAGAGTATGGAATGAGTTACTACAATACAGTAAGGAATCTGATTTCAGCAGGATATCTGGTGAGGATATTCAGAGGCATCTTCTATGTCAAAGATTTTAACGAGATTAAACTTGGTAGGTTAAACATCCCTCACCTTGAACTAATAGCTAAAGGTATTGAAATCAAGGGTATAAAGAACTGGTACTATGGCCTTTATACTGCCCTGAAACTGAACAATGTAACGCACGAATATTTTTCGATAGATTATGTAATAAATGATAGAATATTCAGATATAAGCCCATAGATATAGCAGGTTATAAAATCAAGTTCGTTAAACTAAAGGGAGAATTGACACGTTTTGGAATAACTGGAGATACCTATAGATACTCAGATCTCGAAAAAACCATCCTTGACATGATATATCTATGGAGATACAATGGAAAACCCAGAGAAAAGATCATTATGGATATCTCAGACTATGCAGATAACATCTCCACTACAAGATTAAGGAAATATCTATCACATTATCCAAAAACTGTTAAGGATATAGTTGAGGAGATTATATGAAATCGTTCATAGAGGAAGTAGGGAATATAATTGGATTTCAACGGAAGGATTTGATAGAGAAAGATATTATTTTGCATAATCTTCTTCTCCATCTTTTGAAGTATAAATTTTTCAGGGAAAACTTTCTTTTTAAGGGAGGAACCTGTTTAATAAAATCATACTTTGATTATTACAGATTTTCGGAAGATATAGACTTCACATGGAGAGAGCAGGATGTTTTCAGAGAATTGTCACAAAAGGGCATTAGAAAATATCTGGCAGATATCATAGATAAATTTGGAGATATCCTGGAGAAATACGATGTAGATTTTGTATCTGATAAGAGCGATAGAAAATATATAGAGCTTGCAGGTGGAAACAAAACAGTTACTTTTAAATTGTGGTATGATTCAGAAATCTTGAACTATAAAACATTTGTTAAAGTTCAGATTAACTTTGTTGAAAAGATACTATTTCCGACAGAGGAAAGAGAGATAAAAAGCTTGATTCACGAGAGAAATCTCTATGATCTCAGAACCATATTCCCACATGAATATGCCGGGTATAGTAAAAACATAACGCTTTTGACGTACGATATAAGAGAGATACTCTGTGAGAAGGTTAGAGCCATACTTACGAGAAAAGGGATAAAGGCAAGGGATTTTGTAGATATCTACATGATATGTAGGGATTACAAAGTTAACATAGAAAAACTTGAATCGCAGATTATAGACAAAACTAGATTTATACTCAAAATGTATGAAAGATACAGAAAGAGCTTCGAAGAAAAAAGGAGGTTGATCGAGAGAGATGAAGATTTATTTGAGTGGGGAGAAGAAAAAAGCTTGTTATTGACAGATCTGGATGAGAAAGATTTTTACAGATTTGCAGAGGAGTTCAAAGAAACTTTGAAGATCTTGGTAAAGGAGCTTTAGCAGAGATTTGTAACGGCTATGCAGCAAACTTTCATCCTGTGTAAAATACGTTAGATAGTCAGAGAGATGAGAAAAAGAAAACGTATCAAATTTTCATGTTTTATTGAATGAATTGTAGACTGCTACGAGAAATATGATTCAGATACATTTTCTGCTTACTTTACCTATTCATATACTATGTGGCTATAAAACTACACGCAAAAAATATAAGTTTAAACAATTTGTGAATAGAGAAACATAAGATCTGTTATTTAAAAACAAACAGTTGTTATAGAAAAAATAACAAATTTAAAAAACGTTATGTGCATATAACAAATGTTATGGAATTTGATACACCGTTCTGGAAAATAATAAAATACTTCTTTGAAAACCCTTATGAAGAAATACATCTACGCAAACTCTCAAAGAAAACAAAGGTAAGCACATTCTCTACAAAACAGATAATTGATTACCTAGTAAAGGAAAAAATAGTATTAGAAAAAAGAGAAGGAAACATGAGATATATAAAAGCAAATATGAAAAATCTCTTCTTCAGACATCTAAAAATAGCTTTCAAAATAAAAGAATTAACAGATACAGGTTTAATAGAATATATTAAAATAAATATTCCAGCAATATCTAGCATTATCTTATTTGGATCAACAGCTAGGGGGGAGGATGATTCAAAAAGTGATATAGATCTTTTAATAATAGGACAGAGGAAAAGATTGGATGTATCATCCTTTGAAAGAAAACTTGGAAGAAAAATAAATCTAATTATTATGAAATGGTCTGAATGGAGAGAAAAAACAAGAGAAGATAAAGCTTTTTATAGAGAAATTATAACAAAAGGTATACCGTTATATGGTGAATTCCCGGTGATAGAATGAATATTAAAGATTGTTTCGAGAAGAGATTGTTAAGAAAAATACAACCTGACATAGATAAAGCAAAGAGATCTATAGAAATAGCGGAAAACAAACTAGAAACAGCTAGAAAGGCCTTTGAAAAAGACATGTTTGAAGTATGTATAATTTACAGTTATACCTCAATGTTTCACTCTGCCAGAGCTCTACTTTACAAGGATGGAGTGCAGGAGAAAAGCCATATTTGTGTGGTAATATATTTAAGAGAAAAATATTCCCATAAAATACCTCCTTATCTGATCCAATCACTTGACAATCTCAGAAGAGAAAGACATGAAAATCTATATGGCCTGGAGTTTATCGTAGAGGAAAAAGATGCTGAGATCGGTATTAAAGATGCAGAACAATTTATAAAGATAGTAAAAGAGATCTTATTAGCATAAGTCATCATTTGATTAATATCCTAGACTATATGTAGATTATTAAATAAAGAGAACAGCTTTTTGTCTTTCTTTTAATTAAGCAAGAGTGATTATACTGAAGAATAGTACGAAAATGACGTTGAAAGTAAGAAATGTAAATACTTGTTTTTGGAGATATGAGAGTGGCTTCTCTGACTGCTTTACAGATGCCGTTTGTTTCATTTGGCTATACCATCTCATCATTAGATATGCCTCATCAAACAAAAGCATTGCAAGGAAGAAATAGAGTGGTATAACACCTAATAGTGCGATACTAAGAATTGCAATTTTCAGTGTCCATCTCTGATCAAAAAAAGCCATTACAAACTTGTGCAAAAATCTGCCTTTGTTAAGATATTCTCTTTTCTTATCGATAAAATCGTTTCCTACCTCATCCAACACAGCTGCTATGGTAAGAAATACCAGGACAGGTACCATCAATTTAACGCCTGCTACGATAATTATAAGAAATATCATGGCTAAACCAGCCAGATGTGCATAGTTATCTATCTTGCCCTTTAAGAGAACAGCGAGTAGAATGGCAAGAAGAATGGTTGCTGCAACTGCGTTAATAAGCATTGTGTATGCCCATAAAACACCAAGCACAGGTGCAATAGCAATGGCTATTTTTTTACTGAAAGTTTTCTCATCGAAAGCATCATCAATATATTTTATTCCTGCCCCCAGTATTGAAAATGCAAATAGGAAGAAATACATAACTATAAATACCTCCTTTTCATTTCCGTCTTCAACATTTCAGTCCAACAATCTTTTTCTTTCATTTCTTTCTCCTGCTTTCAATTAAAAAATCTTATAAGTAAACATAAACCCCCATCCCAAGAAAATCCTACAAAATTCTAAAAACAAAAAAATCATTTTACTTTTGTAGGATAACGGTTTTTGTACAGACTTTTTGTTAAAATGTAAGAGAGATTAACTCGATGGCAAACAGTCTAAATATTTAAAAACAAATCAGTTACCAGTAATATCCAATTCCTCTTTGAGAATTAGATTATCTTTTTCACCTCTACTTAACTCAGAAAATCCAGGATAAGCTCTAAGAGGAAGACTAAGATACCGATCACCATCTCTAAATATCAGACCATTGTCCTCAAGAGTATAGAGTATAGCAGCTAGTTTATAGTCTGGAATATCTGGAAAATGTTTTTGCAATGTTTTATATGATACAACATCCCGACATGCTAAAAAGATAGCTCGTTCCTCTTCATCAAGAACATAAATCCTTATACTATCCCCACCTCTCTTATCATATACCTTTAAAAATTTTCCACCATCGACAAAGTAAAAAACAAGTTTGTCAATCAAAACTTTACTTTTGATTCCTTTCATTTTTATGACTTCACGTCTCATTCTCCACTGGTTTACAAGATTTTCCCAACTGTAACCTTTATCTCTAGGTTTAAAGGAATAAACGAAGCTAATCCCCTCTTCAAGTATATCCTTCGGAAACATTACCTTATCTATCTCAAAGAAATCCAACTCCTCAATGCCAAACTGCCCCCTGTTAAGGTATATAGGACTACCATATAAAACCCTTAAATTGCAGAGATTAGGTGGATCAATATAATCCATGATAATCTCTGCATTCTTCTTAGTCTCCTCAAAATCTATGATCTCTTCGTTTGGATAGTCAACTATTAGATTATACTCATTGATTATGCCATTTTCCATGCAAAACTTGAGAGCAGCAATATTGTCTATAACATCAACACCTTTATTCATCTTTTTTAAATAACTGCTACTGAATGATTCTATGCCGGTTTGAATTACATTGAATCCAGCCTTCTTTAAAAGGGCATAATCAGAAGCTTTTAAGCGATCAGCTCTAGCTTCAGCAAAGAAAGAAAAATCCTTACCAAGCTCTATTAACCTCCTGCAGAGAATCCTCATGTTCTTCAACAGAAGGTTATTACTTACTATATGAAAACTAAGGATTTCGTATCTATCTGACAAAAAATCAATCTCTTCAACAATTTTATCTACACTTTTCTCTCTATAACCCTTGTACTGGATGTTAAGGTTACAAAAGGTGCATCTATTCCACCAGCATCCACGGGATATTTCAACAGGCAACCTACCTCGATAGGAAAAGAACTCTCTTATTATAGTAGAGACAGACTCCAACTCTCTATAAAAATCGTCATATAATGGTATAGGGAGAAGATTTAAATCTGCCTGACTAGTAGTGCTACTGAAAACGACCTCCTCATCTCTCCTATAGATCAGGTTGGGAACCTGGCTATAGTCAACTGGTTGAAGGGCTAATTTATACAGCGCCTCCTCTCCCTCACCTGAAACAACAAGATCAACATATGGAAAAATCCTGAGTGCATTTCTTCCAAGTTCACCTGTGGTTCTACTGCCACCAAAAACGATCTTTTTATCAGGATAAAGTTCTTTTATCTTTTTAGCAACAGCAAGTGACGGAAGAAACTGACCATAGTTTAAGGTAAAACCAATAATATCATAACTCTGCCAGTTTATTGTAGAGATAACAAAGTTGTAAAAATCATCGGTTCTCTGAACGTATTCATCAAAAGTAAAAGTTTGTTCTTTGTTGATTTTATTATAGTATTCTCTAAATCTTTCAATGTTTTTCTCCCAATGATCTGGAAAAACATACTTTGAAAACACCATTTGAGGAGTATACGAATCATTAGGTGGATAGATTAAAGAGTTATAGTTTTTTATACCATAAAAATCTGCAGCTTTAAGATACAGATGCCTAGTTTCTACATCAACACCTCTTTCTTTTAGATAGGCTTTTAATAAGGCCAATTGAATAGAAGGTATCTCTACCCCTGCGAAGGGCATACTTATCAATAAAACAGTGCTGCAATCCCTCTGCATCCACATCCCTTTGACTAGCTCTAATAGGTTGTAAACTTAAATATTTAATCCCAGATTACGAAAAATCTCAAATAATCGTATAACAATTACTGTTAGACTAATTATATGTACAAACTTGATGTTAAAGATAGAAAAATATTGTATGAGCTCGATATCAACTGCAGACAATCAAATGCTCAGATTGGTAAAAAAGTTGGACTAGGTAGAGATGTGGTAGCATACAGAATAAAACGGATGCAAGATGAAGGCATCATCAAGGCTTTTTGGACAGCGATTGATACCTTTAGGTTAGGATATAATGTTTATAGGATATACATAAACTTTGATTACCTTATTACACCAGATATCAAGAAGGAGATAATTCAACATTTTTGCGAGTACAAAAACGCATGGGCTGTTCTCACGGTAAAAGGTCCTGTCGATTTCGATGCAGTTATTTGGGTTAAGGACATCTATGAGTTTTATAGGTTTTGGGATAAAACCCTTGATAAGTATGACGAGTACCTAGCAAAATATTTTGTTTCCATTTATATCCAAGCATCTGATTATAAAAAATCTTATCTATTGTTTAATGAACCCGTGAACTCAAATAGGCTATTGTATAGTATAAGAGCTGGTGGTAAAAGTGTACAGATTGATGAAATCGATTATAAAATCTTAGATGAACTGGCGATTAATGCTAGGCTACCTCTTGTAGAATTAGCTGAAAAGCTAGGTTGTTCTTCTCAATCCATCAATTATAGGATTAAAAATCTTATAAAAAATGGTATTATCAGAGCATTTCGTGTTCATATTGACTACTCAAAATTAGGTCTACAGAATTTTGCAGTCGATCTCTATCTCAGAAGATACAAAGAGAAAAAGGCGATAATTGATTACATACAACATAACCCACATTTATTTTGTCTAAATATAGCCGTAGGTTGGAGTGATTTAGGTCTAGAATTCGTTATAGAGAACACTGAAAAACTAATTAAAACAATAGAAGATTTAAATGTTAAATTTCCCGGTGCCATAAAGAAATACGATATTTGGTTGAGTAAAGAGGTTCATAGAGAGCGATGGCTACCGGAAATATATGACTAAAAGTAAATTTTTATTGATCTAAATACCACTAAGGGCAATATTAGAAAGAATAATTGGAGAAAGTATAATTATTTATTATAGGAGTTGAAGTGGGTAAACACCCATACTTATTGCAGTAGTTACAGTAGCTATGGCAGCTGCTTCAATTATTATTTTTTTCATTTTTCTTCACCACCTCACATATTGTCACATGTTAGCATGTTATTATTTATCACTACTACTATTTAAACTTATCGTGGAAAAATGTCAATCAATTCCGAACTTACTTCCTCTCCAAAAAATCGAAGAATTGCTATGAGGGTGAAATTAGAACATAATGCCACCGAGCTACAAAGATGTTGAAAGCATATCTTTTTAGGATTACCTTGAACCTCTTATTGAATCACTATACATTTCAACAATAAGATAGGCTTCATCAAAAAGAATGAGAGCTATCAAAAGATACATAGGAAAAACATTTATCAGCACAAGATACAAAAGCGCTACCTTCAACAGATACCTGCGACCAAAGAAATAAACAAAAAACTTATGTCTGAACTTCTTGCTCCTTTTTATCCTTTTGTCATATCCTGTAACATCATTACCAGCTTCATCTACAATAGCAGCGGCAGATAGAAATATAAGTGGCAACACCAAGATATCAATTCTTATAAATATAATGGTCATCAAGATAACTATAAAACCAAATACGTGAGCTGGATTGTCTATCTTTCCCTTGCTCAAAACTCCCAATACAACTGCTAGTAAGACGGTTGCAGAAAAGGGATTGCCAATCATTGTAAACGCCCATAGCAATCCCAAAAAAGGTGCAAGCACCAGTCCTTTTTTCTTATTAAAACTTTTTTTATCAAAGGCATCATCTATATATTTTAATCCTCCTCCGAGCAATAAATAAGAAAGGAAAATGAAATAAATATTGTTACTAAATGCACCAATTATATCTTGCCACATATTGTTTTCTCTCCAGAGGTAATATGATCAGTGCCGACCCCTATTCATTATAATGTATTTTATAATTTCATTAGTTATAAAATTATCTAAAATTTTTAGATTGTAGTTTAAATACCCAAAATAAATAGCTTAATTGTTTTGATATCATCGCATTAATTTTTCTTTCGATTAAAGATGTATTATTTGTTATGCGTCCTAAAATGTTGTATTTTTCACATTCCTATGCCACATTACGAGTTTTATTTGATATGTTCTGTACTCTTATCTATATCTGAATGAGATAGAGTTATATCCAAATAGAGATACGGCAACGTCTTACAAAAAGTATATAAGTTTAGATAAGATTATCATAATCGTGTTTAAACAATTTGTGGATAGGGAAATAGAATTAAAATGGCTTAACCGTTCATATGAACAAAAATATAGTAGTTTCCTTATTTTATATGGTAGGAGAAGAGTTGGAAAAACAGAATTGATAAAACATTTTTCCAAAGATAAAGATCATATCTATTTTTTAGCAACAACAAAGACAGAAAGAGAAAATTTAAAAGATTTACAAAACGTAATGGCAAATTTCCTTAAAGACGAATTATTTAGAAAAGCAGATTTCAGAGGATGGGAAGATTTATTCAAAGAATTTACAAAAAGAACAAAAAGAATCATCATAATAATAGATGAATTTCCATATTTAATAGAACTAAACAAGGCTATTCTGTCTATATTTCAGAAGATTTGGGATGAAAACCTGAAGGATAAACAAATTATGCTTATTCTATGCGGTTCTTCTATTGGAATGATGGAAACAGAGGTTCTTGGATATAGAAGTCCTTTGTATGGACGAAGAACAGGTCAATGGAAAGTGGAACCTTTTAAGTTCAGAGATCTAAAACTCTTCTTCCCAAAATATGGATTTGAAGATAGATTAATGTTTTATTCATTTCTAGATGGAATTCCACATTATTTAAATCAGATGGATACCACTAAAACTCCTTTATGGAATATCCAAAATAAGGTTTTAAAGAGAGGGGGATATCTATATGAAGAAGCAGAGAATCTACTTAGACAGGAATTTAGAGAGCCTAGAAACTATTTTTCGATTTTACATGCTATTGCAGATGGAAATACAAGGTATGGAGAGATATGCAATAAAACAGAGCTTGATAAACCATTGGTGTCTCAATATCTAAAAAATTTAATTAATCTCCATATTGTAAAAAAGGAATATCCTATAACCCAAAAGAAGGAAACTAGGAATACAAGATATGAATTATCAGACAATTACTATGATTTCTGGTTTGAGTTCGTTTATCCAAATAAGAGTTTAATTGAAGAAGATAAACATGATATTCTAATAAAGAATATAAAAGAAAAACTTACGTTACATTACTCAAAGGTATTCGAACAGGTTTGTAGAGAGATAGTGTTTGATCTTTACAATCTAAACAGAATTGGACGATGGTGGTACAAAGACAAGGAAATTGATATAGTGGGATTAAATGAACAACAAAATATGATATTATTTGGAGAATGTAAATGGAGTAAAAGAAAAATAGGAATGGAAACTATTGAAGACTTGGAGAAAAAATCTAGAGAAGTTAGATGGAAGAATCATAAAAGGAGAGAGATATACGTATTGTTTTCCAAATCAGGATTTACAGAAGATATAAAATCACTTGCTCAAAATAGAACAAACCTACAGTTATACGATGTTGATCGATTAGAGAAACTCTACAGAAGGACATAAAACCTGTATACTAATAATCGTCATAAAAAGATTGTAAAGATTTACGCTTAATCAATAATATTTTTCTGTTGAGAACTCCATTCCTTATTAGAAACCTTCTTTACCCATTCTACATATTTATCTATAAATTCCAGTCGTTCTCTAAAATTTTCTTCCTTAAATTTTTTCAGTTCTTCTAGGTCAATAGATGGTGTTTTCATAACAAATACTTATTAAATGGCTCTACTGTATTAAGTTTTGCTCAAAGCAGGATAAACCTACAGCTATATGGTAGGACAAGGGTCAGAGAAACTCTACATAAAAGGTTAAATATCTCTATGCCATCATTTTGATTCAGGTGGTGCGGAGCAGTATATGAGAAAAATATCTGTGATTGCTGTTATATCACTATTGTTACTTCCAGCCTTTATATCTTTAGGAAATGAGAAGAAACTGGAATTTAGCGATGAAACAAAGAGTAGAATGTTCCTCTATGAGAACGAAAAAGCAACCTTTGTGGTAGAATATAATGGGGCTGGAGAAGAAGGAGTAAACGTTTCAATTGAAAAGAATGGAACCACCTATGCCTATGGGATTACAGATTCTGAGGGAAGAGCAGAGATAGTTCTGCCAAACACAACCTTTTCCTCTCCGTTT
>Ga0190304_1000628_pt1 | contig 16486 bp, 12 predicted proteins | sample 48700712_MG_FD_161670 | JGI IMG/M metagenome (GOLD analysis project Ga0190304, IMG submission 161670) | Hydrothermal vent sediment bacterial communities from Southern Trench, Guaymas Basin, Mexico - 4870-07-1--2_MG | ecosystem: Environmental > Aquatic > Marine > Hydrothermal vents > Sediment ... | reverse complement strand
GAGTTTTTTGCACAGGCAGCTGGCGTAGATGATGCGGTTATGGCCTTTTGGAGTGAGAAGATGCAGGTGGCGTTGCTCACCACGCATCTGGGGCTGAAGGATGTCTCGGCTGCTCTGGATGCCAATACAGTGTTGGCAAAGCTGGCCATCATCGCCCGATTTGCCACCGTCCAAAAACAAAACCCTCGCATGGCGATGCTGGCCCTCAATCCTCACGCTGGCGAGGAGGGTGCTTTTGGCAACGAAGATGCCGCATTGGCAGAGATGCTGAAGAATTTTGCCCACACCTCCGGCATCCAGATAGATGGACCCTTTCCCGCCGATACCTTTTTTGCATCCAAGGCAAAAAACTATGATATGATCATCTCCCCCTATCACGATCAGGGGCTGATACCCTTTAAATCCTTTGTGCAGGACGGCGGTGTGAACACCACTCTGGGACTGCCTTTTGTGCGCACATCGGTAGATCATGGCACCGCCTTCGACATCGCGGGAAAAGGATGTGCCCGGGAAGGAAGCCTGGAAGCCGCTCTCTTCTGTGCCGAAAAGCAGTTAGGACTGCAAAAAAAAGAAGCCCCCGCAATTTACAACCATTTTGCCGCCCACTACGACACCTACATGGGGCACGTGCAGTATGCCGGATGGATAGATCTGGTGCTGGAACAATATTACCGGCGTCACGGCAAAAACCCTGGGCGGGTGTTGGAATTGGCCTGCGGAACAGCGAATATTGCCTGCGAGCTGGTGAAACGGGGAATGAGGGTTGATGCTTCGGATTATGCACCGGCCATGCTGAAAATCGCCGCAGAAAAACCCTTCGCTCCCATCCTGAAATGTGCCGATATGACGGCGCCATTACCACAAAATACTTACGATCTCATCCTCTGTCTCTTCGATAGTATAAACTACCTGCTGAATACCGCCGATGTGGCACAACTCTTTACCAGCACCGCTCAAGGCCTCACTTCAGGCGGGCTCTTCATCTTCGATATCTCCACCATTCACAACTGCGAAGAGAATTTTGACGGCTACGTGAACATAGAAGATACCTTGGACGAATATCTGATTCACACCAGCGAATATGATCCTGAAGAACGCCTCCAGCAATCACAGTTCACCTTCTTCCGCAATACCGGCTTCGGTTTCCAGCGCTACGACGAGATTCATCAACAAAAAATCTACACCGTGGTAGAGGTGATGGCTCTGCTGGAAATCTCCCCTCTCAAGCTCCTGGGTATTTACGGGCCGGACCAGCAAAACCTCAAACGTCACGTGGATATGGGATTGGATGAAATCCATGGTCGCCTCTTCTTCGTCTGTGCCAAAGCCTGATCTCTGGCAAAGCCAGGTCGTCGACTTCGGTGCATCGGAGGTGTGCGGTGTAGATGAAGCAGGCCGCGGACCATTGGCCGGGCCGGTGGTGGTGGCTGCTGTCATCCTGGATGCAAACCGCCCCATAGCCGGGCTGGATGACTCCAAAAAACTCTCCGCATCAAAGCGGGAAACACTTTATTCCCAAATCGTTGCCGCTGCAACAGCTTACAATATTCAACGGATTTCTCCTCGGATAATCGATGAGATAAACATTTTGCAGGCGACCCTTCGTGGCATGCAACAGGCTGCGCTGGCTATCGTCACTTCGGCTTCCACCATCCTGATAGACGGAAACCGCGTGCCCAAAGAACTGCTTGGCCGCGCCCGAGCTGTGGTGAAGGGTGATGGAAAATACGCCGCCATCGCTGCGGCATCCATCCTGGCAAAAGTCACTCGCGACCGCATCATGGAAGAATATGATGCAATTTACCCGGGATATGGTTTTGCCCAAAACAAAGGCTATCCCACCAAACAGCATTTGGCTGCCATCCGCAACTTGGGCATCACGCCGATACACCGCAAAACCTACAAACCTGTCCAACAGCTTACACTGGATTTTTAACGCAAAAAAAGAGGGAGATTTTTATCTCCCTCATTTACGAAAGCGGTCTCTTACTTGTTTGTGTGCTCGATGCGACCTTCGTTCCGAGTCTGATTGGTTGTGCTGCTTGGCTTTTCGCCACCGGCAGCATGATCGGCTTTTTTGAATCCAGTGTATTCAAAGATAGTTGTTTCATCAACGCTAATCCAGTTTTCATAGGATTCAAAGACATCGCCCCAGTCATCTACCAGCTGGACATCCCAGTAACCTTCTGAGACTTTCCAGTCATCGGTTTCACCGGGATCGATGGAAGTATAAGGAATGAGGTTGTCACCCCAGTTAGAGGAGGAACTGGGAGAGAGATAGAGTTCTTCGATGTAGAAATTTGAACTGTTATTCCAGATACTGGCTATACCTGCATCTGGATAGATTCTCAGTTTTTTGGTTTTGCCAGCTTCTACAGTAACGGTTGTATCATCAGAAAATACGTAGTCCCCGGTGTAGTTTACATCAATGTCTTTTTCTTCGTTTCCAAAGATGCTGGATGCGAGGGACCAGGATTTGGTGAAATACTCGCTATAGTCCAGTTCGATCTCTTCCCCGTTGTTCAGAGTAAAGCTAACGTAGCTGGATGTTTCGTTGTACACTTTCAGGTCGCCATCTTGTGAGCAACCTACCATTACCAACGCAACTGCGAAAAGTAATACCCATGTTTTTTTCATAATTCCTCCGTTTTTTTTATCCCCGCTTGGGGGCTTTTTGTTTCTACATTGTAGATGTTTTTTCCCTCTGGATGCCGGTGCTGTTTTGCCAATGCAAAATCTGAGTATTGCAGCTCCAGAGTCTGGTCTGTTACTATCATCTGATCGTACAAAACCAGCTCGGTGCTGTTTTCATCCACCAGCAGGATGTCCCAGAAATTTTGTGATAGTGTCCACAGGCAGGATTCCAGCTGTTCCATGGGAACCGCAAGTTGGTTAGACCCCCAATAGAGACTGTCTGATGGTGCAAGATACACCTCTATGATATCGATGTCGGCAGAGTTATTGTATATCGAGAGTGCGCCAGCATCTGCCTCTAGAATAAAATCTTCTACTATGCCCGGTGCGATGGTAAGTATCTCGTCATCGGAAAAGATATGATCTCCCCGGTAAGAGATGGTAATAGGTTGTGGCCCTGTGAGATCAGAAAAGGAAAACCCTGTGGATTCGTCGGCGTGAAGGAGAGTGAAGTTTTGGCCATCCAGCCAGAACCAGGCGTCTGCAGAAGTGTCATTTTCCACTATCAGATGATATTGCTGGGTTCCTATGGCATAATACTTGATCTCCCCAGGCTCGATCTGCAAATAGACTGTCACCGGACTTTCACCGGCAAAATAATAGGTAAGCACCACTTCGCCATTGCCCTGAGAAAAAAGATTACTGTCCAGATCCCAGAAAAAAGTGGTTTCTTCCAATCCCTGAAGGGTATACTCCGGCAATGGAGCTGTGCTTGCATCATCTAGAGTAAAAAAGACGGTGTATGTGCTTTGGTTGCTGACGGTAAGTTCTGCTCCGGTTCCTCCATTGGCAGTGGTGTCTGATATGCGGCATCCCATCATCAACAGAAACAAAAATACCGGTAAAAAGAGACGTCTCATTCTGTACTCCTGATGTTCATTTTTTTTATGTGCCAAATATGGAAAACTGTCTCCGGTTATGCAAGGGATATTTTATCCCCGGGACAAAATACTCCTCAGCCTTAGGGTTTCTGAAGACTGAGCGCTGAACTATTTAACAGCGCAGATTATTTTAAATCTTGACATCAAAAGATTAGATTTTTGTTTTAGCAAAGTTTTTGACCTTTTGTTCGGGGTCTTTGATATTGGGAGTAGTATGAAGAAATTAAATCTGTGTTTACTTTTTTTGATGGCCTCGCTTCTGGCCTTTCCCAAAATCTCGCTTTCAAGCGTCCACAGCCTGTTGCCTACATCAACGGATCTCACCGATGCTCCGAAGGCAGATTTTTTCAGCCAGAGCAGTATCATCATCTGGGGTGGTTCCTCAGCCGATGAAGATGAAAATGAGATCAATGAAATGATCGCCACGGATGTGGTGGCCTTTCGCATCGATCGGTGGCTGCATCATCCCGAATCTGTGTCAGATGTGTTGGCAGATACCGATATCAAGGCGGAAAATCTCACCAGCCAGAACCTCATCCTGGTGGGCACTCCCGCATCAAACCAGGTACTGAACGCCATCTTACCCTATCTTCCTTTCAGTTTGGATGCACAAAAACTTTCCCTGGGAGGTCTCTCCTGGGAAGGCGATGAAGTGGGTATCACCCTGCGCTACCCCAATCCCTTTAATCCAGCGTATCAGGTTCTGGTGATTTCTGCACCCAGCTACGAAGCTTTGCGCTACATCCCAAAACCCTTCGATTATTGCGTGTATCAGCTCACCGACTACAATCCCATGGCCGACCGCTTTATGGAAATTGCGCTGGGAAATTTTACCGCATCCTGGAGCCTGGATGCAGTGGCTCTGGTGGATAACGAAGAAATCGACAGCGGCGAAAATGATATTCCCGATTATACACCTCCGGCCAGTTTCCCGCCACCATCCTGGGCAAAAAACGGCGTGATGTACGAGATCTTTGTGCGCAGTTTTGCCGACAGCAATAACGACGGCATCGGAGACTTGCAGGGTCTCATCGGCAAACTGGATTATCTCAATGACGGCGACCCGGCTACCACTACCGATCTTGGCATCTCTGTCATCTGGCTGATGCCGATCTTCGATTCTCCCAGCTATCACGGTTACGATGTACGGGACTATTACCACATCAATCCCGATTATGGTACTAACGAAGATTTTCAGGAATTACTCCGCCAGGCTCACGCCCGGGGTATCCGCATTATCACCGATATGGTGCTCAATCATGCATCAAACCAGCATCCCTTCTTTTTGGATGCCTACGGCAACCCCCAATCAGATTATGACGACTGGTTTTTCTTTACAAACGTATCAAACACCCGGGCACACAACTGGCAATTCCGGCACCGTCCCGGTGATCGCGCACAGCTGAATCCCTTTATGCCTGCCTGGAATGTGAATAATCCAGCCGTCCAGAAGTGGTTATTTACCATGTGTAAATACTGGATTGACCCCAATGGAGACGGGGACTTTTCCGACGGTATAGACGGTTTTCGCTGCGATTATGTAAAGGGTCCGCCTCACAGCTTTTGGAAGAAATTCCGTTATGAAATGAAATCTCTGAATCCTGAGCTTTTGCTGCTGGCAGAAGATTGGGAAGGCATGAGCTCCATTGCCCAGAGCTTTGATGACGAATTTGATATGGCTTTTGATTTTCCCTTTCAAGGCAGCGTGATGGAGCTGATCTCCAGCGGGAATGCCGCTGTGCTTACGCGGCTGCTTAAGGAAGAGCAAAGCCTTCTGCCGCCTCAGGCAATGATGAATCGCTTCATAAACAATCACGACATGAATCGTATTTTTACGCGGCTCAGCGAAGATGAAGGGAAACTGAGCCTGGCGCTGTTACTCACGATGCCCGACATGCCTATGCTCTATTATGGCGATGAGCTGGGTATGCGCGGAAAAAAAGATCCCTATGACGAAGGGATTCGGCGACCCATGGAGTGGTGCGCAGACAACGCATCTCCTCAGATGACTTCTTGGTATCCGGTGTGGGATGCATCGCCGGATGGCATCTCGGTGGAAGAGGAGACCGATGACCCGGCATCCATCCTCAGCTATACCCGGGCACTCATCGCATTACGCAGGATGCATCCAGCTATGGAAACAGGTGACCTTACCCTGATTCCTACTTATATTTCTGGTGATGAAGGAGTGGAGGGAAGTCGGCATTCTCTTTGTTACCTGCTGGAAAATGGTGAAGAAACCATCGTTGTTGTGGCCAATCTGGCTACTGCTCAAAAAGTTCTGATAGGTCAGGAAAACCTTCCGCATCCATTGCAGCCGCTCCTGGGAAGTGGCACGTTAATTCCGGATGGGGAATATTATACACTTGCCTGCGAGGCAAAAAAACTCTATGTTTTTCAATATGCAAATTAGGAGGATTACATGAAAAGAGTCTTTCTCTTTGGTTTTTTGTTACTCTCGATTTTTGCCTGGAGTCAAACCCAGGTAATCTTATGGCATTCATATAGGGGTGACGAGAAAGCCGCACTAAAAGAAGTGGTAGAAGCTTTTAACGCTTCCCATACAGATATCCAGATAAAAGCTCTGGGAATACCCTATGATGCCTTTGCCGATAAAATTACCGCTGCCATTCCACGGGGTAAAGGCCCGGACATCTTTATTTATGCTCATGACCGCATTGGCGGCTGGGCAGAAGCTGGCATTATCGACCCTATCAGTTTTTTCCTGGAAGAAAATACTGAGGAGCAATTTGTGGAAGGCTCCTGGGAACCCATGATCTATGACGGCGAAGTGTATGGACTGCCCATGTCCCTCAAATCCATCATTCTTTTTTATAATCCAAACATCATAAAAACGCCACCAAAAACCACCGATGAAATGATAGCCATGGCTAAAGCCCATACCAATGCCGAAGCTGGGGAGTACGGCCTGGTGTACGAGATCGCAAACTTCTATTATCACGCTTGCTGGTTGCAGGGTTTTGGTGGAAGAGTGTTCGATGACAACAATCAACCGGTCCTCAATTCTCCGGAAAACATCCGCTCCTTCCAGTTTGCCCGTGATCTTTATGCCAAAGAGAAGATCGTTCCCCCGGAAGTTTCAAATGTGCTGGTAACTACCCTTTTCAACGAAGGGAAAGCCGGGATGGTCATCAGTGGGCCATGGTTCCGCGGCGAGATAAATGATGTGCCGTACGAAATTGCTCTGTTGCCGGAGATCAGCGAAGTGGGCAAACCAGCGATACCCTTCATGAGTACAGAAGGAGTGATGATGTCGGCAAAATCAAAAAACAAAGATGCTGCCTACGTTGCCATGGAATTTCTGGTACAGGAAAAGGCTGCTACCATCATGGCACTGAAGGGCAAACAACCGGTTGCACTGAAAAAAGTATATGACAATCCGGCCGTAAAGAACGACAAATATCTGCCAAAGTTCCGTGCCCAAATTGCCAAATCGAGACCCATGCCCAGCATTCCGCAGATGACCTCGGTGTGGTCTCCTGCATCTACGGCTATCGCAGCGGCGGTAAACGGCAATAAAACACCGGAAGAAGCCCTCAATGAAGCCCAGCGTAAAGTGGTGGACGCATTGAGCAAGGCGGGATACAAAAAATAGGCTGTATTGTCATTTTAGTTTGAGCGATGTAAAACGGAATATCGCCCTGAATATAGATCATCATCAGATTCGCTTTTGTAAATAAAAGAGGGAACATGAAAAAGCACTTCTCCTGGCGTATAATTGCTCTGGCCTTGGTGCTGGTGTTACTTTACCTGCTGCTGATCCGCTTGCAGAGTAACACCATGGATTGGCAAAATCAGCGCTATACGCTGGACATGGCTTACACCGATACTGCATCGTTGGAGGCTGTCCTTTCTGCCCATGATGGTGTATCGGTGGACACTATTCAGCAGATTATTACCGCACTGCAATCTTCGAATCACCAAATACAATCCATCGCTGTGGTGCAGGGACGCACGTTCCTTGCCCATTCCGATAGCTCTATGGTAGGAGCCCGCATCACAAAAGAGATTTTTGACATCCAGCGGGAATTGCAGCGGGAGGAGGCTTTACCTACCCTGTGGCAGGCTCCCACTACTTCCGATGCTTCGGCCACCTTGTATCGCGGCATCATGCATAATGGCCACGTCACTGAACTTATTGTCTATCACACTGGAATGCAACAGGAATTTACCCCCGTTGCTTCTCGCCTGCCCATCTTCCTGGTTCTTCTGGGATTCTTCGTTGTGGCGCTGCTGTTTGAGTATTTCATTCCCCGCTATAGTGCTCCCATCTCACTGGTGTGCTTTGTTATCGCAGTGGTACTGATTACTTCGTTGCTCAATGCGCAATTTATCCGTGACTATAATCAGTGGCAGGAGTACCTGGGTCAGTATCAGATGCGACTGGATGCATCCCTGAATGGAACCGGCGCAGTGTTGGATGTAAACATACCCCACTGGTATCCGAAAATAACGTCGGCCATAAAAACCTGGAACGTTACGCTGTCGGTTGTCTTTGGGTTGCTATTGCTCTTTATACTCAGCGGTCTCTTCGAAAAATCCTTTGCCGGATTGATAGAATATCGAATGGCATACTCCTATGTTTTTCCTGCCATGTTTGGGGTTTTCCTGCTGGTGTTCTTTCCTTTTATTTACGGATTCCTTATCGGTTTTACCAATTATGGACTGGGGGATTTTGGCAGCAATCTCATCAGTTACTTCAGTAATCTCGGTAACTATTCTTTGGGAAATTTCATCGATATTTTGCGCACCATTGATCTCACAGATCCACACAATTTCTATTATACTCTGCTCCATACCATATTTTGGACGGTGCTCAACGTAACCCTTCATGTGAGTATCGGCGTGGGATTAGCTCTTATTTTGAACAATCCTCAGCTCAAGGGACGCACCTTTTTCCGGGTGCTCCTGATTTTGCCCTGGGCGATTCCCAATTACATCACTGCCCTCATCTGGCGTGGGATGTTTCATAAACAATTTGGTGCGGTGAACGGGTTTTTGGAGCTCCTGGGCTTCCAGCCCATCAGTTGGTTTACCCAGGCTCATACCGCCTTTTTGGCAAACCTTGTCACCAATGTCTGGTTGGGATTTCCCTTTATGATGATCATCGCTTTGGGGGCGCTGCAGAGCATCCCAAAAGAGCTCTACGAAGCGTCTTCCATAGATGGATCCACCCGCTGGCAATCCTTTTGGAACGTTACCTTTCCTCTGCTGAAACCGGCCATGATTCCCGCTGTTATCCTTGGTACTATCTGGACCTTTAACCAATTTAATGTGATCTATCTGGTATCTGGCGGGGGGCCGGATGGTGCTACAGAGCTTCTCATAACCGATGCTTATAAGTTGGCATTTGAGCAGTATCGCTACGGCTATGCTGCTGCCTACTGCATTATCATCTTTGCTCTGTTGCTTATTTATGGAGTCTTTACCAACAAAGTTTCCAAAGCCAGTCAGGGGGTGTATGAATGATCAATCAACAATCGCGCACACGCACCATCCTTACCTATCTATTTCTTATCATTGTTACACTCATCACCATCTACCCGGTGCTTTGGGTGCTCAAAGTGGCCTTTGGTGGCAAATCTCTCCTTTCTACCAATCTCAGCCTCATCCCTGATCACCTTACGTTGGAGAATTTCCGCGTCGTTTTCTTTGAAAAACCCTTTCTCACTTGGTTGCGCAACTCCCTGATCGTGTCGGTAGTCACTGTGATTTCCAGCCTCTTTTTGGCGACTTTTGCTGCCTACGCCTTTTCACGGTTTAAGTTCCCCGGCCAACGTACCGGGATGATGTCGTTACTCATCACCCAGATGTTTCCCGGGGTGCTGATGATCATTCCCCAATTTATTCTGATTTCGGATGTTTTGCATCTCTACGGATCATTGTGGGGCTTGGTGATCATCTACTCCACCACGGCTTTGCCCTTTTCCATCTGGATACTGAAAGGCTATTTTGATACTATCCCGGTATCATTGGAAGAATCTGCCACCATCGATGGAGCATCCAAAGGGCGCATTTTCTGGGAAATCATTTTGCCTCTCAGTAAGCCATCCATCGCTATCACCGGGCTTTTTTCCTTTATGACAGCCTGGAATGAGTTTATCTTGGCTGCTACTTTTTTAGATGCAGAATCGAAATATACTCTACCCATCGGTTTACGCCAGATGGTTGGAGAATTTGGTGCCGAATGGGGAAGCTTTGCAGCTTCATCGTTACTCGTCGCTATTCCTGTGGTTGTACTGTTCATGGCATTCCAGAAGTATCTGGTGTCTGGCCTTACAGCGGGCGGCGTAAAAGGTTAAAAACATAAGGAGGGAATATGGGAAACAAGATCTTTCGCTTCATCTTGATATTCCTGTGCCTGAGTCTCTGGCTTATGGCAGCTACGGAAATTCAGTTGAAAGATCCAAAGAATGATGACAAAGGGCCGGGGAATTACACCTACCCTACCGATCCCATCTACGTTGGCGGGTCCTTCGACCTCACCAAGGCGATCATCACCGACAAAGGCGATGTTATCGAATTTAAAATCTACTTCGACGCTCCGGTAACCTTCAATTGGGGTGACTTCTGGGATGTGCAACAGCTGCAGATCTATCTGGATTTTGATCACGTTGCCGGCTCGGGATATACCGAAACCATCCCCGGCACCCAAGTGATGGTTGATCCTGCTGATGCCTGGGAAAAAGTGGTCTTTATCGATCCCCATACCGTGGCAAAGATCAATGGGGAAATTGAGCTGAAAGCCGGTGCTATGAAAAATGACATCGTGCTTCCCAGCAAAATCAAACCTATCGGAAAATTCCTGAAAGCCACCGTAAAAAAAGCAGATCTGGGGGTGGATGCAACGGCCGATATCACCACCTGGGGATATGGCATCCTTATGCTCAGCGCTACCGGATTCCCCGGGGATTGGTGTGTGCTGATGCGTCGGGTGAACGAATATGAAGGGCAGCATCGTTTTGGAAATGGCTCCGACGGTGCAGGCGATCCCAATGTGATCGATATGTTTGTGGATGATGCAGACGGCTCGGATGATGAAATCCAGATACAGTATGACATGCTGAAAAACTGGGAAAGCGGGATGGATCCTGAAGATACATCCGAAGACAAACTGACAGTGATAAAACTGGTTTATCCAGGAAAATAACAAAGGAGGATTCTATGAAAAAATTGCTCGTAATTGCAATGTGCTTGTTGGTGGCCTCGATGGCCTTTGCTCAGGCGAAGATTGACCTGAAGGGGACGATTTACAACCAATTCCGCTGGACTGATGGTACCGCCATGATGGGCGCCCATACCGAAAACCCTTGGAACGGCAGCCGCTCTGACTATACCAAAGGTAACTTCATGCGCAGTGAAGTGGAATTTGAAGTAAATGCCACCATCAGCAAATATGTAAAAGCCTATTTACGTGTAAAAACTATCTGGGATGGAGATGATGGAAACAGCAGTGTAGAAGCTAATTCCGCCGCTTGGGAAACCTATTGGGATGCCAATACCGGCTGGTTTAAACTGCGTGGTTTCCGCATTGATCTGATGCCTGACCTTAGTTTTGTCGATCAGATTCAATTGGGTACTCCCATGGGTCTGGGATTCAGCAAATGGTTTATGGCAGATCGCCGCTATATCGACCGCGACAACGCCAAAGGTATCTACATCAAAGGTAATGCCGGGAAAGCAAAATGGAACCTCGTACGCCTGTGGCAAGCCAATTGGCAAGGATGGAACTGGGGCACTGGTGACTTCCATGCAGAAGATGGTACCTGGGCTGCAAATATCAATGGCGACATCATGGAAGGCCACCATATCGCACTGGATGGCTTCTGGTTTGCCGATACCGAGTTTGATCCCACCGATCCTGAAAACCCGAACTATTCTGTGGGAAACGATGATCCTAACGGCATGATGGAAACCAAGGAAATGTATCAGAACATAGGTTTTGGTCTTTCGGGAAAATGGGACGTCAGTGACGCTGTAAACATCGATTATAATGTGATGTATACCGGATCGATAGTGGATGATAGCCTGGACGTGGATGACGATAATATCATTGATGGCTACGGCGGCTGGGAACCTGTTCCCCAATATGCCAAAGTATGGGCTCCCAGTGGTGTGCTTACCGTCAGCGGAACCGATCCTTTCGAAGTAGGTTTCAGTCCCCGCTTCCAGTTCTTTTATATCAACCACAACTACACCTCCTTCTGGGGTAGCCGCAGAGAAGACGATATGCTACTGATAGAGGGCGGCATCGATGCTATTCGCAATACCTATGGCGAGCGTCTGGGACTGAATGCCTTCATGTGGGACAGCGACCAGAATGCAGTGCGTCATGAATTCCGCGACAATGAAAACCTGCGTCTTGGTGAAGACCTGGTAGAATCCCCCGTAGGATACTGGGGCGCAACTCTGGACCTGAAACAGGATATGGACTTGATGACCATCAAAGGCCAATTCAACTATCTGGGCCGCACCGACAACACCGGTGGTGACACAGATGAAGAAGATGATCTGTATGACGGCAGTGGCACCATGTATATGCCTGCTCACGATTTCACCGGTATGGTTGCAGATCTGGAATTGAGCGGAAACGTCTCGGATTGGGATTGGAAATTAAATGTGGATTATGGTAACTGGGCCGATGATTATGACAAAGACACCGGTGTCGACGATGTGGCTTGTACTGCAATGAAAGTAATGCCCACTATCGGACGTCAATTAAGTCGTACTATCGGCATGGAGATTTATCCTGCATACCAGATGGTAACCGATGAAGTTGATGGCGAGACAACCTTTGAATACAACCAGATTGTGATTGGCCATAAATGGGTTTATAACTTTGGCGGATTCGATTTCTGGCTTCGTGGTGAACACAAAATCTATTCACCCGATGATCAGGATAGCACAACTGAAGACTATAAACTTGCTTCAAACACGCTACATGCAGCCTTTGAAGTGAAATTCTAAATCTGAGTTCTTTACCAGGCGGGATGCAGCTGTATCCCGCCTGAATCTTGACGTTAAAAGGATTTACATGAAGCAGTTTCTGATTACAGGATTTTTCATCGTGATGACGTGCCTCTGGGGGGCAGACATTCTGGTACAGCTGGATGATGCAACCGGAGACGATTATGGTGCCGGAAAGGTGGTGTATCCCGAGCACCCCATGTTTACTCCCGGACTCTTTGACATAGATCAGTTTCGCATAGAAGATGCGGGAGACAATTACCTCTTTGTGGTGCGGGTCAAGGGGAAGGTGCAGCCGGTAGATTTTTCTGAGTTTGAATATCGCTACAATATCCCCGATGATTTTATATTTCCACTGGTGCAGATCTACATCGATACCGATCATACCATGGATGCCGGTATCACGCAAACTTTGGCAGGAGTAAATGCCGTTATCGCCCCGGAATCTGCCTGGGAACGGGCCGTGGTCTTCACCTCATTACCTCAGCGGTTCAAGATTCAAACCGAACATTTTCATTCTCCCTATGTCTCCCGCATCTACTTTTCTCCCAAAATCCACATCTCCCGGGATGGTCATGAGATGAAGGTCTCGGTACCCAAAAAGTTCCTGGGTACTCTGCATCCAGACTGGGGCTACACGGTGCTGATGCTGGGACACGAACCCGGTATGACGGTGAAGAAGAGCATTTATGTGATGGAAGTGAAATCCACCGCATCGCTGCTGGGCTTTGGTGGTGGTGATGCCGGACTGGTTTCCCGGTACAATACAAACATCATTGATATGATAGCACCGCTGAATTTTTCCCAGGAATCTACGTTGCGCAATTACTCGGCAGAGAACAAGACGCTGGCGGTTATTCATGGGGTTTATCCCCATCCCAGCGCATTAAAAGGACGCAGTGTTGCCGGGGTTGTTAAGCAGATTGCAGACGAAAAAGTAGTGATTAATCTGGGAAGCGAACAGGGCTTGCAGGTGGGCGATCTTCTGCTGGTGGATAATGCGGTTGTGGTGGTTGTGGATCAGCTTTTTCCCCAGCTTTGCATGGCTCACTGTCGCACAGCAGCGGATGCATCCAAGCTCACTCAAGGGCTCAAGGTGGTACCATGGCACGAATAATTTTTATCATTTCGGTACTATTTTTGTTCGCAGGATGCAATGCCACAAATTCTTCCGGTCAGATGCTCAATGATCCGCCGCAGTCACCCGGCATCACTTACTGGTGGAATGACACCGTTTTTTATGAGATTTTTGTGCGGAGTTTTTATGATAGCGACGGCGACGGTATCGGTGACTTACCTGGCATCATAGAAAAGTTGGATTACCTCAACGATGGCAATCCCGACACCAACGATGACCTGGGCATCACAGGCATCTGGCTGATGCCGGTGACTCAGTCACCCAGTTATCATGGTTACGACACAACCGATTATTACACTATCGAAGAGGATTACGGCACCAACGAAGATTTTCAGAATCTCATGGCCGCCTGTCATGCCCGGGGCATTAAGGTAGTGGTGGATTTTGTGATGAACCACTGTTCCAGCCAGCATCCATGGTTTCTGGCATCACAGCAGAATGATCCGGAGTATCGCAACTGGTTCCGATGGGAATCCTCCGATCCCGGTTATTTGGGCCCGTGGGGGCAGCCGGTGTGGCATTTGGGAGAAAACGGTGAATATTATTATGGCCTTTTTTGGAGCGGGATGCCAGACCTCAATTTTGCATATCAGCCGGTAATTGATGAGATTCTTTCCATTACAGACTTCTGGTTGCAGGATATGCAGGTGGATGGCTTTCGATGTGATGCGGTAAAATACATTTTTGAAGATGGCCAACAACTGGAAAACGTTCCCCAAACCTTTACTTGGTGGGAAGATTTCCACAGTCATTATACTCAGATAAATCCCGACGCCATGGCCGTTGGCGAAGCATGGGACGATACAGACATCGTGGCGCAATACGCAGATAACCGGTTTGATTTTTGTTTTGAGTTTGACTTTGCCGAGGCGATGATTGAGGCAGTAAATGCCGCCTCTTCTCTGCCGGTGATACATAAAATACAGGAAATGAAAACCCTCTATCCCTACCACCAATACGGCACATTCCTTACCAATCACGACCAGAACCGGGTTTTCAATGCCCTGGGAGAAAGCACTCAAAAAGCCAAATTTGCCGCATCCCTTTACCTCACCATGTCTGGCATTCCCTTTATCTATTATGGCGAAGAAATCGGCATGAAAGGTACCAAGCCAGACCCCGACATCCGCCGTCCCATGCAGTGGAATGCAACAGAAAACGGCGGGTTTTCATCGGCTACACCGTGGCACAATCTCAATAGCAACTATACCAGCATAAATGTGGAAAATCAGCAGGCTGATTCTACATCGTTGTGGCGGCACTACAATCAGCTTATCACCTGGCGCACTGCCCATCCTGCCCTTTCCAGAGGAACCCTGCAATTGCTCAACAGCTCAAATATCAATCAGCTGCTTATGCTGCGACAGTATAATGATGATATCCTGCTTGTGTCGCTGAATTTCAGCAGTAACGGCACCAGGGTGCAAACGGGACCCACAGACCTTACACCGGGCAGTTATCGCCTCAACGATCTGGCATCCGGCACGGAAGTGGCCGCACTTACTATTCTCGCAAATGGCGATATCGCCGAAGAATGCCTTTTACCACCGCAGGAGAAATATTCGCTGCGGCTGTATCAATTGGAAAAAATTCCCCGGGAGGAATAAATGGCACAGGTTATATTAAAAAACGTGAACAAAATCTACGACGGCAAAGTGCATGTGGTGAAGGACAACAGTCTGGAAATCCATGATAAGGAATTCATGGTTCTGGTAGGCCCGTCTGGATGCGGAAAATCGACAACTTTGCGCATGATCGCCGGCCTGGAAGAGATTACCTCCGGCGAGATTCTTATCGGAGATCGGGTGATAAACAACGTTCCTCCTAAAGATCGGGATATTGCCATGGTCTTTCAAAATTATGCACTGTATCCCCACATGACTGTGTTTAATAATATGGCTTATGGCCTCAAGCTGCGTAAGTTTTCCAAAGCTGAAATCAGGCAGCGGGTGGGAGAGGCAGCAGAGATTCTGGGACTGGAAGAGCTGTTGGAACGAAAGCCAAAAGCACTCTCTGGAGGCCAGCGGCAGAGGGTAGCTCTGGGACGCGCCATTGTGCGGCATCCCCAGGTGTTTCTCTTTGACGAACCCCTGAGTAATCTGGATGCCAAACTACGGGTGCAAATGCGGGCGGAAATCAGCAAATTGCACAATCGCCTCAATACCACCATCATCTATGTGACTCATGACCAGGTGGAAGCCATGACCATGGGAGACCGCATTGCAGTGCTCCATGACGGCATTATCCAGCAGGTGGATACTCCCCTGAATCTCTACGATCATCCCTGCAACATGTTTGTGGCAGGGTTCATCGGTTCTCCGGCCATGAATTTCATTCCTGGCCGCATGGAACAGGGTGAGACATCACGATTTATCAGTCAGGGAATCGATGTGGCGATCCCGGCGTACTTCAACGAGTCTCTCAAATCTCACGTTCCCGGTGATGTAGTGCTGGGCATTCGGCCTGAGAATATCCGCATCGATACCCAGGGAAGCACCCAGGCTCTGGTGGAAGTGGTAGAGCCGATGGGCAACGAAATCGTCGTTTATTGTGTCATTGATGAAACCCGGTTTTTGCTGCGCCTGGAAGAGCGGATGAATCTTCATCCGGGAGATACCATTTCGCTGGATTTCAAGATGGATTTTGCCCATTTCTTTGATACTGAGACAGGGAAAGCATACAACTATGACATATCCGGAAGAGGATAAGCAGCTCACGAACCCACAAACAAAAAAAACTGACTCCGGCGCAAAGCGCCGGAGTCAGTTTTTTATCTGAGCTTATT
>Ga0190304_1000627_pt1 | contig 16489 bp, 23 predicted proteins | sample 48700712_MG_FD_161670 | JGI IMG/M metagenome (GOLD analysis project Ga0190304, IMG submission 161670) | Hydrothermal vent sediment bacterial communities from Southern Trench, Guaymas Basin, Mexico - 4870-07-1--2_MG | ecosystem: Environmental > Aquatic > Marine > Hydrothermal vents > Sediment ... | reverse complement strand
ATACAATAAATATTTAATAACAAGGTTCTGCGAACGCAGTGAGCAGGTTCTTACTTCATTTTTCCTGTTTTTTTTAAAAAGTTTATTCTTTCGGTTTTTTTATTACGTTCCAATGCGCTTTTTCTTCTTAAATTTTTACTTTTTGGCTTAACGCGAAATCTCGCTTTTTTGGATTGATTGATAATTCCACTTCGTTTTATTTTTTCAGAAAAACGACGTAAGAAAACATTCAACGCCTCTTTTTGTTTTCTTCTAACCTCAATAGCCATAATAGAATCAATTTAATTATTTAATCTTATTCTGTTAATTATTGTATCTAAATCCTCTTGACTGTAAACTTCTATTAAAATCTTAATTTTCTTTCTTGACTGACTAATTTTAACTTTAGCATCTAATGCTCTAGATAATATTTTTTCCTTTTCTTCTAATTCTGGATTAGTTTTGTTCTTCCTCTTTGTTTTTTTGGTATTTATCATTCTTGCGGTCTCTCTAACCGTTAACCCTAATCCTAAAATTCTTTTAAGCAATATTTCCTGTTTGACAGGGTCATTGATTGAACAAAGTGTTTTGGCATGTCCTTCTGTAATTTTTTCTTGTTCTATAGCGTCTTGAATAATTTCGGGCAACCTAAGTAAACGTAAAGAGTTAGCAATTGTAGCTCGAGCTACCCCCAATCTTTTAGAAATATTTTCTTGAGTCAAATTAAATTCATCAATCAATCTTTGATAGGCGCGAGATTTTTCCATTGCGTTTAAATCTTTTCTTTGAATGTTTTCTAATAGAGCGATTTCCAGCTTTTTGTTAAGATTAATCTGCCTAACTAGGGACGGAACTGTTTTTAGTCCTAAAATTTTAGCTGAACGCCAACGTCTTTCTCCTGCTATAATTTCGTATCTTCCATCTCCCTTTTGGATTAAAATTAGTGGTTGAATAATACCATTGGTACGAATAGAATTGATTAAGTCTTCCATGTCTGCACGAGCAAAATTCTTGCGTGGCTGATTAGGACTAGGGTCAATCTGTTCAACTAGAATTTCATTAACATGCTCCCCTGTTTGAGAAAGTGCGTCTAAGGTAACCTTTTTAATTGTTTTTGCTGGTATTAACGATTCTAGCCCTCTACCCAAAGACATATAATATAAATTAATTGTTGATTGTTAATTGTTGATTGTCTTTATTTTAACACAATTCAAAATTTATATCAACGAAAAAACCATGGCTAATCCTAGAACAAGCATTATCAAGCCAGTTGTTAAATGCAGTTTACTTATATTTTTTTCTTTCCAGGAAGAAATATCTGATATCTTACTAAATCTCCAATATACCAAACCTATAATTATAAGCATTGGTGTTATAAAAATTAAATTGTAAAAAATTAACATAGGCAAAATTTTTAAGAATTCTAAAGTAGATAAAATTCCACCTACAATAATATAAGGACCAATAGTGCAGGGCAAAAGGAACAAGGTTACAAAAAGTCCAACACCAAAAGCTCCTTTTGGAGAAGTAATCCCTGAGATAATTCTTTTAACTTTCGGTCTTAAAAATATTGGCATTTCTGTCCCAAGACCGCCTGGTTTATATTTAATAAAATCTCTAATATTTAACATCCCGAGAATAATTGCTATAGACCCTAGAGCCTTATACAACCACAGCCTAATTGAGCTTATACCTTGCACTATTTGAAAAAATTTAACAATAAGCAAGCCATAAATTAAATACATAACAAACACCGCTGACACAAAAGCTAAGCCGGCCAAAATAATATTCTTTCTTTTCTTTGGGTTATATGCCAAAATTGCAGTTAGCATTAAAATTAACACAGCTAAAGCGCAGGGATTTATAGCGTCAACAATCGCTAATGACAAAACTTTTGCGATTGTAAGCTTTGGTTGAGATCCCGCTAACAATTCTCCTTTTTGATCTTCTTCAATATTCAATACAGGATTATTATCCTTTGTTGTGTCTTGATTTTTTTCACCACTTAACACAGAATTACTGCCCTCAAGTTCATTCCATTGGAATATCCAATCTCCTATTTTTAAAGCTTTATTAAATTCAACAGTTCGTCCAGACAAAGCAACCTTCAAAGGAACTATCTTTTCATATTCAACCCCGCTTAAATTCTTCTCTATATTATCTGTTTCTAACAACCTTTTAAACAATTGATCGCTTTCTGTTTTTGACAACGATAATTCATTGGATATTTTATCCTTAATTAAAATTTTTCCTTGTTTCCAAATTTTAGGGAAACCCACTAAATCATTTATATTAGTATCGCAAAAACAAGACATTAATCCGTTTACGCAAGCTAAAGGATTAGTTTGTTTTTCTTCAATAACCTTTCTAATATTTTTTAAAATTGGATTATCGCCAATTAAAGCATCATTTTCCCCAAAAATTAACAAAGGAACTCCTAATCCAGATCCATATTTTTCATTGTATCGATATAGAAGAGAGGCGTTATCTCTATTTTGATAAATCTCATATTCTACCACCACTAAATTAGGATACTCCAACGGTAACTGGGTTAAAACAACGGGGTCAGCTTTAGCGCAATGAGCGCAACCTATGCCAGTAAAATATACGGCACAAAAATCATTGTCCATCTGATTTTCTTGAGCTTTACTAAATTGAGGAACTAAGAATAACGTGATTAAAGAAAGAGTAATTATCAATATTTTTTTTTGGTTCATAATTAAATTATTTTAATTTTTTATATAATGTTTTATTTAATTTCAAGGTTCTCGCCAAGGGCAAGGTTCTTATAAAATTTAATTCAAAAAATTAAAAATAAAATTTATTAAATAATGTCTTGACTAAAGATTAGTTGGCTCCCTACTTTCAGCCCAATTTCTTTGACCAGTCCTCCGTTAATTTCTAGAACATATTTAGCATTTGCGTTTGGTCTAATGGCAATACACTTTGAATTATTGCACGGTTGAGTATCTGGACTGATAAAAACAACCTGTTTATTATTGTTCAACCAAATAATATCTAAAGGGAAAGAAACATTTTTCATCCAAAAGTCATATTCCTTCTCTGTTTTAAAAACGAAAAGCATCCCTTGATTATTTTTTAATTTCTTCCTAAACATTAAGCCTTTTGCTCTTTGAACTGGAGTTTCAGCCATCTCCACGTCAAAACAATGATCGTTAAAACATACTTGTCTTTGTTTTCTTTTTTGGAAAAAACCTAAAGATAATATTAGAATTAAAATTAAAAATAATACTAAAATCAAAATTAAAACTTTTTGCATATACGCTTTACTATAAAGTCTGACCTTGTAGTGTTTTATTATTAAGAATTAAAAATTCTTTGGCTAAACGACGAAATGCGCGAGCCCCTTTAGAATGAGGAGCATATTCTAATATAGTTTGGCCATAACTTGGAGCTTCAGCTAAACGAACATTTCTAGGAATAACTGTTCTAAAGATAGGATGAGGGAAATGACGATACAACTCTTGCCAAACCTCTAAAGAAAGTTTACTTCTACCGTCATACATAGTAACAAGAGCTCCCAATATACTTAAATTCGGTTGCAAATTACTTTTAACCAAATCAATAGTTTTGCAAAGTTGCCCCAAGCCCTCTAAAGCAAAATATTCAGCTTGAACTGGGATTAAAACCTGGTCAGCTGCGACCAAGCTATTAATGGTTATCAAGCTTAGAGAGGGAGCGGTATCAATTAAGATAAAATCTAATCCTAGATTATCACTCTTAACAAAAGAATCAATAGTGCTAGACAAAATTGACTCTCTATTTTCTATATTAATAATTTCAACATCAGCTCCAGCTAGATTCTCGCTAGAAGGAGAAAGCCAAAGATTTCCACGAACAGCAACCATACTGTCTGTCAATAAAATTTTTTGGCTTAAAACTTCGTAGATCCCCTGCTGACTATTCGTAACACCCAACCCAGACGTAGCATTAGCTTGAGGGTCCAAATCGATCAGTAAAATTTTCTTACCCAGCCTAGACAAATAAGCGGCTAAATTAATAGCTACGCTAGTTTTCCCAGTCCCACCTTTACGGTTACAAATTGCAATAACTACGGGTTTCATAACTCTTATTTTATCAAAATAAAAGTAAATCTGCAAGTAAAAAAAACTTTATCTACAACAAAAGATAAAGAAACACTAGCATCTAACAAGAAATTAATATTAGATTAAAATTTTTAATAATGCAGGATATAAAATTATCAAACCGCTTATGGCGGCTCCAAAAGATACAACCAAAACAGCTGCAGCCGAAAGATCCTTAATGCGTTTAATTTTAGGATGAAATCCTATGTGAGAAAAATCTAAAACCCTTTCAATTTGGGAATTAATTAGTTCCATCCCTAAGACTAAAGATATAAGCAAAAGTAAAATTACTCTTTCTACGTTTTCTAGCGGCAAAAAAAACATTAAAATTAAGACAAAACATCCGACAATAACTTGGATCTTAAATGTTTGTTCTTCTTTAATTGCGATAACTAGGCCGTTAAAAGCACACTTAAAACTTATTCCTAATCTTTTAAAATTAATCATATATTCTTTTATTGGTATTTTTAAACCCCCTTTTTGAGAGAACAAACCTTTTGCATACAAAACATAAAAGAACTTTTATATTTCATTAATAACTATACACTAATTTTTATAGCTTTACCATTCACTAAAGCATCTGTCATCTTTTGATAAGCAGATGTCAAAATTCTCTGAAAAGTGCTCTGAGAAGTATTCATTTGTTTTGCGCATTCAACTTGGTCCAAACTTTCTATATTTTTAAGTCGCAATGCTTCAATTTCCTCTGATGTCAATTCTACCATTTTCAATAATCTCATAGGAACACCTTGTGGTTTAAAATATGTAATATTTGGGTTAAATTGTACCCTACGATATAATCTTGGTCTTGGCATATTTATTCTCTTTTTAAATTTATATTACAGTTAGGACACTTCAGCCTGAAACACGGAGTTCCCTTTTCGTGCTTAACTCTATACCCGCATTTAGAGCACTTACAATATCCTTCTGGTCCCTTCCCTTGAGCCTCAGGGATTGAATCTTTAAATTTGCCTTTTCTCTGCCATCCAAACCCTTTGCTTAATGGTATCCCTAAAAGTTTTTCTTGAGGATTAAAATAACTACTTGAAATATTGTGGCTTTCTATTTGAATAGCAACATATTCGAGAAATTTAATTTTATCAACTAATTCGCCCCTTAAGCTGTTAGATATTTTTGTAGCTTCTTCTACGCTTGTCTGATTGGGTAACTTAATTTTTAAATTTGCAGTTATTACTAAACCTTTCTTTTGTGTTTTTAGGTCCGAAATTTCTAACCCTTGTTCCGTCACAATATTTTTAATTTTATTTTCGACTTCTTCGCCAGCTGAAACGTCCAACAATGAGTTTGTCGCATCTTTCCCCAAATCAAAAGATTCTTTCATTATATATAGTCCTATCAATAATGCCAGAAGTGAATCAACATAAATCCAATATCTAGACAGAATCAAACCAATAAATACGGCAACAGACGCCCATACATCTACCCTATCGTGAACTCCATCCGAAATAAGACTTATAGAATTCTCTTTTTTCCCATAATACATTTTTAAACGAGACATAATTTCGTTAGCTATTGTTGAAATAGCCATAATGCCCAAAGCTAAATAACTTAATTTTACCGTGGAGGGCGACAAGAATCCTTTATACGCTTCGTAAAGAATTTTGGTACCAGTCAAAAATAAAATTATTGTTATTAAAAGTCCTGAAAGAACTTCAAATTTGTAGTGTCCATATGGGTGACTCTTATCAACTGGTTTTTGGGCAAATTTAATACCAATTAAACTTATTATTGAAGAAAAGACATCAACCGCTGAATGGATGCCTTCCGCGAAGATTGATACTGATTTTACCAAAAGACCAACTAAAATTTTTCCTACTGCTAGGAATAAATTATTAAATATTGATATTGTAGCTATTTTTTCTTTCATATATTTTTAATATTAAAAGATAATTTATTAAATATAGTTTTGATTTCTTCTTTAGCTCTTAAATCGGTCTCCATTATTGGTTTAAAGCTAGCAATAGCTTTAAAGATATTTTGATCATAAGAAATATCACCTAATTTTCTACCATTAGACCATTTATCAATTTTACTACCTAATGTCTTGTTGATATCTTTCTTGTTGATTACTAATCCCCATGGCAACCCAAAATAATTAACCACCTCTAAAGCTCTTTTTAAATCAGAAAATGCTGAAGGCGTTGGTTCAGTTACTAAAATTACAAAATTAACATCTTGTAAAGAGGCAATAACGGGGCAACCAGTCCCCGGAGAAGAGTCTATAAGCATTAGCTCATATTTATATCTTTCGGCTCTTTTTTTTATTTCTGAAACTATTTTGCCAGAACCTGTCTCTCCTGGCATAAGGTGACCTGATATCAAAGGAAAATTATATTTCGTATTTTTTGTTTTTATTTTGCCGCCATTAACTGGCTTTAAGCTAATAGCTTTTTGAGGGCAAACAATCTCACAAGCACCACATCCTTCACAAATAAAAGGATTCAAATGAGGTTTCCCAGAAATCATCTTTATGGCATTAAATTGGCAAGAATCGGCGCACTTCCCGCAACCATCGCATTTTTTATAATCAAAAAATGGCTTAGAAGAAACGCTGATTTCCTCTATTTTATCCCATTTACCAATTTCTCCAAGCCAAATAGCTAAATTAGGAGCATCAACATCAGCGTCAAGCGCTATGACTTTATACTTTTTACTAAACAAAATAGCCAATGAGGAACTAAGCATACTTTTGCCCACTCCACCTTTACCTGAAACAATTGCTATTTTAAACTTTTTTTTCATAAAAATTTCCTCCTACTTTAATTTTAAATTATATTTAAAATCTAAAAGTTGTCCATTGGAATAGGCTTTAGCTAAATTTTTTGAATAAGGAATGGTATTGACTATTTGTGTCTTATATTTGCTGACAACTTTTTCAATAAATTTTTTGTTACCTAAATTTGCCTGATTCAAAATCACTTTAGTGCGTATTTTTAATTTTTGAGATAAGCTTAACAATAACTCTAAGTCATAAGCCCCCATTGGCGTTGGTTCTGTCACTGCATAAGCAAAATCTATGCCAATCAATGCTTGAATTACTGGACAATGAACGCCCGCAGCGGTATCAAATAAGAGTGTATCAATATCTTTCTTTTTAGCAAAATCCAAAGCAAATTTTTTGACCTGAGCTACCACTGGTCCAGTCTCTTCTAATCCCGCCTTAGCTTGGCCAGTTACCAACCATAAATTTTTCTTAACGCAAGTGGCAAAAATTTTTCCAGTTTTTACTCTTTTAGTATGTATGGCATTATATGGACAAATTAATTGACAAACTCCGCAAGCAGAACAAAGTTCTTGCAAAAATATTGGATACCTATCAGGGGCTTGAAATATAGCATTACTTTTACATGACTTAACGCATAAACCGCATTTTCGACATTTTCTTTTATCTAATTTAGGAAATTTAGCATAAACAAATTTTTCTATTTTCCTAAGCTTCTGGTTTAACAATAAATAATCATTCGGGCATTCTACGTCAACGTCAACCAAAGCCACTTTATGCCCTTCTTTGATTAATTTATTGGCTAACAAAACAGAAAAGGTGGACTTACCTGTCCCTCCCTTCCCCCCGCTGATAGCAATTTTTCGGATTTTCCCCTTTTTCATTAGGTTTTTACATTTACTACATTATTTTTTTTCTGCGACAAAACCATTATCGGGGTGTCCTGAAGAAGCTTTTATTATTTGTTGAAGCTTTCCTTGGTCTAAAAGTTGCAACGCTTCTTTTACAGAAATAGAACCAGAAACGGTATAACACTTAATCCCTGCCTGAGATAGAACGATATAAGCATTCGGCCCAAAATTCCCAGAAATAGCAATATCTATCTTTTGGTTAGCTATAATTTGAGCAGCTGTAACACCAGCCCCATGCTGAGCCTGGGTTCCTGTATTTTCAATAACTTTAAACTTTTTCGCTTTCTCAGAATCCACAATTAGAAAATAGGGACATCTTCCAAACCTTGGATCAACACTAGAAGAAAGATTTTTCCCGATTGATGAAATACAAATTTTCATTTTATTTATAATTTAGAAATTACTATGGCCTAGTCATAAGACTGCCACATTTAGAACACTTTTGCTCGTAACAAGGGATTCCTGTCTGGTGAGGAGCCCTTGCCCCACACTTTGGACATAGACATTCCCCGCCGGGACCTAATCTAAACCCTTTATTCTGACGACCTCGACCACCTCCTCTACCCATCCCAGAACCTAATCTTTGGCTATTAAACATAAAATTTAACATTAGTTTATTTGCTTAATATGACCTTTCTATTTCTTAAATTATTTTTTATTTATTAGTTCCGTCTAGATAAAATATTGCTCTATATCAATGGATGAATAGAGCAATATTTATATCTTTCCTATTTCTCTTTTAATTCGTCCAAGCGCTCTTTGATTGCTTTCATTTCATTCTCCAACATTTCTTTCTCTTCTTGTAAAGATTCTTTTTCTTCTGACTTGGTCCAAAATCGGCGGAAACCGAATCTGCCACCAAATCCCCTACAAGATCCACGACCAGCACCACAAGGGCCTCTGCCCCAGCCTGTACCGGCACCCATTCCCGTAGGACCTGTTCCATCATATCTTGGCATATATTTATTAGTTAAAGGTTAATTAAAAATGTATCGACTTAATTACAATAGCCCGCTCATTATGCTTGTAGAATCTTGGGATTAAGACTCTACAACATAATAAGTTTAGGTGTATTAATTATGATTATATACCCATAACTATTTTTGGTCAAGAAGAGTTATCCACAATTAAAAAATTGAGAAAACTAGTTCCTCAACTTTGTCAAATTCTTGAAAGTTTATTTACTCTGTAGTAATGGAAACTTAATAATAAACTCTACACCATCTTTTGTATTTTCGGCGTTAATTTCTCCATGGCTTATTTCAATGTCGTCCCTTATTAATGCAAGTCCTAATCCTGTGTTCCCCGTTTCTTTAGATTTAAAGCCTTTCTCGAATATCTTTTCTTCGCTTCCCCTTTTGAGTTTTTCCCCATTATTTTTAATCTTTATTAAAAGATCTTTATTATTTTTTTCTATGATATTTATCTCAGCTTCTGTCGCATGACCGTGTCGGATAGCATTAGCTAAAATATTATCAAAAACTGAATACAAAGAACCATTAGTTTTGATTAAGCACTTATCATGACAATCATAATTTATTTTAACCTTTAAGTTATCATAGGTTTCTTTTATGTCTTCTGCCACCTGTCGCACATTATGTATAAGCGATTCTCCAGATATTATGGTATGCGCTGTTTCTTCTGTTTTTTCAAGTATTTTTTCTATCCCAGCAATATTTGTTTGAACCTCTTCAGAGATAGCTTTGTTACCTTCATTATCATGTTCTTTTAAAAGATGGATAGCAGAAATTAAAGATACTAATTTGTTTATTGTATCGTGGCGGGATATGGAAAGAATTATTTGTAAAGAATTTTCTTTTTGAGAATCTTTATTTTTTGCCAATGACTTAATTTTAACATTACGAATTACGTCAACTATATCAAATATTTTTTTCTCTAAAGCATCAGAGGTTATAGAAATCATTCCTTCATTCTTGCTCAAAAACTTTGTTTTAAATAATCTCAAAACTTCCGCTGTTTCTTTTCTAACAACATCAATGAATGATTGCAAGGAGCCAGATTCTTGCTGTTCCTTTCTACTGCTATCCTCTGATTTTTTGCAAATATTATTCTCAAAAATACTCATATTAGATTAATTATTAATGCTCTAAAATTTTTAATTCTATTTGATTATTCTCAATATTTAATATTCCCCTGCCCCCAACAGGAAAAGTAATCATTGGGTTGGTGTGCCCAAAATTTACATTTGCGACGATTGGGATTCCTTTTAATTCTTTCTTTGAATCAATAATATATCTTAGCTTATCAACATTTATGTCAGTCTTCTTTTGAAACTTACCAATAACAATGCCCTTTACTTTATTAAAATTCGGTTGATGAATAAGTGATTGTAGATTTCTATCAAATTCTATGCTAAATAAATCTCCAGCTGTATTGTCGTCCTCTATAAACAAAATTGAATTAGTCAGGCTTGGCATAAATTCTGTACCTTGCAATAAATTAAAAGTACATAAATTACCGCCCAAAACTCTCCCCTCTCCCCTCCCTTCACTGATGACAATAAATCCTTCTTTGTTCTCAATTAAATTTCTTTTTTCCTGGTTTATATACCAAGCATCATCACTCCAGGTTAGTGATGGTTTTATCTCAAATCCTTCTTCTTCTATTAAACATTTTTGAAAATATTCCAAATTATATTCAAATTCTTTTTCCATCGCCCATGTTGAGAAATGAGGACCATGATATGTAATTAGCTCCGTTTTAGCGGTTATGGCGTTCAAAAGTGCTGTTATGTCCGAATAACCACATAAAATCTTAGGATTATTTTTAATCAAGTCGTAGTCTAAATAGGAAAGAATTTGATTAGAATTAAATCCACCAATTACAGTTAGGATTGCTTTTACATTCTTGTCTTGAAATGCCTGATGGATATCCTCAGTTCTTGATTTTATGGATGAAGACATAAACATGTCCGACTCATTGCAATGTTCTGAAAAACTAACTTGGAATCCCTGCGCTTCTATTTTTTCTTTAGCCAAAGCAATGATTTCTTTGGACAACAAAGACATACTCCGAGCCGGAGCTATAATTCTTACTTCATCACCTAGTTCTAATTTATTTGGGATAATCATATCTTAATTTATATTTTTATTATCTCATATTTCTAAAAAAATAACAATCAAGAAACATAAAAAAAACCACCATATAAATGGCGGTTTTTTATTCTATTAAATAACAATTTTTTTAATTCCGTTTAGAGAATAATTTTGAGAACCAACCAAATAAACTAAAGACTTGCCTTTCGTCTGTAATTTCTTTTTCTATTTCAGAACCTACTTGTTCCATAACTTGAATTTGTTGAGTTAATATTTCTTTATCTGACTCGTCTTCTAGTTGGTTTTTAACAACCTCTAGCTCTTTTATTTTCTTCCGATGTTCAATAAGTTTTTTTTCGGCTACATCTAAACTAGAATTATTTGCTCCAATTAAAAATTTAACAAAATTCTTTCTTCCCCTAGCTTGACCCAACGCAACATCTGCTTCTTCTTGAACTTGATTTTGGACCCTAGCGATCTCCCTAACTTGGGACCCAATACCTTCATTTCTTTCAGCGACTCGTAGCATTTTTTGAACAGCGTTAGCTGTTTTACTCCGTCTATCAATTGTCTCTTTATTTTTGCCTGTTTTTTCATCGCTAAATTTAGCTTTTCGTGCTTTCCCTTTGTCAACTTCTTGACCGACTCCTTGAGCTTCATGCACCAAATCTTTGCCCCCTTCTTTTAGGTCTAATAATATTTCTTTTCCCTCCCCGCGTCCCGGTTTAACTCCTTGATTACTTTGTTCTGTTTTAAAAGTTTCTGGGGCTACATCTAATTCGTCATCTGTACCAAGGGTTTCTACTTGCACACTCTCTAACAATAACGCTTTTTCTTTCTGCTTTTGTTCCCCTTGCTTTTGCCCTGCAATCCCCGTAGGGTCTTGTTCGTAATTTTTCACATGTTTTTCTGCTCCCCTGGCCTGGACTGAACTAACGGGCAAAAGTGTTAAAGCCATAAATACAATTAAAATGAATTTTAAGTTCTTCATAAATAAATTAGTTAAAAAAATTAAATACAAATTATTTTTATATATATTTAGCATAACAAGAAAATATATCATTGCAAGCATCAACAAAAACTAATACAACTAATGACTCTTGATAATAAGATTATTTTATTAGTTTCTTTATCTCTGGCAATGACTCGGTAGCCGCATCTTCACCTATCTTAATAATTTTTTTTGCTTTCAAAAATTTATCCCAATATATATTTTTGCCTAATTCTGGTTGAATAATCACATCTGCTTTCTCGCAACTATAAGCAGCTAATTGATGACGTAAAATATTTAAAGAATTATTAGCTATTTTAAAAAAACTAATTTTAGCATTTTTTTGTTTTCCACAATCACGAAAATAATTTGCCTCTATATTTACTGCAATACTAAAATCAGCGCCCATACTCTTAAGTATATCTACTGGGATAGGGAGAGTTAAACCACCATCAGCCAATAATTTCCCCTGATGCTCTACTGGTCTAAAAACTAATGGGACCGAAACACTCGCGCGGATTGCAAGTGCTACTTGGCCTTTGTTGAAATAAATAGTTTTTCCATTTTCAATATCAGTAGCTACGGCAGTAAAGGGAATTTTTAAATCAGAGAATTCTACATCACCAATACATTTCTCAAAAAACGTCTTCATCCTTCTGCCACTAAGCAATCCCAAACTCATTGCAGGATCTAATAAAGATAAAGCCTGACGCCAGCTGGTTGAGAGCGCAATCTTTTCTATTTTATCTATATCCTTAAAAGTAGCATACATCCCCCCAACTAATGCTCCAATACTTGAGCCAGAGATAAAATCAATTGGGATATTATTCTTTTCTAAAACTTTAATAACGCCGATGTGAGCTAAACCTTTAGCCCCACCACTTCCTAAGGCTAAACCAATTTTAGGCTTTCTAAATCTAATCATAATTCAATGTTAAAAATTTATTTATTTTATATTATATCACAATTAAATTATTATGAAAAGAAAAAATCAAATTACCCACATAACTTAATTGACAAAAAATCACCATCTGCTATACTTATTTTGTTAGATGTTTTAACTTTAATTAAAAGTCTAGCACTGATTAGTAAGTGTAGGAATAGAGTCGAATTTCTATCTATTACTACAGATTAAATTATAATAATTTCAACTTATGCAAGGAACTATTAAAAAGTTGACTGATAAAAACTTCGGTTTTATCACACAAGAAGGTAGCGAAAAAGATTTATTCTTTCACGCTAGTGAATTAGTGGATGTCGACTTCAGTGAATTAAGAGAAGGTGATGAGGTAACTTTTGAGGTTAATGATAGCCCAAAAGGACCAGCCGCAACACAAGTCAAAAAAGCTTAATTACACTTTCAAATAAAACAAAAAACCACCTCAAACGGTGGTTTTTTGTTATCTATAAGTTATCCATAAATTATTTCACTTTTTATTTCTAAGGATTTAACCTGTATTTTCTTTAGACTATATTTATCACTATAAATCAGGATTATCTTCAATAAATAATTTTATAAATTTGCCAATATAAGATATTTGTTTACCTTTCATAAAAGCATAACCGACTAACGCAGCGATTAATGCTCCTATGCTATCAATAATTAAATCCCACATTGTATCAGTTAATCCAGATTTCTGCATATTAATATTAAAAATTTGGTCCATACCAAATTCACATATTTCCCAAATTGCACCGATTGAAAGCGCGAAACAAAATGCAAACACTGCAATCCATATAGGTTTTGTGCGAACTTTATTAGTCTTATTAAGAACAAACATTACTATAAAACCTATGCACCCCAAAGCAATTGCAGAGCTCGTATGAAGCATAATGTCCCACCACCAAAATAATTCGTAAAATTCTTTTATTTCCCCTAAAAATAAACTAAAATATACAAATAAAATTATAGCAAATTCAAAATCTAATGGTATATTTATTTTATACTTGCTTTTTATCCAAAAAGGTAAATAAGTCAATATTAAGGTTAACAATGATACTAATACTACTATCCAATTATGCCCAATGATAGATAATATAATAGCCAATACCAAAGTACCTCTCAGTATATTTTCTACGATTCTTAAAACTGTTATTGATTTCATGATATATTAATTATTAAAATCCCTCATTTCACTTTTCTTCTATAAAAATCTGCTAAAAACATATTTTTCGTGAAAGTTCCAGCTGGTATGCCGACCAAGACCATCCACATAACCAAAAATATTATACTCAACAAAATACTCTTTAATAAAGCCACGACATAATCATCAAAATTATTAAAAACAGACTTCAATATTTCTATCTCAAACAAAGAACTTATTGTTTCTTTATTAAAAAAATTTATAGCTAAAGTTGGAACTATAAATAATCCTAAAAATGCCTCAACCAAGTTTACTAACAATTTTTGATTTTTGATGCTCAGAAAATCTGCAATATTCTCCACGCCCGAGAGAAGTAATAAGTATACCACTAGAAAAGGAATAAATTTCATAGACATCATGAACCCTAATTCTAGATCATTTTTAAATTTAAAAGTAGGTAATTGCTTGAATTTCCCTTTAATAAATTCTTTAACAATCCTAACGCTATATCCCCCCAAAGCAAACCAACCAATGATTGGTAAAAATATCCACAAAATATTCCACATACCTTTTGCTCTATTGAATGGGTATTCAATGGCAGTTTCAAGATCTAATTTTTTCATAATTAAATTACATTAATATTTATAAGATAAAATTTAATTACAAGGTTCCTGAGCGAAGCGAAGGGTTCTTCTAATTAAATTACATTAATATTTATAAGATAAAATTTAATTACAAGGTTCCTGAGCGAAGCGAAGAGTTCTTCTAATTTTGTTATTTATTTTTACTAGACTCTTTAATTGCCTGAATAATAGCATATTCTAAATTTTCTGGCTTATCTGTGCCTATTCTGTATATTTCGCCATCTTGTGTCTTTATTTCAACTGCATCAAGACCAGAAACATTGTAAATCCACATAGGAGGCGCTAAACAATATCTTATTCCCCATCCATAGTACCAATGATTTTTTACTATTTTTGCTGAAATTATTTCTTTAATGGCGAAACGTTTTTTAAATATACCATATCCAAATTTAATTCGTAAATATTTTTCATCAATCATTACATTAAGAGAGCAAAAGGAGACCAAAATACCTAGAATTACAAACATTTCAACAAAAATAAAAGTATTAATTTTTGTGTTTAATAAAATATTACCGAACAATAATACTACAGCAAGTGAAACAAATATCATCAAACGACCAGTTTGGGTGTGTTGGTAGGTCATATTTACTTATTATTATTTTTTAACTTCAAAATATGCCTGAGGATGCCCACAAGAAGGACATTTACCAGGAGCTTGCCTTCCCTTGTGAATATATCCACATTTTCGACAAACCCAAATCACTTCTTCTTCCTTTTCAAACACTGAACTACTTTCTAACGCTTCTAGAAATCTCTTGTATCTATCTTCGTGATTAACTTCTGCTTTAGCAATAGCCCTTAGTCTATTCGCAATATCTGAGAAACCTTCTTCTTCTGCTGTGTCGGCAAACTCCGGATACATAATTGTATGTTCATAATTTTCTCCTGCAATTGCTGCTTTTAAATTTGCTTTCGTATCTTTCAATATTGTTGGGGCGCCTGCCTCAACAATAATTTCGTCATACTCTGAATTGTCATTCTTTAATTGATTAATCATTCTCATTAACCATTTGGCATGCTCTGTTTCTTGGTCAGCTGTTAACGCAAAATTAGCTGATATTTCTTCATAACCTTCTTTCTTGGCAATTTTAGCATACATTGTATAACGGTTTCTTGCTTGGCTTTCGCCAATAAATGCTTTTGTTAAATTTTTTATTGTTTTTTCCATAATTAAATTACATTAATATTTATAAGATAAATTTAATTACAAGGTTCTGCGAACGCAGTGAGCAGGTTCTTCTAATTAAATTACATTAATATTTATAATATAATATTTAATTACAAGGTTCTGCGAACGCAGTGAGCAGGTTCTTCTAATTAAATTACATTAATATTTATAATATAATATTTAATTTCAAAGTTCTCGACGGACAAAGTGAGGGAATTCGCGGGAGGCATAATGGAGCCATATGTCCGCTGTTAGGCGAAGTTTTTATCTATTTAACTTTTTCCCGTGGTTTCAAATAAACTACAGCTATTATGCCAATCATAATAATAACAACTATCAAAAAGCTAGATAGTTTTGAACTTGAATCTACATCACTGATTTTATCTTTTGCTATCGTTATCTCCTGAGCTTGGGTTGCACCACTTGTCGTTGTAGTATCTGCATCCGTTGTTGATTTAGGATAGATTTGGGTGCTCTGACCGTTTGGACGTATTGCATAAGCAGTCCCACTATTAAAGAAAAAATCGTTTTCAGCACCTCCTGAGTTTACATACCATTCTATACAAGCAAAGTCTCCCATTAGTCCTGAAGATGGAACATTTTTTGTAGTTAGTTTTAAGGTCTTGTAATCTCCACTATCGGCCTTAAATATCCCCCATGCTTTTTTATAATAATTGCCAAACCTCTTGAGGGACATAACACAAAAATCATTTACTGCAGGCGTTAACTCTGTTTGACCCCAACCATAATTAAAATCATCAGGAACTAATATTGTGTCTGACTTCACTTTTCCGCTGATTACCTTTA
>Ga0190304_1000625_pt1 | contig 16494 bp, 15 predicted proteins | sample 48700712_MG_FD_161670 | JGI IMG/M metagenome (GOLD analysis project Ga0190304, IMG submission 161670) | Hydrothermal vent sediment bacterial communities from Southern Trench, Guaymas Basin, Mexico - 4870-07-1--2_MG | ecosystem: Environmental > Aquatic > Marine > Hydrothermal vents > Sediment ... | reverse complement strand
CAAATTAAGCATTCCATTTCCATCTATATTGTAGCAATAAATGACGCTATCATTTTTGACTCCGCCGTAATCGTATTCTACCAATCTGACGGAATTTTTATCGAATGTACATCCAGTTAAACCGAGAGGTGAAAGGAGATTTTCGATATTGATAGAAAATTCTGCAACGCCATCTCCATCTGTTTTCAGTGGCAATCTGTAATGAAAATCCTTGCTATACCACGGTAGGTACTTGTAGATGGTAACATTTCTCTCCCATACATTGTTGCTCTCGTTGGACTCCTTTATAACATTTTCGGGATCAATTTTTATCACAAACTTCTGGGAATCAAATCCACGCGGTGTGATGTTCACCGGAAGAACCACCGTATCTCCAAGACCTATCGATTCTTCAACGGGTATAGTCTTTTTGCTCATACCCGCTGTTATCTCGACGTTGAATGTTCTCTCTACCGCGTGTCCGGAATTTTCTATGTGTATCTTGAGCTCAACGTTTTTACCATCGGCGAGTTTCTCTTCAAACCCCTCCACTTTGCTCACAAATAGGTCGGGTTTTGTCTCCCTCACATGGACCAGTATAATCCTTTCGTTATTCTGCTCGTTTTCCTCGCATATCCAGTTATAGAAATCCGCAATAACTCTTATGAGGTGGTCGCCCGGCGCGAGAGACAAAGTGAAAGTGACATTTTTGGTTATCCCACCTCTCAACCCATTTATCTCCTCTGTATCTACAATACTTCCATCCACCTCCACGGCCACACAAAATGTCTGATAGACATCCTCTCCCGAATTTTCTACAGATACGTTGAGATTTACAATGCCTTCATCTATAACCTCGCCACCGCGAATGGATGTTCCAGCTATGTGAAGATCGGGAAAACCCGATGCCATTGCCAGAGGCAGATAGGATATAGGGATAACAATGGCTATAAGAAACACTATACTCTGGGCGACTCTCTTCATGATTCTTCCCCTCCTTGTCCCCTCCTCAGCTTAGAGCATATAATTTAATGTATATTTCTACTTTTCTATTAACAGATTCTCTCAGTTATCCGGATTCCATTCATCCAGATTCGTACCGCAACATAGAAAAATTATGATGACAATGTTAATAATTGCTGTGCAACTATGTGGAAAATAAGTGCAATTCTGATAAGTTTCCTGCTCATTGTTCCTGTTCTGTTGAGCATGGTAAATGCAGATGTGTCTCAAAATGAGCTTGATGAAGAAAGACTCACGGTATGGAAGCATATTCCATTAAAATACCGTCTGGATAGGATAGACGGTGGAACCGTTTTCGGTTTATTTGTGGTGTTCAACGGGAAAGAAAAAGCCCATGTCATACTCCTCTTCCGTAAAATCGTCCCACCAGGACATGTAGCACTTGACATGCTGTGCACCAAAATATCCATCTTGGTGATAGATTGCAACCAGCAGGTATTCAGCTACGTCGAATTAAAAAAGAACGATCACCTCTTCGTGAATAACTGGTTTGATATGCTGAAGTTAGACAAACCCGATTACGGTAAGTTCTACACCATCGAAATAAAGATTTACGGAAACTACGAGTAATCCGCTGCAAAAATACTTTAACCACTTTTTCCTTTCCTGAAAGCATGACCGATTACAGAGTAAAGGATGTGAGTCTTGCAGAGGAAGGGAGAAAACTGATTTACTGGGCGGAACAGCACATGCCAGTTCTGATGAAGATAAGGAAAGATTTCGAAGAGAGAAAACCCCTTAATGGCATAACGATAGGTTGTTGTCTGCACGTTACAAAGGAGACAGCTGTTCTGGTCAAAACTCTCAAGGCTGGCGGCGCCGATGTATATCTTGCGGGTTCAAATCCACTCTCTACCAATGATGCTGTAGCTGCCGCTCTTGCAGAAGATGGAATACATGTTTTTGCGTGGAGAGGGCTTAACGAGAAGGAATATTACGAGTGTATAGACAGCGTGATAGATGCATCCCCGAGAATTACCATGGACGACGGTGGTGATTTGGTAACGAGGTTGCACACTGAAAGAAGAGACAAGATAGGAGAGGTGATTGCGGGAACAGAAGAGACAACAACCGGAGTAAATAGACAGAGGGTAATGGCTGAGAAGGGAGAACTCGAGTATCCGATAATAGCCGTGAATGATGCCCTCACCAAACATCTCTTCGACAACAGATATGGAACCGGGCAGAGCACCATAGATGGTATACTCAGATCCACCTCTGTACTCTTGGCAGGCAAAAATTTCGTTGTATGCGGATACGGCTGGTGTGGGAGAGGTCTAGCGATGAGAGCCAGGGGAATGGGTGCCAATGTGATAGTTACGGAGGTAGACCCCGTAAAAGCACTCGAGGCGGTTATGGATGGCTTTAGGGTTATGCCGGTAGCGGAGGCTGCGAAGATAGGAGATATTCTTGTTACCGTCACTGGAAACAAGCATGTTATAGGAAAGGAGGCGATAGACAACCTCAAGGATGGTGCAATCATCGCCAACTCGGGGCATTTTGATGTGGAGATCGATATACCCTATCTCGAGAGCGTATCCACGGAGTGGAGAGAGATAAGACCAAATGTGAAGGAATATCATCTCATCAATGGTAAAAAGGTGTATCTCTTGGCAGATGGCAGGCTTGTAAATCTTGCAGCTGCAGAAGGGCATCCAAGCGAAGTGATGGACATGAGTTTTTCGAATCAGGCTCTCGTCGCCGAATGGCTACTCGATAATGCGGAAAAACTCGAGAAAAAGGTTCACTCTGTGCCATACGAAATCGACAGGAAGGTTGCAGAACTGAAACTCGAAACCATGGGTATAAAAATAGATGTGCTCACCGAGGAGCAGAAAAGATACCTGAGCGAATGGAAAGAGGGAACATAGTTGATTATGTTCTGCTCAGGAGATTTTCCTGGGAATATACAGATCTAGAGGGTTATTTACATCCTGCCCGTTTTTCTGGCAACAGTTAAGAGCCTGGAGGCGGATGGCGGATATGCGAAGCCACCACGGGCGATTTGGACGAGCAAAGTGGAGATCGAGATACGAGGTACCGAGAAGCTGGCAGTGCGTGGATGTCATCGACATCCTTTGATTTTGCCAATTATTTTAAAGTGGAACAATTTTTCAGTTAGAGGAAAGTCACTACGGACAGGGTGATGAATGAGTCCCATAAAGAGATTGCTCTGGTGGATACTTGCGGGATCTGCCGGTGGGCTAAATAGAGGAAGGATTCTGGAAATCCTCTTCGAAAAACCGAGTAATGCTAACGAGATATCGAAAATCCTGAAACTGGATTACAAGACGGTGAGGCATCATTTAAAAGTTCTCGAGAAGAACAATCTGGTAACCTCAATGGGTGTCGATTATGGTAAGGTTTACTTTCCTTCTGATCTCTTGGAAAACAACAGGGATATCTTTCTTGAGATTTGGAGTAAAATTGGGAAAAAGGAAATAAAGGGGAAAGAGGTGAAATAAGATGGGAATGGGTATGGAACCTAGGGCAAAGGCTACACTCATCATGATAATGTTGCTGGTGATTGGTCTCACACTCGGTTATCTCGTTGCGGTGAGTACATTTCCAAAACTTGAAAAAAGGATCGAGGATAAATTCGGTGAAAGGGCAATTGGAGCAATAAGGCAGATATACGTATTCAAAAATATAATCGTCATGGTCAATATCTCCCTGCTATTCAGCTTACTCGTCGTATATATCCACAGTTTTCTCAGGACATCATCGAGTTTTCTTCTCGGATTGTCGGTATTCATCGGTGTCCTTCTGGTCCAATCCGTGCTTTCGCTACCGGTTTTGCATGTAGTTTTCGCCAGTTTGCCCAATTTCAGTTTGATAGGGGCACTGCAGGACATATTTGAAATGATTGCCCTCATCATCCTCTTTTACCTGAGTATGGAATAAATTGGAAAAGAATCTGGTAAAATTGTATTAAGGAGAAATATCCATAAGAAAAAAATCGTGGTGAGATAATGAGAAGAATGATCCTGGCAATATTGATGGGGCTACTGATACTCTCGATACCGATTGCATCGTCAGCATGGCCTTCAGAGAAGGAGAAATCGCGCAGTGATCCCCTTCTGAGACTTCCCAAAGAGCCGGAAAGGAGGGGGCACGGAGTGAAGGTAATCGGTAAGTGGGGATACAGAGGGGAAAATCGAAGTGCGGGATATTTCGTCATGGTACTGAAAAGAGCGAGAAAGAGATTGATCTTGGTTAAGGGGTTACTGAACACGACGGATGGTTCAGCAAAGGCGAAGTTTTTTGGAATAGCGAAAAGATGCTTCCTTAACGGGGTCGTGAGATACGATAACAAGACCGTACCCGTGGTAGGGCTACTGAAACTCGACAGAGATAACAAGATGGTCATGGTAAAGTGGATGTCTCCAAGAGTAAGTGGATGGGCTGTGGGAAGAATATCTGTACGTTCGGCACCGTCCTAGTATTCCGGAGTAAAATATAGGCGTCCTCTAATTTTTTCTTCTTCCGCGGTGTAACGTCAAAAACTTTGACATCAAACGCAATAAACGGTGACATTGCAATCAAATATTATCGAAATATTTTCATAGAAACCAAAATTTGGAAACTATCCCGAAAAATCAAAACCTTTATTAAATATAGTGCGCATATTATACTTTCCAGAAAAGAGGTAATCCGGTGCACTTATGGGAAGACGAACCTTGGTAATATTAATCGTTGTGACATCTCTCCTTTTAACCTTTTGCTATCCCACAGTCTTTTCATCTTCTCAGACCAGAGAATTTTACATTCTTTATTTCAGGGAGAACATGTTGCCCTATCTCTCTCGATCGCCGCCCACCGAGAGAGAGGGAAATCTCACGCTGGCAAAGGAGTTCCGCATATCGAACATTACCGCGGTGGAGGACACCATCTATCTCGACCTTTATTTCAAGGCACCTCTTTTCAACTTAACGGGACTCATAAATCTGTTCGTGATAGTGGTCTCTGCGTTTTCCAACATGAGCATGGAAATGTCGGCCGATAATAAGAGCATAATCGATTTTATGAAGGAGCTGATCGAGAACGCTTCCAAGCCAAGCTGGAACTTCACCCTGCATCGGGAAAACCTAGTGCTTCCTCAAATCGGATACAACATAACTATATCGATAGGTAACGTGACGGTGCATAAGGTTATAACTGTGGAACTGATGGAAGAGGATGATGGTTTTAAAACGGCGCACTCAATGGAGGATATCTTCGAAAATCTCACCAGTTATATCCAGATGTTGACCAAAATGAAAAACAGAGTGGTTCACAAGACCTTCAAGATAGATGGTATAAAAGTGGATGGGAAAGATAAAAAGGATATGGTTGTGAGTGTACAATGTACCGATGAAACTCTTCGGGCTATCGCACCTTTCATAGAACTTTTTAAGCTTGCGAACGAAAGCGAATTGAAGGCGCTTGTGGAACTATATCTCGGTTTTGCGAATCTGACGAAGTTCAGTATTTTCTCGGGAGCATTTGTGAACATCCTCATAATGGTTATAAATTGGATATCGGGAAGTGTTGGGTTTATCTACAACTCTGCAGATTATCCGTCTAACCTCAAATTTTACGGTTTCATATCTGGAAGTGAGCGATTTGGCATGGAGAGGTATTATTTGAAAGGTGTGAAAACAGCATCCGGTCATTCTCTCATCTTGGATGAAAGCGAGGAATTATCCAATGAGACGATAGAGAAAGAGATATCATCAAATGCCCTCACGTGGGTATCCGAGCCTTTTGCCGAGCCGGTCAGGATACTGGGTAATTTTTCCCTTCATCTTTATATAAAATGTAAGAATCCGGCAGGAATCTATCCGGTAGAGATATCTCTCCTTGACAAGTTAGGATACTACTCTACAGAGATAGAAACCACTACAACGAAAATATATGGATTTAAGTACATTAAACCCTCCATATTCGATGTCACGATAGAGAATGTTGACCATACATTTGAAAAGGGTCACTCCCTCTCGGTGAGATTGACGCTCACCAACAGAAGCGTGGCTGGCATAGAGTTCACGCTGTACCGTCCAACTATCCTGTTTAACTCCACGGAATATCCATCCTGTGTGGAATTCACCACGGCACCCCTCGATGACATCAAACTCGCATTCTCTAATGACACCGAATTAAATCAGGAAATAAGGAGAGTTGACGTAAAGCATTACAACGTAACGATCACAAACAGGGGAGAAACGGGAGATAACATCACTCTCAACTTAATTCTCTACGATGAGGACTACTATCAGTGGCCATCCGGCTGGCGGGTGGTGATAAAGCTTCCAAACGGCACGGAAGAAGAGGTCTACTCGGACTGGGACGGAGAGATGTACCTATCCGGGGAGGACAGCAAAAAGATATCCGTTGATATATACCCGTCTCCAGATTCCAAAGATGGCATGGAAATCACTTTCATATTCTCAGCATCTGGAGAGTACAGAGGTTCGGATGTGATTCATGACACCATCAAATTATCCGTGGGCGAAATCGGGATAGTTTTTGTCGAGGAGCCTGAGAACAGGGAGGTTGCACTCGGAAAAACCTGCACATACACTTTCAGGGTGAAAAATACCGGAAATGACGTGGACGATTTCCTGGTAAATGCTACATCCGAGCACAACTGGTTACTCAGCGATGGCGAGTTTGTGATAGACAATCTGTACCCGGGAAATGAGAGCGAGTTCAACATCACGGTAAGGATACCTGACAGCCTCCCCCATCTGCCCCTTGACGATGACCTCAAAGTGGTTGTGACATCATTATCTGATCCATCCAAAATGGATACGGCGTGGGTAATTACGACGGCCGTCGAGCCGACCATCATAGAGAGAATAAGCACCTTTTTTGGAAGTGTATACGGTGGACTGGAGGAGAAATTCGGAGGAAACGCCATATATATCGTGGCCGGTGCAATCGTTTTGATCATCTCCATTTTTGCCGTGCTGCTTTACATTCTCAGGAAAAAAGATATCCTTGTAATATGTACCGAGAGAATAAAGGAACTCACTCCAAATGAGGAAGGGAGATTTGATATTTTAGTAAAAAATATAACCAAGAAAAAAGTTTTTTATAAAATAGACACAAAAAAATCTTACATACCGGAAGGATGGGAAATAGAGGTACAGGAAGAGCAAATCGAGCTCAACCCCGGAGAGGAAAGGATGCTATCCATAAATGTAAAAGCAACTCCACGCATCAATCCCGATGAATGGGCCGAAATCAATCTCCGTTTCATTCCCGAGAAGGGAAGGAAAAGTTACAAGATGACACTGCTTGCTCTACCCAAGGATGCAAAAATTGATTTGAAGATGGAAAACGTCACTCACTCCCCCAAGACATTCAAATCCGGAGACACCGTAACAACAAAGTTTAATATCGTCAACAGCGGAAATGTAAGCGCAAAGAACATAAAGATTTCCCTGCATCTCAATGGGATAAAGATGAATGAGGTTGACATTCCCGAGATCCCGCCAGGCGGATGCGCAAAGGTCGAGATCCCCTGGCTGGCATATCCCGGTAAGAATGACATTCATATCACCGCAGAGATGTGAAAGCCATGATGGAAAAAGTGGATAGAGGGGAATTGATAAAGGCCGAGAAAAAGTACCAGATGCTGATCGAGAAGAGAAACGAGCTCAACGAGATTGCAAGGGTACTCAGGGAGGAAAGAAAACTCCTCGTTGAAAGGAAGAAACAGTTGCTCGAAGAGATGAAAAAAGCCAAGGAACTCAGGGACAAAACCGTTCAGGAGATGAAGAAGCACAAGGAAATGAGAAACAAACTGCAACAGGAGGCAAAGAGATTGATAGAGGAGAGAAGGAAAAACAGAAAACTCATGATAAAGAGCCTGCCACTCAGGGTGGAGGAGATAAAAGCTGACATACAGATGCTTGAATACAGACAGGAAACCACACCTCTGACCAAGGAAGAAGAAGACAGAATAATCGAGGAGATAAGGAAGAAAAGAGAAGAGTATGAAAGGTTGAAAAAGGAACTGGAAAAGCAGGAGGCAATAGAGATAAAGTTGAGCGAGGCGGAAAAAGCCATAGATGAACTGTTCAAGAGAGCCAATCGGGAACACGAGATGGTCATCAAACTCTACGAGGAGAGTCAGAAATATCATGAGAGATACATCAAACTCGTTCATGAGGTGGCTGCCCTCATAAACGAGATCAAGAAGAAACAGGAAGAATTCCTGGAGGTTAAGAAACAGGCCGATGAATATCACAGAAAAGCCGTGGAGATGAGATCAAAGATTATATCGATAAGAAAAGAGTTGAGAGGGAAGATCGACGAAGCCAAAAAAGCCATAGAGGAGATAAATGTCAGAGCGAAACAGGCTCTCTTTGATGAGAAGAAACTGGAGGAGCTTGCCGAAAAAGCCGTGGAAAACCTCAAGAAGGGCGGAAAGATAAGCATCGGTTTATAATATTCGTAAATTGCCGAAATTCAAATCGACAATTTTAAATAAAATAGGGATTTTGCACCACCGATGCCCATGGAAGAGATTGGTATAGCGAGTTATGGTGCATACATACCGATGAACAGGATAAAGGTGGAGGAGATAGCATCAACATGGGGGAGAAATCCAGAGAACATAAAGAAAGGTCTCAGAATATCGGAAAAATCCGTACCATCCCCGGATGAGGATACCGCCACGATCAGCGTAACCGCAGCGAGATACGCTCTCTCCAGGATTGATATAAATCCCGCAGATATCGGTGCGATATTCATAGGAAGCGAATCTCATCCCTATGCTGTGAAACCGACCAGTACAATTGTTGGAGAGGCGATAGGATCAACTCCAGAGCTCATGGCTGCGGACTACGAGTTCGCATGTAAAGCGGGAACGGCGGCAATCCAGAACTGTCTCGCTCTCGTGAGGGCGGGGATGATAAAGTACGGTCTTGCCATAGGTGCAGATACCGCCCAGTCGGCGCCGGGCGACGCACTGGAGTATACGGCATCCGCAGGCGGTGCGGCCTTTATTATAGGAAAGGATAACGTCATAGCCAGGATAAATTACACGTGCTCTTTTGCCACCGATACACCCGACTTCTGGAGGAGAGAGGCGAGAAAATATCCGAGACATGGGGGTAGATTCACGGGGATGCCCGCATATTTCAAGCACATAACGGAGGCTGCAAAGATGCTCATGAGCAAGATGGGGACAAAACCAGAGGATTACGATTATGCTGTTTTTCATCAGCCGAACGGAAAATTCCCGCTGACCGTGGCAAAGATGCTCGGTTTCAGGGAGGAGCAGGTTCGGCAGGGATTGCTGACGCCACTCATAGGAAATACCTACTCCGGAAGTTCACCACTTGGTCTCTGCTCGGTCTTGGATGTTGCGAAGCCGGGTGACAGGATAATGATGGTGAGCTATGGTTCCGGAGCGGGTTCGGACGCATTTGATATAACCGTTACCGACAACATAAAGAATTTTCAGAAAGAAAAAGCCCCAACTGTGAAGCAACTCATCGAGAGGAAGAGGTACATTAACTATGCGGTATATGCGAAATATAGAGACCTTCTCTATTGGGAGTGATCCGTATGAGGGATGTTGCCATTATTGGTGTTGGAATAACAAAATTTGGTGAGTTGTGGGATAAGTCTTTCAGAAATCTGATATCTGAAGCGGGAACCAAAGCCATACTCGATGCTGGCATAGAGGGAAAGGAGATAGATGCCCTGTTTGTTGGTTCGATGAGTCCGGGTAGATTCGTTGGTCAGGAGCACGTTGGCGCGCTGGTTGCCGATAGTTCAGGTTTGCATGTGATGAACATCCCCACAACAAGGGTAGAGAATGCATGCGCATCCGGAGGTCTCGCCCTGCGACAGGCGTATATCTCGGTTGCATCCGGAATGCACGATATCGTCGTTGTTGGCGGTGTTGAGAAGATGACCGATGTTATAGGAGGGGAAGCCACAGATATTCTCGCGATGGCCGCAGATCAGGAATGGGAGGCATTCTTTGGTGTGACATTTCCCGCGCTGTATGCGATGATCGCCAGAAGACACATGCACGAATATGGTACAACGAGGGAGCAACTTGCAGAGGTTGCAGTTAAAAATCATGATAACGGTTTGCTCAATCCAAACGCTCACTTCCGCAGAAAGATAACGGTTGACAGTGTTCTGAATGCAACGATGGTTGCAGACCCCCTCACAGTTTTAGATTGTTCTCCGATAAGCGATGGCGCCGCCGCATTAGTGCTTGCTCCTCTCGATAAGGCAAAACAGTACACGGATAAGATAGTAAAAATATCTGGTTCTGGTCAGGCATCGGATTCCCTCGCTTTGCATGGTAGAGAGGATATATGCACTTTCAAGGCAACTGTAGAAGCAGCAAGGCAGGCGTACAAGCAGGCGGGCGTGGAACCCAAGGATATCGATCTCGCGGAGGTTCACGACTGCTTCACGATCGCCGAGATCTTGGCTATAGAAGATCTTGGATTCGTCAAAAAGGGAGAGGGTGGGAAGGCGGCGGAGGAGGGTAGAACGAGGATAGACGGCGATATCCCGATAAATCCAAGTGGCGGTCTGAAGGCGAAAGGTCATCCTGTAGGTGCCACTGGTATAGCTCAGGCAGCGGAGGTTACACTCCAGCTCAGGGGAGAAGCGGGTAAAAGACAGGTGAAGGATGCGGAGATAGGGTTAACTCACAACATTGGAGGAAGTGGAGCAACATGTGTTGTTCACATACTGGAGGTGGTGTGAGATGACCACGGTCCCGAGGTTCTGGAGAGAGATTCCGCAGAGGTACAATCTCATAGGAACAAAATGTAAAATCTGCGGAAGAGTCTATTTCCCACCGAGGGAGGTATGCCCCTACTGTAGAAGAAAAAGTCTGGAAAACATGGAAAAAATCAGATTGAGTGGAAAGGGCACGATATATTCCTACACCATAATCCATACCCCTCCTTCCAAATTCGAGGGCCAGGCGCCGTATGCCGTGGGAATAGTCGAACTCGAAGAGGGACCGAGAATCACCTCCCAGATAGTCGATTGCGAACTCGACGAGATCAAAATAGGTATGAAGGTGGAAGCGGTATTCAGAAAGATACAGGAAGATGGGGATACGGGAGCCATATATTATGGTTTCAAATTCAGGCCGGTAGAAAATGAGAGCGAAAGATAACCTGGCCGAAAAGATAGCCGGTGAGATAACACTCAGTCCAAATCCGGGGAAGACGATAAGAAAATGGAGAGAGATATTTGAGATATCACAGGTGGAACTCGCCGAAGCCCTCGGTGTATCTCCAAGTGTTCTCAGCGATTATGAATCTGGGAGGAGAAGATCACCGAGGATCAAGAGTGTTAAAAGGATAGTGGAGGCACTATTCAAAATAGATGAGGAGAGAGGCGGTAAGGTACTGCATAGATATGCTTCGATGGTGAATCTGCCGGAGGGTATAATAGATATCATGGAGTATCCCTACTCCGTACCGGTGAGGGATTTCATAGATGCCATAGATGGCAAAATATTGAACTCCCCCAGAAATGTTGACAGAATGACCATAAAGGGATTCACACTCGTTGACAGCATAAAAACGATAAAATCTCTCGATTCCTCTGATTTCATACATCTTTACGGATGGAGCACCGAGAGAGCCATCATATTCACCGGCGTACAGTATGGGAGAAGCCCCATGATAGCTATAAAGGTTCATCCGGTGAAGCCAACGGTGGTTGTATACCATAAACCGAGTGCCATCGACCCCCTCGCAATCAAACTCGCGGACGCCGAAAATATACCCCTGATACTGACAGATATACCGCTGAAAGAATTAATAGAGAGAATGCGTTCTCTGAAAAGGAGATAGGATGGAGCTTACCGGTCTGTGCAGTGTGTGTGGAAGACCCGGAGCGAGATATACATGTATGCTGTGTGGAAGACTTGTGTGTGAGAGATGTTATGATCCATCACATGGAATCTGTGTGGTCTGTAAAAGATCAAAAACGCTGTAATATGGAGAACCTCGGTTAACATAGATCTGACATCTAATAGAGCGTTCATCATGGTAAAAATAAAATCCCTCGATACTTATCACTTATTGTGTTTGTCAGTCACGAGTTCATAAAGCCGAGAACCATAGAGCACAGAAGTTACCAGGTGTCCATAGCACAGTCGGCGCTGAATCAGAATACGCTGATAGTTCTCCCCACGGGTATGGGAAAGACGGTTATCGTTTTGCTGGTGATTGCCGAAATTCTGAAAAGAGGGAAAGGGAAGATACTGTTTCTGGCACCAACAAAGCCTCTCGTGATCCAACATTCAAAGTTTCTGAAAGAGCATCTGCTCATAGATGAAGAGAGCATAGTATCATTCAGCGGTGAGGTGCCTCCGGCAAAGAGAGAAAATCTGTGGAGGAAAGGAAAGATCATCGTATCGACCCCACAGGTTATAGAGAACGATATCCTCTCCGGAAGAATAGACCTCTCTGAAGTTGCTCTCGTCATATTTGATGAAGCCCACAGGGCAGTCGGAGCATACTCCTATGTATTCGTTGCCAGAAAATACAGAGAAAAAAATCCAGATGGTCTGATTGTGGGAATGACCGCATCCCCCGGTAGCGAGATAGAAAAGATAATGGAGATCTGCAGAAATCTGAATATTAAAAATATAGAGATAAGGACCAAGGATGATCCGGATGTTAAACCCTACGTTCAGGAGATGAAAATCATATGGAAAAAGGTTGAACTCCCTCACGAGTTCTCAAGAATAATAAACATTCTGAAAGAAGCTATTTCCGAGAGGCTCAGGGCGCTTAAAGAGGCGGGCGCCATAGAGAGTGCATCGGTATCGAAAATAAGCAGAAAAAAACTGCTCGAGATACAGGAGAAGGTCAGAAGGTCTATAGATGAAGGTAGAGTCAGTAACGTCCTGTTCACGATAGCGTCTCTTCAAAATGAGGCACTGAAGATATACCATGCTCTTGAACTTCTTCAGACCCAGGGCTCCACGGCTTTGAAGAGGTTTTTTGAAAAACTTCAGGTTGAAGCAAGATCCAAGGGAGGTAGCAAAGCATCAAAGGTTCTCATGAAAGACCCTCTCATAATGGAAGCCATGGCGTATGTTAAAGATTTGAAGATAGAGCATCCGAAGATAAGGGAGATTGTCGATATAGTCAGAGAAGAGATGGAAAGGAACCCGGATTCCAGAATAATAATATTTACGAACTACAGAGACACGGCCATAAAGGTTGAAGAAGCGCTCGGGGAATTGCCCAATGTCAGACCCGTGAGATTCATAGGTCAGAGCTCCCGGGGAGAGGAAAAGGGCATGAGTCAGAAGAGGCAGGCAGAAATCTTGGAGAAATTCAGGGAGGGGGCTTACAATGTCATGATAGCGACATCTGTCGCGGAGGAGGGCATAGATATACCTTCTATGGATATGGTGATATTTTACGAACCCATCCCCTCTGAGATAAGAACCATACAGAGGAGGGGCAGAACCGGGCGCCGGCAGGCTGGAAAGGTGGTTATACTTATGGCCAAGGGAACACCCGATGAGGGCTATTACTGGTCAGCTGTTAAGAAGGAAAAGAGGATGAGAAGGGAACTGGAGATTCTGAGGAAGAAACTGAAAAGGAAACTGAAAGAGGAGAACATAACCCTTCTGAATTCTCAAAAAAGATTGACGGATTATATGGAGGAAGGGGGTGATGGAGGGGACGGCGAGGATCATGAGAAGAAAGAAGCGGAGGATATCAGTGTGGTTGCCGATACAAGAGAATGCAGAACGGAGGTGGTGAGGGAGCTGGCAGATAGGGGAGTGAAGGTTATTCCAACGCAGATAGAGGTTGGAGATTATGTTATATCGGACAGAATATGCATAGAGAGAAAGAGTTCAAGAGATTTTGTGGATTCGATGATAAATGGTAATCTCTTCAAACAGCTTGCAAACCTCAAGAATGCCTATGAGGTGCCGATTCTGATAGTGGAAGGTGGTGATATATTTACCTCGAGAAACGTGAACCCATCATCAATATACGGTTGTCTGGCATCCATAGTTGTGGATTATGGCGTACCCATTTTGCTCTCGAGGAGCCAGAGGGAAACCGCGAATATTATCATGGCGGTAGCAAAAAGAGAACGATTCAGAATGAAGAAAGAAATACCATTGAGGTCGGGCAGGAAAACGATGAACCTCAGGGAAAGACAACGGTATATAATCGAAGGTCTGCCAAATATCTCTTCGATTCTTGCAAAGAGGTTGTTAAGGCACTTTAAAACGATAAAAAACATAGCGAATGCCAACGAAGAAGAATTGCATCTCGTAGAGGGTATCGGAAAATCGATAGCAAAAGAGATTTTTCAGGTCTTCAACGAACCTTATGAGGAGGAATAAAAGCCTCTAACATGTCTGTTTCCTTCCATGAAAAACGCATAACGTTTTTATAGAGATGTCATATAACATGCTCTGGGTTTTGGGAAGGTGATGACAATGGCGGAGAAGGACAGCAATTTAATGGAACAGATTATTGGAAGTCTGGATATGTTAAATCAAGATACCTCTATACCGAGAAACATAAGGAGAGGGGCGGAGGAAGCGAAAAAAATGCTCCTGGATGAGAAAAACCCACTCGATGTGAGGGTCGCATCGGTTACGTCACTTCTGGATGAGCTCGCGAACGACCCGAATATACCCATTCATGGTAGAACTCTTATATGGAATATTATAAGTAAGTTGGAAGAACTCGTTTAGGAGTGTTTAAATGATAAGGATCGGGCCGGCTGGAATTCCTTTATCGTGTAAGGGGCGAACAAATAAGGATGGTATAATTTATGTGAAAAAAATCCTCGACCTGAATGCGATGGAGATACAGCTAATCAGGGGAATCCAGACGATGGATGACGAGGAGGCAGATTTCATAAGAAAATTTGCAGAGGAGAATGATATAGAACTTCACGTCCATGCCCCGTATTATACAAATCTGGCAGGTGACGATGAAGAGATAGAACTCAGCAAGAACAAAATCCTTTATTCTGGGAGACTTGCAAACAGATTGGGCGCAAAAATACTGGTGATCCATCCCGGTTTTTATGGAGGGAGGAGCAAAGAAGAAACGATGGAAAGGATAATCGAGAATGCGAAGGATATAGTATCGAGATTCAAGGAGGAAAAAATAAAGGTGAAACTCGGAATAGAAACGATGGGTAAACAGAAAGTCTTCGGTTCCTTAGATGAGGTTATAGAAGTTTGTAAGAAGGTAAAGGGAACGGTTCCCGCCATAGATCTGGGACATATCCATGCAAGATGCAATGGCTGTCTCAAAACAAGAGAGGATTTCGAAAAGATATTTGAAAAACTCAAACCGCTGAAATTGAAGCACTATCTGATTCATGTAACGGGCGTGCTCTATGAAAATGGAAATGAATACTATCACATCCCCATAAAAAAAGGTGATATGCCACTCGAGCCACTCATCGACATAATACTGGACAACAAGTACAATGTAACTCTCATCTCGGAGTCGCCTCTCCTTGAGCATGACGCCATGTACATAAGATTGCAGATAGAGAGGGCCATACAGAAGAGGACGGGAATAGAAAACCCAGATTATAGAGACCTATCTTCACTATGAACACCTTCAAGGAATCCACAAAGTATATAATGCAAAAAGTGGAGCAGATGCTTTCAAGTATAGATGAGAAACGGATAGAAGAGATTTGTGAGGTTTTCCTGAAAGCGGATAGAATATTCCTGTACGGCGCCGGCAGGAGCGGTCTCGTCGCGAAAGCTTTTGCCATAAGACTTGTGCATCTCGGTTTGCAGACATATGTTATAGGTGAGACGATAACACCTCCGGTTAGAGAAAACGACTTGATTGTTGTCATATCCGGCTCTGGAGAGACGATACCTTCTGTCATGACCGCGGAGATCGCCAAGAAGATGGGTGCGAAACTAGTGGTCATAACATCCAGAGAGGATTCGAGAATAGCCAGATATGCAGATATAACGGTGGTACTCTCTGTTGAACATGAGGAGGAGAAAAAGAAACGTCTTTCTCCGCTCGGGACGCTCTTCGAGGCATCGGCATGGATTTTCACGGATGGACTCGTGGCTAAACTCATGGAGATGAAGGGAGAAAGCGAGGAGAAAATGAGAGAGCGACACGCGACCCTGCAGTGAGGGGTGGAGTGCAATCGTTAAGAGATTTGTTGAAAATCCTCTGCTGGGACGGGAAGAGCCTGGAAATCGAGATTCTGACAGGTGGTAGATGAAACCCAAGGTTGAAGTTGATTCCCACTAAAAAAGAAAAGATAGGAAAATTATATCCAGAAGTACGGAACCGGTGCTTTCACCCATGGATCATCTCCACTTCCCCAGTTTACGTGATGTTTCCCATCCTTAAAACCAAAATTTTTTATCGGTTCAAGTCATAATAATTCAGTGATGATGAGAATTGCTTCGATTTTCATCGTTGTTCTGCTTCTGCTCACTCTCTTACCACAGCAAGCACATTCCTATATCGT
>Ga0190304_1000623_pt1 | contig 16502 bp, 10 predicted proteins | sample 48700712_MG_FD_161670 | JGI IMG/M metagenome (GOLD analysis project Ga0190304, IMG submission 161670) | Hydrothermal vent sediment bacterial communities from Southern Trench, Guaymas Basin, Mexico - 4870-07-1--2_MG | ecosystem: Environmental > Aquatic > Marine > Hydrothermal vents > Sediment ... | reverse complement strand
CCGGGGTTTCCCCCACAGCAAAAGCCAAGAAAACTACGGGGGCTTCCGTTAAACTGTTCAAAGAAATATCCCCTGCCAGTGAACGGTTGCCATCCGTGCCCCCTGCCGCAGAAGCGGTTTGCCTTTTGCAGGGTTTCGATCGCGGACCAAATTGCACTGCCTCTTTCGGTCTGCAATGAGTGAGCTTTGAAACCCGGAATCCAGTGAATAGTCGCAAAATCTGATCCGCCTCAATTATTGAGAAGTTACTGGTTCACTGTGGAAGTTGCCATCCGTGCCCCCTGCCGCAGGAGCGGTTTGCCTTTTGCAGGGTTTCGATCGCGGGCCGGATTGCACTGCCTCTCCGGTCCGCGATGAGTGAGCTTTGAAACCCGGAAAAAGGCAACCGCTCCAAGGCAGGATATAGCGGGTTCATAAGAATATTTACTATCAATTAGGTCTCCTCTTCTCCGATACTTCACGCTTTTGTTCCGATGCGGACTGGACATCGCGTATTATCTCCTTAACCCGGTGAAATCAGATATCCATCCATTACAAATTGCCATTGATCTTTTTCGTGGTTTTTGTCTTCTTTCCGCTGTTTTTCCTGAAAGGTCTATTGAGCGAATATTGTGCCAGATTGGGGAAACGACGGAAAACGTTGGGGATTCTTAATAATAACTCACAATATCTACTAATTTAATGTGAATTTAGCCCTCCATATATATCACAATGAATAAAGAAGCATGTTTTTTGTCAAGCTGATATACATTTTTAGAGACGGAATGTAAATTCAGTTGACAGCAGATGCCTTTCCGGGTACTGGTTCTTTATCTGTTACTGACAGGAGAGGCCGGATGGAAGAGATAAAGCAAAAAGACTCGTTAACAAAGGAAGATCTCGCCCTGCTATATGATACATCTACATCGATTCATGCCATACGCGATATGGATGAAATGCTCCGGAGTATCATGGCCAGGATCAAGGCCGTTTTCCACATAGAAGGCGCATCCATAGCTCTCCATGATGCGGACCGGAACGAGTTTTATTTTATCCGGACCGTGGAAAAGGAAAAAGATAGAGATTATGTAAAGATGCAAAAGATGCGGTTTCCTGACCATCTGGGTGTGGCCGGCTGGGTGTTAAGGGAGAATCGGCCAGTCATCATTCCTGATGTCTCCAAGGATGACCGGTTCTATAAAGGGCTCAATCACAAGGAAGACTTTGTCACCAAGTCCATGATCTGCGTACCATTGCGAACTCGTAAAGGGCTGTTAGGGGTCCTCTATGCATTAAATAAGCTTGAAGGAGAGTTCACAGATAAGGAGGCAAGGTTACTGGAAATCCTTTCGGGAACGGTTGCCGTCTCTATTGAGAATGCAAGGCTTTATGGAGAGCTCAAGCAACATGCCAGATCTCTTGAGCAGGAGAATCGCATGCTCAAGTCTGAGGTGCAGGAACATTTCAACCTCCAGGGGGTCATTGGCTCAAGCCCAGCAATGCGCCGGATCTTTGCCCTTATTGACAAGGTTATTGATACAACAACCTCTGTGCTGATCCAGGGAGAGACAGGGACCGGGAAAGAACTGATTGCCAGGGTCATCCATTATAGTGGCCCATTGAAAGATAGGCCCTTTGTAGTAGAAAATTGTGGCGCACTAGCAGAGAATCTCCTGGAAAGCGAGCTTTTTGGTCATGTAAGAGGTGCCTTCACCGGTGCTATCACAGACAAGAAAGGTCTTTTTGAACAGGCCAATGGGGGAACCGTCTTTCTTGATGAGATCGGAGAAATGTCATCTGCCATGCAGGTCAAACTGCTCAGGGTCCTTCAGGAAGGACAGCTCAGGCCGGTTGGTGGCAGCCGGCAGATCAATATAAATGTACGGCTTATTGCTTCCACAAATCGCGATCTTGGAGAAGAGGTGAAAAAGGGGAACTTCCGCGAGGATCTTTTTTATCGTGTCAGTGTATTTCCAGTCACTCTTCCACCCCTGCGGGAGAGAAGAGAGGACATTCCCATGTTGGCCGCCCATTTTCTGAAAAAGTCCGCCGGGAAGCTAAAAAGGCCCGCTGCCCGATTAACACCCCATGCAATGAATCTTCTTTCGCAGTTTGATTGGCCTGGCAATGTGCGAGAGCTTGAGAACGAGATCGAGAGGGCCGTGACCCTGGCAGGAAATGAAAGGGAGATCAGTGAAGAGCACCTTTCAGAGAAAATCAAGGCCTTATCGGAAAAGGGTGTTTTGATACAGGAGACTGATGGGACACTGAAGGAAGTGACCGAACGAATCGAGCAGCGAATCGTCTCTGAAACTCTACAGAAGACACGCGGCAATCGTTCCCAGGCCGCCAGGATGCTCGGTTTGACACGCCAGGGCCTGCTCAACAAGATTGCCCGTTACAACATCAATCTATAACCTGGGTTGAGCGGTTCAACGTTCACGGTTCCCGGTTGAAAATCCCTAACTGGCTGTTAGGCAAATGATGACGCGTCAATAGGGACGAATGTTATGTTTCACCCAGTGGGTGAAAGAGGCTAATCTGAGCATTGTGTTATAAAGTTAAGGATATCAATAAACTATAACCTTTGAACCCTGAACCTGGAACCGATCACTTTAGATATAAAGAGGATGTCACGTCTGTCTAAAGCATTAATCACGGGCTTTGTGATCGGCTTGCTGGGAGTGGCGGCAACCCTCGTTCCTTGCGGTATTGATCTGGAAGAAGACATCGGCCTGGATTTGTTGTTCAAGCTGAGGGGGGCGAGGGAGGCCCCGCCTGAAGTCATAGTAGTGACTTTGGATAAGGCCTCTGCTGATAATCTGGACCTGCCGACAAGGCCTGATAAATGGCCTCGCTCTCTTCATGCCCGACTCATTGAAAATCTGGCCAGGAAAGGCGCTGCGGTGATTGCCTTTGACATGACTTTCGACGAAAGCCGATCCTCTGAGCACGACAATTTATTTGCCGAAGCGATCAAGAAAGCAGGCAATGTTGTCCTATGCGAGTACTTGAAAAAGGAAAAGATTCCCTTAACTGACGAAGATGGAGTGCATACAGGAGACTTGGATATAGAGAGACTTGTGCCACCAATCCCTCCTCTTGCACGATCTGCGGTTGCCTTGGCCCCCTTTCCCCTGCCCAAAGTACCTGTCAAGGTGAGCCAGTACTGGATGTTCAAGACAGGCGCCGGGGATACACCGACTTTGCCGGTTGTGGTCTTCCAGGTCTTCGCATTGGACGTGTACGACGAGTTTATCCGTTTGCTGGAAAGAGTCAGCCCATCTCAAGCAGGCGGACTGCCTCGTGACAAGGATATTATAATTGCGTCAAAAGGCGTAGAAAACCTTATCCGTGTCCTGAGAGATATCTTTGAGAAAAACCCGTTGACTGCAGAGAAAATGCTGGACGTGCTCAAAAATTCAAGTTCATTATCCCGCGACATAAAAAGGAGGCGGGTCCTTAAATCACTCATAAGGATGTATCAGGGCGACAAGAGCCGTTACCTTAATTTCTATGGTCCTCCCGGCACGGTCACAACTGTCTCCTATCATCAATTACTGCAATCCATGGAAAATTCGACTGCATGCCAGGAACAACTTGATCTTAACGGCAAGGCCGTATTTATTGGACTTTCAAGGCGATTGTGGGCAGGACAGAAAGACGGATTCCATACCGTTTTCTCTCAGGCAAGCGGATTAGATATCAGTGGTGTTGAAATAGCAGCCAGCGCCTTTGCAAACCTGTTAGAGGACATGTCTGTTCAGCCGCTCGATTTCCGTGCACATCTTGCCTTTATTTTAGTCTGGGGGATAGTGCTTGGGATTGTGTGTTTCTTTTTACCCACTGCCATTGCTGCATTCGGTGTGACCGGCCTGAGTTCGCTTTATCTGGCCGTTGCCCATTATCAGTTCAAGCACACCGGAAGCTGGCATCCGCTGGTTATTCCTTTGTTTTTCCAGGTGCCTGCAGCTTACTTCGGCACCGTCTTATGGAAGTATTTTGAGGTGAACAAGGAACGCCAGAATATCAGAAAGGCCTTTGGATATTACCTGCCAGACAAGGTTGTGGACCAGTTAGCGAAAAATATGGCATATATCAAATCAGGCAGCCGAATGGTCTATGGAACCTGTTTGTTTACAGATGCTGAAAGATATACCACTTTATCGGAAAGCATGGAGCCCAAAGAACTAAGCAGATTTATGAATAGATATTGGAAGGCTTTGTTTGAGCCGGTAAAGCAGCACGATGGGATTGTATCAGACGTTGTCGGAGATTCTATGTTGGCAATATGGGCCACGGCACGGCCTGATGCCGCTCTCAGGGCTCAGGCCTGCCTCACGGCGCTTGATATTGCCGGAACAGTACAAAGATTCAACCAATCTCACGATAATCCGAAGCTTCCGACTCGCATCGGTTTGCACTCAGGATACATGCTGCTCGGCAATATCGGTGCAGTCAACCATTATGAGTACACTCCAATCGGAGATATCGTCAATACGGCATCAAGGATAGAGGGCCTGAATAAATATCTGGGCACACGCATAGTTTTATCAGAAGAGGTGCTATATCAACTTGATGGTTTCCTGACAAGGGAGCTTGGGAAATTCCTTTTGGCTGGGAAATCAAGACCTGTTGTGGTATACGAATTAATATGCCGCACAGGAGAATCCAGCGAGCAACAAAGACGTCTTTGTGCGACTTTCAATATGGCTCTGAGTGCCTTCAGGAGGCGATCCTGGGAAGAGGCGATCAGGGGATTTTATGAGTCAATGGAAATCCAGGGCGAAGACGGACCTTCTGTTTTTTATTTAAAATTATGTGAGAGATATAGAGATAATCCGCCAGGGGAGATGTGGGATGGATCGGTCTTTCTTGACCATAAATAGAAAAATCGCGGATTTACCATTTGTTCAACGTATCTGTTCTGGGTCGATTGATACCGATTGTTGATGTTATTTTAACAGATTATTACTGAAAAGAGGTATCAATGAGGCAAATCCGGGCCCGCATTCTGATTTTCACGATATTCGTAATTGCATTGGCAGGTTATATTCCCACGGATGCCGTGGCTGCTGAGACATGCGAAGAGTGGGCAGGCAGAATTGTCTCGGTTCAGGGCAATGTTTATGCTCGAAGAGTTGGTGAAACACAGTGGTTACCTGCAAAAATGAACGATACATACTGCCCTGGCGATATGATTCGGACACAGGAACGAAGCCGGGCATCTGTTATTCTGCGCAATGAGACCATCATCCGTCTTGATCAGAAGACCACTGTCACCTTTTCCGGATCAGAGAAAGGACGGACTTCCCTGATTGACCTTATTATCGGGGCTGTCCATTTCTTCAGCCGTTTCCCCCGGGGTCTGAAGGTGATTACACCGTTTGTTAATGCTGCGGTGGAGGGCACGGAATTCTATGTAAGGGTCGATGGCGATCAGACCGTATTATCAATATTTGAAGGACAGGTGGCAGCCACAAATGATGCAGGGAGACTTTTACTGTCTAAGGGTGAATCGGCAGTAGCCAGGGCGGGGCAGGCCCCCGTCCCCCGTGTAGTGGTAAATCCGAGGGATGCAGTTCAATGGGCCCTGTATTATCCACCTGTCCTGTATTGTCGCCCGGCTGATTTTGTTTCTGAAGCCAGATGGCAGGATAAGGTTCGCAGGTCCATCGAGTTCTATTGGAATGGTGATCTGAGCAGGGCATTTTCCAGCCTTGAGGGAATGCCTGAAAATATTCAAGATCCGCGCTTTTTTACGTATCGTGCCGGATTGCTTCTTACCGTTGGCCGTGTTGATGAAGCAAATATTGATATTAAAAAGGCGCTCGATCTTGATCCGTCAGATAGTCAGGCATTTGCCCTGCAGTCTATCGTCGCCGTTGTGCAGAATAAAGGGGATACGGCCCTTGATTTGGCAAGGAGAGCCGTAGAACTGGTCCCTGAATCAGCCGCAGCAAGGGTTGCGCTCTCATACGCGCAACAGGCCAATTTTGACCTCCAGGGTGCTTTGACCAGTCTCGAAGAAGCAGTAGAGCTGGATCCGGAAAACGCCTTGGCATGGTCTCGACTGTCGGAACTGCGGCTGTCTTTCGGAGAACTCGATAAGGCGCTTGAGGCGGCAAAAAAGGCTGTGGCCCTGAATCCCGATATTGCACGGACACAGACTGTTTTGGGATTTTCTTATCTTGCACGGATCATGATACGTGATGCCAAAAAGGTCTTTAAGAAGGCGATTGAGCTGGATCAGGCAGCTCCCCTTCCGTGGCTTGGACTTGGATTAGCAGAGATCCGGGACGGTGATCTGAAGGCGGGCCGCAAGGAGATCGAAATCGCTGCGAGTCTTGATCCTGGCAACTCGCTTATCCGCAGCTATCTTGGTAAGGCATACTATGAAGAGAAACGCGACAGGCTGGCTGAAAGACAGTTTGCCATTGCCAAGGAGCTTGATCCGAAAGATCCGACGGCATGGTTCTATGATGCGATTCGAAAACAGAGCCTGAATCGACCCATAGAGGCATTAGAGGACCTGCAGAAATCCATCGAACTGAACGACAACCAGGCTGTCTACCGCTCACGCCTGATGCTGGATGAAGATCTGGCGGCGCGAAGCGCCAGTATCGGGAGCATATACAATGATCTCGGGTTTCAGCAATTGGCCCTGGTCGAGGGCTGGGATTCGGTAAATACCGATCCCGCCAACTACTCAGCCCACAGGCTACTGGCTGACTTGTACGCCGCGTTGCCGCGTCACGAAATTGCACGGGTCAGCGAATTGCTCCAAGCTCAACTCTTACAGCCCATTAACATTACACCATTGCAGCCCCAGCTCGCGGAAAGCAATCTTGCCGTATTGGATGTGGCAGGTCCATCAAGCCTGTCATTTAATGAATTCAATCCCCTGTTCACCAGGGATCGGCTTGCAATCTTAACTGACGGAATCCTCGGCAACCACGGCACATACGGGGATGACGTCGTTCTGTCCGGTTTGAGTGGACGAGCTTCAGTCAGTGCCGGGCAGTTTCACTTCGAAACCAATGGATTTCGTGAAAATGATGACCTTGAGCAGGATATATATAATGCATTTGTCCAAATCAGTCTCTCTCCGGGCTCCAGCCTTCAGGTTGAGCTTCGGAGGAAAACGACCCGGAATGGAGATATTCCCCTCAGGGCCGATGATTCTCACTGGCCTGACTTTAGAGACTATTTTGAGGAAGATTCAATGCGTGGCGGCTTTCACTTTTCTCTTACCCCGCGCCAGGATATTGTCACTTCCTTGATTTACAGGGACGCCGAACAGCATACAAAGGATATTTTCCGGATACCTGGCGACCCCATTATAGATCGGGATACTTACTCGACAACGGGGCATGGATATCTGATTGAAGCCCAACATATCTATCATGGAAACCGGTTCAAAACAATCATTGGAGCAGGCTATTCCAATCAGGATAGCCGGTTCATCTTTACTACGGACATCGTAGAAGGTACCGAAGTGCTTGATACATGGGTTATTGACGATTCGAAAACAAAAATAGACCATACTAATGCCTACCTCTATGCACCCATGATGTTAACCCAAAGTCTGACGGCAATTCTGGGCGCAAGCTTTGAATCTTACTCTCAACCAGGTCGAGATCGAGACCAGTTTAATCCAAAATTAGGGGTAATCTGGAAACCCAACCCATATACAACCCTGCGGCTCGCAGCATTTCGCGTGCTAAAAAGACCGGTTTTATCGAACCAGACAATTGAGCTTACACAAATAGCCGGGTTCAATCAGTTCTTCGACGACGTGAATGGTGCACGATCATGGCGATACGGAATAGGTCTGGACCAACGCTTATCAGATACCCTCTTTGGAGGTATCGAATTGTCATGGCGTGATATCAGAAAGCCTGTCATATCCAGTGGCTCGTTAATAGACCGGGACCTTGACGAGGATTTGCACCGGGCATATTTTTATTGGGTTCCTTATAGGTCCTTGGCGATAGGTGCCGAATATCAATATGAATATTTAAAGAGGGATTATGAAGATGGAAAGCAAAATTCCTCCGACCCTGCTGAAGTTACGACACATACCATACCGATTACACTGAGCTATTATAGACCAAATGGGCTATTCTCAAGGATAAGGGCTACCTATGTGAACCAAAATGTAGACTTCGTAGCGGCCACAACAGGCACCGTTAAGGAGAAAAACGATTTCTTTGTTACCGATATTTCTATTGGCTACCGGTTCCCTAAGAGATATGGTCTAATGAATGTCGGCATTAATAATCTGTTTGACCAGGATTTTAGTTTTCAGAGTCCTGGCTTTGGAACCGGTGAACCCCGAATCTCTTGTTTCCAGCCGGAGCGGACTTTTTTTGCAAAGCTTAATCTGTGGTTCTGAGTGTTAAAAAAGTAGTTTGAGATTGTATCTGTAAAGGCTGAATATATTCTATGCTTACTTAAGGAGGAAAAGACGATGTGCAAAGGAAAGGTGATAGGAAAACTTGCGGCTGTTTTGTCTATTGTGATGATATTGGCTTCCTGTAGTCCGGTTGACAAAGCTATCAAGGAAGAATCTGCAACTGAGGTGATTCTGATAAATGCAGAAGGCGGGCTGACACTGTTAGATGCGGAATCAGGAAAGCGTATTCCAACATGCAAAGAAAGAGAAGGGAGTGAAGATGAGTGTGAGGCTCCGGCGGGATTTTTTGCAAATATGTGTAAAGATATTGTAATTGGAGGTTCGCAAATAGGCCTTCAAGAGACGCCGGATCACAAGCAGCAGGGTGACGAACAAATCAGGAATATCCATCTGGTTCTCTGCGGTTTCAAGTTTGAAGGCTCTTACTGTCGGACATATGTTAATCGCGTGACAGGGGAAGAGTTTGAGATCTGTAGATAATGAGCGTGCTATAAAACACCTGACCTGAATTGTTTGTTGGGTTACGCCCTCAATATCCATCGTCAAGTCGAGACTGTGCGAAATCACAGAAGGGGTTAAGCGCAACGAACCCACCGACAATCTCAGGCCATCCCAACTTATAAGGTCTGTGCAGATCACCGATTTTTGCGGCGCCTGCTTGACATCCTTTATCGGAGCAATTCTATAGTTGTGCTTTGCTCCAGATCCACTTGTTGTCTGAAATTCATGGAAAATAAGGGGCGGAGCCTTTTGAAATGGTCAGAAAAGCTACCCTGCTGAGCAACTATCATGTGTGGGCAAACAGGGAATGCTTCCGTTCTAAATTGACCGGCTTTGCTTAATCCGGTATAAGCCAGCGAAATGGAAGAGGATTTATGGGCAAGGAACGTGTATTAATAGCCAACCGCGGAGAGATTGCCCTCCGCATTATTCAGGCCTGTAAGGATCTCGGTCTGGACTACGTGGTCCTATATACAAAGGAAGACGAATTTTCATTGCACGTTCGAATTGCACAGCAGGAAGAAGGCGGTTTTAAGAAGGCTTATCGTATAGCCAGATACAATGACCCCAATGAGATTTTTTCAGTGGCAGATGAGGCTGAATGTACTGCTATTCATCCTGGGTATGGATTTTTTTCTGAGAATTACAGTTTTGCCAGAAGGGCCGCCATGAGGATCAGGCCTCTGATCTTTATAGGCCCCAGATGGGAGGTCATAAGGGATCTCGGCAGTAAGATAAACACCAAGCGCCTGGCAAAGAACCTTAATGTGCCGGTGATTCCGGGATCTGACGGACCGATCTATAATGAACTGGAGGCTGAGGAGGTGGCGGAGGAACTTTTTTTTCTCCAGAAAGAACAGGGCATTCAGCATCCATCTATTCTGGTAAAGGCCTCTGCCGGCGGCGGAGGTATGGGTATCGAAGAGGTCAGTCACCTCGATGCCTTCAGGAGAATCTACCGGCGGATCCAGAACTATGCCAAGCGTCAGTTCGGGGATGAAGGGGTCCTGATTGAACAGTGTCTCAGAGATTATCAGCACCTTGAAGTTCAGCTTTTATGCAGCCCCCATGGAGAGGTGGTGCACTTCGGGACCAGAAACTGCACAATACAGAGTGCCGGCAGGCAGAAGAGGTTAGAGGTGGCTCCCGGCTTTGATCCCTCTGTATGCGAATATCCTTTTGATGCAAAAGCAGTCCTGGACCGGATCGTGGAGTATTCTGTACGTCTGGCAAAACATGTTGGCTATGACAACATAGGGACATGGGAGTGGATAGTATCCAGAGATGGCAGCCCCTGCCTTATGGAGGTCAACACCCGCATACAGGTTGAAAACGAAATTTCAGGATGCATTTCAAGAATAAGCGGGAGTGATGGGCCTCCAAATTTGATCAGGGAGCAGATAAGAGTGGCCCTTGGGGATAGACTGGGTTTTACCCAAAAAGATATATCCTTTGAGGGGACCAGCATAGAGCTGAGGATCGTCGCTGAAGATGCCAGAAGGGGTTTTGCGCCTTGGTGCGGTACCATCACACGCTTTGATTATCCGGATGAGACCTGGGCAAGGCTTTATTCTCATGTGCCCAGAGATACGCCATATAATATTCCCACAGAGTATGATCCCAACTTTGCTCTCGCCATTATATGGGGCCGGGATACGGAACAGGCCAAAGAAAGGGCCAGGCAGTTTCTGAGAGGGATTGCTATAGAAGGTACAGGGGCAGGTGATGAAAGCATTATCACAAATCTGGAATACCTTTATAATCGGATTGATGACGTGCTTCAATTTTGATTACCGATAATACATGAATGCATACGGACCGGGTATATATGGCAGATAGCGGCAAAATACTGAGTCAGCTCGCTGACCGGATCTCATATCTTATTGATATCAAGGGAAACAGCGAGTGGTCCAATATCGGCGATCTTATCGAACGGGTCCAGGCCCTCCGTCAGTCTATCTTTGATATAAAAGAGGCGGATCTCTTTGAGGAAATCGGCCGGATCGAGGACAGGGTGTCCTTTCTGGAAGACAGAGTCGCTGAGAAGCTCAGTCCTGCAGAGATCGTGAACATCGTCCGGAGCCTCCAGCGCTTTACACTTATGGATGTCCTGGAGAATGTATATGACTCTTATACCGAGTTGGGTGGTGATAGAGACTGCAATATTGACCCTGCGATAGTAGTGGCCAGAGCTACCATATCGAGAAGAGTCAAAAACAAGCTATACAGCCATCAAGTCATGGTTATAGGCCATGAAAAGGGCCGGGGAGAGGAATACAGAAATGGAGGATGTGCCAGGCCCTGGGGAAATGATAAGGCCCTGAAGTATATGAGGGTAGCTGAGACCGAAGGCATTCCCATACATTTCTATATTTTTACTCCAGGGTCTTACCCTGTTGAAGATTACCCCGGAGCCGCACAGCAGATAGCCCGCAATCTATATATAATGGCAAAGCTAAGGGTCCCCACGGTATCTTTTATCTCCGAAGGTGGTTCTGGCGGCGCTGAGGCAATAGGGGTTTCAGGTCTCAGGCTTATGGGTTCAAGGGGCTATTACTCGGTCATTTCTCCTGAAGGTGCGGCTGCAATAGAAGGAAAGATAAGAGAGGGCGAAAAGGTCCCCAGAGAGCTTGTGGAACACTGCGCCGCCCAGTTAAAGATAACCGCTGAAGACAACCTGAAGCTCGGCACTATTGATCGCATTGTAGAGGAGCCCCCCCTTGGGGCCAGGCGGGATGATTTCGCCTTTTTCCGCAGGCTTCGCTATGAGATGCTCCGTGCTACCGACGAGGTAGTACTGAAGACCAAGAACTTCCGGGCCTTCCGGGCCTATGCCCTGAAAAGGCGGGCGGAGGAAGGGAAGGAGGTGCCGGAGGACTTTGGTTTACTCATAAACTGGGATCTCACAGACCTTGAGATAGAACGGCTTCTTGAATTCAGGTTCAAGAAGTATATGGAGTTGGGCAAGGGATATTTCCGCGAAAACAGAACTGTTTTATCTGATGGGATCAGGAAGACAAAGGACATTGCCAGCAAGACATACTACGATCTGAGATATGGCCTTCTGCGGCCGCACCGGCGAAACGTTCAGAAGGTAATAGAAGAGGTCTCAAGTGAGGGTTCGGTGTTTCTCCGAAAGGTTACCGAGCCCGTAAAAGCGGCCTATGACTTTGTTTTTCCCCAGCCGGAGCGCCCGGGCAAGGTCGTACGTTCCGAGGTGCCCGAGCGCAGATCGATCTTTGCAGAAGAGTGGGAATCTTACGTCAGCCCACTTGCCAACGAAGACTGTACCGTTACCTGTCCCAATGCCTCAAAATATGGATGCCCGGATCTGTGGGTGCCTGACCTCTATGGGGAATCCTGTGGAGTATGCCCCAACTGTGGCCATCACTTTCCACTTGAGTACCAGTGGTATCTTGAGAATCTTTTTGACAAGAATTCTGTCCATGAATTCAATAATCATATAGCCTCATCCAATCCCCTTGGTTTTAAGGGTTTTGATGTCCGTCTTAATAGGGACATAAGGCGTACCGGTCGTAACTCCAGCATGATAACCTTTGATGCCAAGGTCGGGGGGATAAGGCTGGTGGTAGCCATGCTTTTCAGCAACTTCAGGGGCGGGACGGTCGGAACTGCTGAGGGAGAAAAGTTCGTAAGGGCATGCGATATTGCCAGTACTACCCGAAGACCTCTTTTGGCTTACATACATGGTACAGGCGGGATCCGTATTCATGAAGGGACACTTGGTGTGGTTCAGATGCCAAAATGCACCCTTGCAGTAAGGGAATATAATGACAGCGGTGGTCTCTATATAGTAGTTTATGACAATAATTCGTACGCCGGTCCTGTAGCCAGCTTTCTGGGATGTTCACTCTATCAGTTCGCCATGCGTTCTTCCAGAATCGGTTTTGCCGGTCCAAGGGTCATAAGGGAGACCACAGGTCAGGATGTTCCCCCTGATTATCACAGCGCCAAGAATGCCCTCAGGCGGGGTCACATTCAGGGAATTTGGGACAGGCGCGAGTTCAAAAAGAACCTCTATGATGCCTTGATGACGCTGGGAGGCCCTAATCTCTATTACAGATAACTGGCTGATGGACATCAATCTAAACGACCTATTAAGGCGCTATCGTTCTCATCCGTTTGAGGATTATCCTGTTGAGACACCCCATACGGGGATCGTATCCTTTAAGGTGAAGGAAGGCCAGACAGTCAAGGGGCCGAGTGGAGAGTGGCTCCATCGACCCGGGACCCTGCTCTATGTCATCGAGAGGGAACGGAACGTGAAGAGAGTGACCGCCCTCTGGAATGGACAGGTTAGCGGAATCCGCCTTGACCTTGAGGGCCGATTTGTAGAGGCGGGTGAACTGCTCCTCTCTATACGGCACCAGTTGGATAAAGAGGAGATTATTGACCGTATCCTGACCCGGGTTCTTTACATCCTTCCTGCTCCGCAGCGGGCCAGGTATTTCCTTGCGCCTGAGATTTCAGCAAAGATGGAAAAGCAGCCTGAAAGAGGCGTGCCCGTGGAATCCGGAGATGAGGTATTGATCATGTCTCTTATGAAAAGGGATACGGTGATCAGCTATGAAGGGGTCCCGGGGACGCTTTACAAGATCTATTTCAAATCAGGGGATATGGTGGAACAGGGATCCCCGCTCTTGGGGATCTGTCCTCCTGATAAGCTCCAATATGTGCGGAAAGTTATCCAGAGGATCCATGCGGAGTGGGAGAAATAGGAGTCGCCGGTATTAAAAGTGTCCTGTTTGCCCTTCAGTTTCTGACCATAATTCCCCTGGCTCCTGGTTTGTCATTCAAAGATTCGGAGCTGAAGGCATCTCTTGCATTCTTTCCATCAGTCGGCTTGTTACTCGGTGGTTTGGTTGCGGGCTTTGACTGGGCAGCAAAAGATCTATGGCCTCCGTCTGTTGTGGGTGCGATGGATGTGGCCTGGCTGGCCTTTCTTACCAGGGGATTGCATCTGGATGGCCTGACTGACACGTCCGACGCCATAGGAAGCGGGGCAGGACCTGAAAAGGCCTTGAGTATCATGAAGGACAGCCACAGCGGTGCCCTGGGAATCCTGGTCCTTGTACTCGTATTGATACTTAAGGCATCGGCCCTTGCGGTTTTGTCCGGCAGGGGGGCCTGGGAGGCGGTATTGCTGTGCCCTTGCCTTTCCCGTTGGGCACTGAATGTCATGGCATCCTTTTCAATCTATGCCCGGCCCGAGGGAGGTCTTGGCGAGGCATTTGTGGGGCCCGGCACCAGGTGGACCCTGGCCCTGGCTGGTCCGACGGCCCTCGGGGCCGCATGGTTTATCTGGGGACTATGGGGCATCTGGCTCTTTGCCGGAGTAGTAGCCTGGAGTCTGCTGGCATCTTTATGGTTCAGGATGAGGCTTGGAGGCGTGACAGGAGATGTGCTGGGAGGACACTTAGAGGTATCCGAGACCTTGCTGTTTCTTGGTGCGGCAGCGGTTTGCAGAATTAATTTCTAATAGCCGTTCACGGCTTGAAATCGGAAATCGGGGCAAGTGGAACAAAAAGGTTCAGAATACCGTAGGCTATCAGATAATGCGATCATCTGAAACAGTATAAAGGCATAAAACCCAAATTTCCAATTTCAAAATAGACTCAATGAAAAAACCCGCTCGAATTATACTCTTAAGACATGGAGAGGTAGAAAATGCAGGGAGCGTATTCTACAGTCAGCAAGACATACACCTTTCAGAGCGTGGCAGAAAGCAGAGCCTCGTCCTGGCGGATAGACTAAAAGACATCCCGCTCAGCATGATTTTCAGCAGCGATCTCAGCCGCTGTCTCTTTCTGGCAAAAGCAATTGCCGGAGAAAGGGGCCTTGCAGTGGAGGCCAGGTCAGAGTTAAGGGAAGCGGATTTTGGCCTTTGGTCCGGCCTTGGCTGGGATGCCGTGGAAGCAGGATATCCCGGTGCCATTTTAGAATACATGAAAAAACCGGAGTCTTACAGACCACCGCAGGGAGAGAATCTGGCAGAAGTCGCTTTACGCGTTTGGCGTGTCATAGGCGAGGTTCTCAAGGAATATAAAGAAAAAACCGTGGCAATAGTAAGTCATGGCGGTGTGAACAGGGTCTTGATTGCAAAAGCGATAGGCCTTTCGTTAAACAACATATTCTTCCTTGAGCAGGACTTCGCTTGCGTCAACGTCCTGGATTTTTACCAGGACGGTCCGGTGATCTTACGTTTACTGAACTGGTCAGCAGATAAGGGAATCACAAGACTTCTGGAATCTTCAGGCTGAGCCTTTCTTCTCAAGCGAGGCCTTATCCAGGTCTATGATATTACTATTGCCGGGGTAATCCATGATTACATAGCGAGTCACATTGCCGATCTTTTTAGTCAGCTTACCAAGTTTTTCAATCTCTTGGCATATTGACTGCAGGATTCGAAAATTTGGATCATCTTCATCAAGACGGTCCTTAAGCAACTCACCCCATCCCAGGATAGCCTGCATGGGCTGGCTAAGCTCATGGGCCGCCGATCCTGCCATTTCAAGAGCGCCTTTAAACCTTTCTTGCTTTAGAAGTATATCCTGGACCTTTTTGATTTCAGTGGTATCCAGGGCCAATACCGCGACTTGCACGATACTTCCCCGGAGGTTCTGAACAGGAATTGCAGTTACGAGGAACCAGTGATCTGTTTCCAGATTATGGTGCTCCACAGAGCAGGTTTTGCCGGAAGACAGTGCTGTCTTGGCCGGACAGCGGGTACAGGGAAGACTGCCTCGGGGGATGATTTCAGTACAGTGCAGCCCCTGAGAGAAATCTTCTGCTTTATACAGGCTTTGGGCTATCGGATTCATCCAGGCCACGGTATAATCAGAGTCAAGCAGGACCAGGGCAACTCCCATGCTCTCCAGGACCCTTTCCCATTTATTCCTTTCTTGAGTCAGCCTCTGCTCCATGGCCGCCTTTTCCATGGCACTTTTTATATGCAGTTCCAACTCGTGAGTATCAACCGGCTTCTGAAGATAGGTATACGCCCCTTGTCGCAATGATTTGACAGCGTCTTCCACTGTTCCATATGCAGTCATGATGATAATTGGGATGTGCGGATCTCTGAGATGGATTTCATTTACCAGATCAGAGCCCTTCAGACCTTCCATGCGCTGATCAGTGAGAACTAGTGAAAAGTTGCCCTGTTCAAAAACAGACAGGGCATCATGGGGATCTATACAGGTTACTACCTGGTAGCCCATAAGCTTTAACCGGATCTGCATTGTCTGCAGGATATCACGGTCGTCGTCTACTACTAATACCTGTGGAGAAACAGCGTTATCCATTTTAAGATTTTAAGACTGATAGTTTATACTAGCGGAAGCCCTCTTGTTATTTTAAAGGTGAGCTAGCAAAATTCATGCCATTTGAGTCGGCAGTTAATGATGATTGTTGTTAAGATCTACTAAAAAAATAAATATTCTTATGAACCCGCCCGTGGTCCACTGGCAACCGGTCACAGGGTGCTCCTTCTTCCAACATGCTCTCGCCCCTTGTTTTCTTAAGGCCTTCGCAGCATGGGAGACCCTCCCCCGTTCTCCTCCGCTGCGCTCCGGAGCCGGGGGTT
>Ga0190304_1000621_pt1 | contig 16539 bp, 10 predicted proteins | sample 48700712_MG_FD_161670 | JGI IMG/M metagenome (GOLD analysis project Ga0190304, IMG submission 161670) | Hydrothermal vent sediment bacterial communities from Southern Trench, Guaymas Basin, Mexico - 4870-07-1--2_MG | ecosystem: Environmental > Aquatic > Marine > Hydrothermal vents > Sediment ... | reverse complement strand
ATGCCCTTCTTACTGACAAACTCCTTTCCCTTCTCCGTCAGAGTTATACCGTTATTCACCTTCACATACCCCTTTTCTCTGAGTGTATTTATTACATCAACAACGAGTGGCAAAGGTTCCTCACTTAATGCAACTATTTCCCAGAAATCATCCGTCGACATTATCGCTCCCATGACGTTCTCCAAAGTTCTTTCATAAACCTTGATTGGCGTCCTTTTTTGTATTTCGGTGAGTATATCCTTCATGTTATCCCTCTCTTCGTCTCCCGCCAGAATGGATAAAAAGGATGGGTTTAAGTTTTTTCTTAATTTTCGGCGAGGGAGTTTAGTATTATCCCGAGCAAAAGGTATATTTGCGAACTCTTCTCATCCATGTTATTACACGATATCCATGAGAGACGCCGCCTCCAGGCGGAGCAAGTTTAATTGTATGGAAAAGTTGGCAAACTGTCGCTACCATGTGTATCCTTATGAATCGTCAGCTACGATTCTTTTTCTCACTGAGGGGTGGAGGAACGTTTTCCATTTTGGATCGAAATCACCGTTATCGTCAGGATGATTTTTTTACCCGCAAGAGGATGGTTGAGATCGAGGATAACCGTGTTCTCATTAACCTTTGCTACGGTTCCATAGAAGACTCTACCCGATGGTGTGTTGATCCTTATCCTGGTCCCCTTCTCTATTTTCGCATCGGGTCCAAAAGATTCTCTCGGAACTTCCAGAACGAGTTCTTCCATATATGGTCCAAAAGCTTCATCCGGTTCGAGGGTTATGGTCTTTGTTTCTCCTTCTCTCATGTTTTTTATCTCTTCCTCGGCTGCTGGGAAAAAGGTACCTTCTCCAATCACAATCTCCAGAGGATTCTCCTCTCCCCATGTGTAATACGTCTCGCCGTTCTCCAGTTTTGCCTCACACAGTATCTTTACCTTATCACCATTCTTCACTACCTTCATCTATACCCCTTCTCCACTATATGTTTATCAACCCACCATCATGAAAAGAGTGCCCTGAGTGCACCCCTTCCACTGGGCAGGTTTTGTTGAGCATAACAATCAAAAGGTATATAAAATTTTGCCAGAAGATGGGGGGTCGCGATGGAATCCTTCACAAAAAATCGAACCAATTTCCACCATATTTTTTGATGTTTCGACAATCCGTGAAGATCGCAAACAAAAATTTAAATAACACATTACAAAATTAATAATACTTGGATTCAAGGGAGGTGAGGAAAACAGGCGGAATGAAAAGATTCGTAATCGGTTTGATTATTTCCTGTTCGCTGGTCTTAGCGATAGTTCATCCCACATCTGCCAATTATACTCCACCCCATGATGGTTTATCCCATGTCACATATCATGAAGAAAAAATCCGTGCTCATGATTCGCGTGGGAGCAGTTACCTTCTTCTAAAGGATGGCGGAGTTGGAGAACCATACGGTATATGGATATACACGCAATACAATGGTACAGAAAAATACACCGAGCTCGAGGTGTCACTCATTCAATTCATATACACCCTTCTTCATCCCTCTTATGGGATTCCTGTATCCATAGATGTGGACGATGATGGCGCAGAGGATGTGAGGTGTACAACCCGCGTCTATATAACCAGTCTATCTTCCGCATCTCCGGGCATAAAATCGGTCTTTACCACCGAGATAGAGAGGAGGCTGGAAGGCGAACTGCTGGTTTCTCTGGATGTACACATACCTCTCATATTATCTGGCAATTATATTTCCATGAAAAGCGGTTTTTACTCCATAGATAGCGAGCCATCTAAATTTGATATGGGTTTCGCCTTTTCGCTGTTTTCCCTTTCCTCAGGAAGAATATTCAAATTTGATCTCGTTCCCGATTACGGTTACGAGGGTAATCTCTCAACCCTTTATTCCTACCAAGTTTTCACCGCATCGGGTCAAAAAATTTCAAGCAGAAGTTTTGAGGTCCATTTCCTGCCAGCCACGGAACTGCATATAACGACCATACCCAGAGAACTGAAGGTCCATTACTCTTTCGGTAATGGCGCCGGCGCAAAAACCCATATAGTTTTCAGGAGTTACATCGATGGAAATCCAAACAAGATGCACTCGTTTATCATAGATCCCCTCCCCTCCTACATGTCTTTCGATCTCTCCGTTTTTGGTGGAAGGAATTTCATATACGAGAGCGACAGACCTTTTGATGTAACCTACATAATGGAAGCTTCAGAGAATAATACACCCATCAAACTCGAGTTGGTTCATATCCCAACGAGAATAGAGGCTGATTGGGGAATAACGGGAGGTCTTCTTCCACCATCCCTCGGCGGATTTGTTGATTTGGATATGTCAGATAATATCAAAGAGGTCAACCTCTACTTCAACAACAGCGAGAAACCCTTCATGAGCATAAAGAATTTTCCAAGAAAACTTCGTGTAGGAGGTTACATCGATTTATTCCTCCATGGTAAAATAACGGCTAGCAAGTTCTCCGGCTCTCCAACCGAGATTACGACAACGATCAGATTCAAAAAATGGGAGATACAGGGCTCTCTGACCGTCAAGGATGGAACGATGAAACTTGAGTGGGGTCTTCCGTTTGGATCAAATAGACACGCATTGATAAAGTTTGATACGGATAATCATGATATGCTTGGCGCAGACATAAAAGTAATTGATGTGGAGAATAACACAAAGTTCTTAATATTGGGTTTTGATGGAATTGCTACAGACAACTTCGATGTATCCTGGGATTCTCAATCAGGTGGTATCATCTCAAATTTCAAGTGGCATGGCAGGGTAACCAAGCTTTCCAACCTTAGAATATACGTCTACCATGAAGGAAAGTATTTCAACATAACGGGTTCATGGACTCTCGGGAAAGAAGGTCATCTCCTTGTGGAGCTGAACAAAGATGTGAATATCACGTTTGCAAATGTTTCTTCTGAAAACTTCAAACTTTATGGCTACATCTCTCTCTACGGCAACAGAAAACTCAAACTCGACTGGGAGTGGGGAGACACCGGGCATTTCACGATCTATACATTCAACCGAGCGATAGGGAAAGAACTCTACGTCGAGTTCGGCTACGGAGAAAAGAAGAATGATACTTACAGATATGGTTTCAAACTCACTGCCACAAACTTTCTGAATATCACCAGAACCATCCAGTGGGATACGGTAAATGGTATAGTGCCGAGGATATGGATACTTGGGGATAAGCCTCTACCGAGTGAATGGCATGCATGGTTGTTGTGGAATTATAAATGGTATGAGGTGGTGGGATGAGAAGAGTGGTTTGGATTACCGTTATATTGATGGCTCTATTCCTTATGCCGTGCAGTACTCTGTTCCTTGATATGAAAGCAAGAGCATCGGGCAAGGATTCGTTCACGTGGGAAGATGATTTTCTCGATGAAGGCAATATCGACAAATCGCACTCGTGGAACTATGTGGTGGATAAGGAAAGAGGAGTTGTTCTGATGAAAAATACTTACAGGGCATGGTGGGATCCATCCTGGAAAAGGATGGTTCCAATCACGATAAACAACTCCGGATCGAACGACTATGAGCAGTATGTTCTGGATTTTACTGTTTATTATGATTCTGACATGCAACCAGATTTTGATGACCTGAGATTTACGGATGAAGATGGTAACCTGCTTCAGTACTGGATCGATGAGAAGATCCCCGGAGAGTCTGCGCATGTTTACGTTAGGGTACCATACATACCCGCCCATGGTTCTACGACCATCTACATGTTCTATGGCGATGAGAATGCATCAAATGCTGGTGAGTTCGATGTCATATTCGTTTGGGAAGACAGGACAGATCCCGATATGATGATATCCTACAAGGCGTACTCTGAGGGAGCATGGGATCCAGATGTTGCATTCGGAAGTAACAAATTCTTGGTTGCCTGGGAAGAGGGCGTAGGTCCCGAGGACCTGCCCTACGATGCAGACAGATTGAGAGCCAGACAGATTCATGGAAGATTGTACGACGAGAACGGTCAGAATCCCTATCCAGATCCATCGAGTGATAGAGATATCTACATAAGCTCCGATCCCGATGACGGAAGTTATCATGCCGAGGATCCATCTATAGCGTATGGAGATGGCGTCTTCTTTGTTGCATGGGAGGAGAACAAGATATCAGATGGTAGATGGGCTGTGGATATCAAGGGCGCATTGGTTACACCAGATGGAGATGTGATCAAGAGATTCACGATATGCAGCGCAGAGAGAGGTCAATACGATCCATGCGTTGCATTCGGAAACCACAGATTCTTTGTGGTGTGGGAAGATTCGAGACACGGTTATGATAACTATGATGTCTACGGGAGAATATACGATGCAAATGGTAATCCTCTCGGACCAGATTTCCCAATAGACAGCAGTGCGAGCTATCAGGGTCAACCTTGGATATGCTCAGATGACCAGGGCTACTTTATGGTCGTCTATGAGAGCGGTATAGATCCAGAAATTGGTCCATTTAGCATCATGGCGAGAAAGTTTGATTCAAATGGTAATCCTGTAACAGATAGAATAACCATAGCATCTGGAGATGATGATACCGATTATATATTTCCTGCGGTTGCCTTCTGCCCTGAAACAGGAAGCTATCTCATAGTGTGGAACGATGGTGACATCAGCGCCAATCCCGATTCAAGATCTGCTTACGATGGTAACATATGGGGTAAAATCCTGGATAGATACGGAAATGTCGTTCACGATAGTTTCATCATCCAGCCGGGCAACTGCTACATAAGGGCAGATGTCAAACCGTATCTGGGGACGATGTTTTTCGTATCCTATGATGATGGAAACAATGTTTGGGGCAGGCTCGTATCTTCCGATGGTGATCGCATCACCAGAGAGCACATGATATCGGATGGCTCATCATCCGGAGCTGACTGGAATAATCTGGCGGTGGGCGCGGGAAATATCTTCTCAGTATGGGAGGACGAAAGAGATCAGGCGAGCCAGTATCCAGATACCTTTGGTAGTGTATGGCATATTCATAAAGCCACAGGTTCGCCAGATGTCACTTGCACGCTTGGTGAGGAGAAGGAAGAGGTACTATCTGCGGTTGTGACATCGAGAGAGATCTCACCCGATGGTCTCATTGCATGGCGTGAGTTTCATGCACTGTTTGAGCTTCCGATAGGGGTGATCACATTCAACATTCTCGATGAGGACTATAACATTATACCGGGATTTGAAGACATCTCATCGGGGAAGGATATATCCACCATCGATCCAGACAGGTATCCCACAATAAGATTGCAGGCAGTATTCACAAGATACTGTCCATCAGATTCACCCCTTCTCGATAAATGGAATGTCAGCTGGATAGGCGTAGATATGGCGCCGCCGACAACGAGTATATACATCACGGGAGATGAAGGTAGTGGAGGATGGTACAGGAGTAATGTTGAGATAACGCTGGAAGCATTTGATGATGGGAGTGGTGTTAACTGCATCTATTATGTGATAGACGGCGGTGATAGGGAGATCTATCGCCATCCCATCACCGTAACAGGAGAGGGTCATCATACATTCTCATACTGGGCTGTTGACTATGCTGGCAATGAAGAAGAGCATCACACTATAGAGTTCGGTATAGATAAGCATGCTCCCGATATAAGTATAACCAGACCGGAAAAGGGATATGTCTACATACTGGACAGTAAAATGCGAAAATCTTTCCTCGGATGGACTCTGATTATCGGAGGAATAACCGTGGAAGCATCTGCCAGCGATTCGCTATCTGGAGTCGACAGGGTTGAATTTTATCTCGATGATGCCCTTCAACAGAAGATATCAGGTGAACAACATATCTACAGATGGAAGTGTAGATCAAGCATGCTGTTCATACACCTCATATCAGTCAGAGCATTCGACAAAGCAGGGAACAGCAAGGATGATACGATCTATATATTTGCGGTGATTTTGTGACATTGTCCGATGGGTGATCAGGCGTTTGCTTCTCTCTAAACCTCCCTAATAAAGATTATATACTACATAAACATAAACTAATTTTATGATGGAAAAAATAAAAATGGTCGCAACGTTTTTTGTGGTGGCGATTATCATCCTAACAACATTCTCAACGATTGTATATTCTGAAAACGAAAAAGATGTCGTCACCGTTGAAATCTACAATATAAAAGCCTTTTCTGTCAAAAAGAAAGAACTTAAGATAAGCGTGGAGAAGGTCAATGAATTGAAAGACGCACTTACCGAACTGAGCGACTCTATAGATAAAAGAGATGTTAAAGATATTGAAAACATCGAAAAGAAGATAGCCAGTCTGGGAATGATTTTAAAAGGTTTGTTTCCAAGCTCAATATCGGAGAATGGAAATATATCAAATCGCCTTTGTTATTTCCAAGCCATCGGTAAAGGAGAGGTAATTCTTCCAATAATATTTATGATAATAGAAAAGATAAATGAACGTCTGAAAAATGTTAGCTCCTTTGTGGAGGCTCTGGCTGTAATTATTGCAATGATAGTTCTCTACATGCCACTGATACTTATCGCCTATCTGATCCCATTCAAAATATTAGCACCCCTGATGGAAGTGAAAATGAAAAGTGGTAGGATGAAAACGATTGGAACGGAAGGTTTCAAAAGCATCAATGTTGAAAATCTTTTAAGTGTCGAGGTGAAAGGTTTCACAGGTATCGTGATACATATCCCCTCACAAGATAATGAGAGTTTTTTCTTCGTTTCCGGATTCGCTGCATCTGTAAATGAAGGATCCACATAGAGATTATATATTCCATCAGGGTCAAGTGTGGACGTTCTTCAGAGAGTTGGGTATGTACGGTACGGTTCTCATTAAGTTTGGCAAAATTTGAATACAAAAAAAAATATATATAGTATTGTATTACCTTCATTATAAGGGAATCGGGAGGAAGATTGGCATGAAGCATGATAAGGTGGTTGTAACGATTGGAGTGATAATCCTTTTGATAGCTGGAGTTGGGATATACCTTTATAAACCTGCCCCTAGGGAGGTTTTTCTACCAAGCGGAAAAGCTTTGGTCGTGATGGAGGGCGTTTTGAAAGACGTCCCCACCGCCATCGAGGTGGCTGACACGAATCCCTTTTACCCTTTGATAGTAACACCATTGGCTGTTCATTACGATGAAAAGGGTAACAGGTATCTTGTACCGCTCTATGTAAAGAACCTGAGCAATCCTTCCAAGGCCATAGTCAGGGCAGAGAGAATGATAGGAAAAAGCCCCGACCTTGTAATAACTGAAAATAGAGACCTGAGGGATATTTCTCTCGACCTGATAAAAGAATACTGGAAAAAGAGTGATCTGGCGATAATAATAAAGGATGATAGGCAGGGTTATGAGATTGGAATAGTTGCCACCCCCATTGCCAGTTATCTTACCGCTCCGGTTATAGTTACCGACCAGATAGATTCCGAAGTATTGGGTGTCTTGAGCAAGATAGATGTCAAATATCTCATAATATGTGGAAATTTAACGACGAATGTGTTTAACAGCTATCGTATCGAAAGCCCAGATGATGCTCTCAACATCACCATAGACCTCGTCGAGGAAAAGTTTGGTGATATCAATTATATAACCATGACAAACCCCCTCGATGCGTGGCCACCAAAGATTCTGGATAGAGTGTTTTATTCCTCTCCCGTTATGGAGATCAAGTCATCGGTATCAACCCAGATAGTTCGGATGGTTATTGGTCTGTTAACGGGTTCAAACACCGCCAATTTCAGTTTCAAAATACCAGATGATTACAAATATGCTCTGATAAAGGTCGAGGTTGTCAACCTTGATTCAGATGGTGTAGATGAATTTGGAAACAAAGTCAATGTTCAGGGTGGGATAATAGATCCTTCTCAGCCAGAAACGTATCAGAAGTTTGAACTCATCAGTTTTGGAGTATCTACCGCATCAAATCCTGCGGTTAGGGATAGCGCGGGAAGAGTGATCAAGGATAGATTCTACCAGGAAGTTCTCCTTTACAATAGGGGTGGAGCAAAGTACAATCTCGTGGTTTCGGGAGAGTGGTTGGATAGAAAATCGGGAAGAGTTCAAATCAATGTGGAGGTGGACAAACTTGAGAACCCATATTACGCCATGATGAAGAAATTATCCTCTCTCGCGCCATATCTGACAGCATATCACAAGGGTATCATCTTTGCTAGGTCTGACTTTGCATTCTATGCAGATGATAACGCATTGACAGTCAAAGGTGAGAAATGCCCCGGATACTATTCCGTTAGAAAGAATCCAGATTTGGCGTACGCTCATAACATGCATGTTTTCAACAAGATACATAAACCTCTCAACAATCTTCTGGCAAAACTTGCAGATATCCCTTCTGATGATATCAGAAATCTGACAAAATATTACAAGAATAACCCGATCTACATAGCCATACTTGGTGATGCCGAAATGATGCCCAGAATTGTTTATGATAACTGGTTATGTCCCCTCAGCAAGGAAGCCTCCTCATACACCTACGCGTATGGTTTGGGAACACCCAGTGACTTTATATATGGAGATATAGACCCGATATACGGAGATTATTCCAATCTCGCAAATGATACATGTAGTTACTACCCATACCAAGAAAACATAGTTGGAAGACTGGCGGGATGGGATGTACAAGATGTGAGCGCGCAGATCGTCAGAACATTTTTCTACAATGATATTATAGAGGGTCTGGGAGACTGGAAGAATAGGGCAACCGTACTTGTAGGAGGGGGTCAGGACTTCCAGAGACCGCCGATAAGATATTTCATCTCCAGAATCACGGGCAACTCAGAGGAGGCTGTCAAATTACCAACTGGTTTCGGAAGGATAATGATGGAAAGAACAAAAGAAAAGGTTCTAGAGCCGATGGGATTCAACGTAACCACAGCATACGATTATGAGGCGGCGGCGGTCGGCTACAGCATGGAGGCGCTGGATAAGATAAAGAAAACCTGCCTGCTGAATAGATTGATATTTTTCAAGAATTTTGTAGCGAAGTATGTGGGAGAGGATGTCGCGAAAGGAAGGGAATACATGGAGAGCAGCAATTTCATATGGGCGAATGCACATGGACAACCCCACATGTTTGGAATGTGCGGTCCCTCTTTGCTTGGACTTGGGTGGTTTGGTCCAATTTTCAGATGGATCGCTGAGAGAACATTCTCATGCGTAGATGGGGGGTATTTGGGTCCGGGATACTCTCTACCCAGGGTTGGCGATTATACGCCCAGAAGAGTGGCGGAGATGGAACTCGGACCTTCTGTGATGTGGATAGATAGCTGTCTGTGTGGAAAGATAACGGGTGTATATCCCCAGAACTCCATATCGATGGCTTTCATACACGCTGGGGTCAATGCCCTGATATCTGCGAGTATGGAATCAAACATAGCTGGAGGTTACTTGGAGCCAAAGAAACATCTTTACGATACACCATGGTCTGTAGCAAGGGCTTATATCAACACAACCCTCAATGCAAGGAAGGGCATATATCCAGAACCCCACTTCGGCTACCTGCTGTATCAGGATTTGTGTCGAGAGCTGATGAAAAACGAGACGATAGGTCTGGCTTTCAGAAATGCCAGAAATCTTTACCTATACAAGGATGCGAACGCGACTTTCTGGTGGTCACCGCCCCTCGTGGCCACGGGAAACCCATTGCTTGATTTCAAACTGTGGGAGGAGAAGCACGATAAGTTCGTGAAAATGTTTGGCTCGAAAAAGACGAGGGTGCTGCCCAACAAGTACTTCGAATTCCAGGAGTGGCAGCTTTACGGTGACCCGGCGTTCAATCCGTATATACCTGGAGAAGAATGAGAAAACAAAACCAAATCCTCTTAAGGATGTACCGCATATCTAACTCTCATGCAGCAGATATGTAATATTAAGAAAAATCTCGAGAACTGCCCGTGCACATACGAACCCTGCGATAAGAAGGGAAAGTGCTGCGAGTGTCTCAGATACCACCTATCGAGAAGAGAACTCCCCGCCTGCTGCTTCCCGAAAGAAGTTGAGAGAACCTATGATCGCTCTTTCGAAAAGTTCATAGAGACATACTCCTGAGAACGGCCTCGACCTTTCTCACCACATCATCGGGGTCTCTTCCAAGTATTCTTATCATGGCCTCCTTTCCAATGCCTCCTCTATCATATATGATATCGGGTATCCCTCCGGTCTTTTCTATAGCCACTCTTGTTCCCCATTCCATGGTCGAGACATTCTCCGGTTCCTTCCCTCTATCGAAATTCGCGACCGTGAAATTCAATTTTTCGGCATGCGAAATGAAGTTTTCAGAATATCTCAGATTAACCGCGCTCCTGATTTTCTTATCAAATTTCATCGCAGTGAGTATAACTCTGGATATATGCGTCGAGGATGCAAAATCGAGCCTGCCAAGCTGTCTGCTTCTATCTATTCTTTTCACAAGAGCACATACATCGTCTCTACCTTCAGCATCGCTCAGGGCATATCCGAAATTTATACCCACTTCCGGAATAAGGTGATCTGGTATTATCTTCACAAAGCGTTTGACTCCTCTGTTGAGAGATAACCACACATCGAATCTCTCTCCCGCAGTATTCTTCGGTGGAATATCTACCTCTTCTGGCATTCCCAACAGCCGACTCTCAAAGTTTTCCAGTTTGTAAGAATTGAGCATCATGCTCCATAAAATTCTCTTCGCCTCAGCTATAGATGTTTTCAATCCTCTACCCCTTGAAAGATTTGCAACTATTAGAGAAGAGAATGTACACCCCGTGCCATGAAACCTGCCATCAATCCTTGGAAGAGTAAAATTATAGAATTTTTTACCATCAAACAGAACATCCGTAGATTCTTTCCCCTCCGCATCCCCTCCCTTGACAAGCACATTTTCAGCACCCATATCAATTATATTTCGCGCCGCCTGGCGGATGTCCTTGATTCCGGTTAGCTGGTACAGCTCATACATGTTCGGTGTTAGAAGATATGTTATCGGCACAATCTTTCTTCTGTACACATCTATATATCCGTCCTCGCACAATCGCGTACCATCGGATGCTTTGAAAACAGGGTCCGCGATCAGCTTTATCTCTCTATCCTCAAGTAGTGCAGAGATACAGCGAAGTAACTCTCTGCTGTAAATCATACCAAGTTTACAGTATTTGGGTTCGTATCTGTCCAACGCTTCTTCTATCTGATGGCAGAGCTTTTCAACATTGAGGGGTTCGATCGAGATCACCCTATCCGGAGTTTGGGAAGTTAAACATGTTATGATAAAATGACCCCTCGCTCCCGACAAAGAGAGGGCTTTCATATCTGCAAGTATTCCCGCTCCACCCGTTGGGTCATAGCCAGCTATTACCAGTGCATATCCCCTCATTCATTGACGACATCTCTTTCGTTAGATTTATATGCTTTCCCCGATTTTTCGAACTTGATTTCTGGACGGTGTAAAGATGGAAATTATAGAAGCGAGACCTGGGGACACCATTTTACTGCTCGGGAACGAGGCCATAACCAGAGGGGCGCTGGAGGAAGGCGTTGATATTGCCACAACATATCCGGGAACGCCATCCTCGGAGATAGCGGATACCTTCTCTAAAATAGCAAAGTATCTGAAGAGTAAGGGAAAGGAGGTACCTTTTTATTTCGAATATTCAACCAATGAAAAGGTTGCTCTCGAGGTTGCTGCCGCTGCATCATTGTCCGGACTGAGGTCTCTCACGTGCATGAAACACGTTGGGTTGAATGTGGCGAGCGACACTTTCATGACATACATGTATGTGGGATGCAAGGGGGGTCACATTATAGTCACAGCCGATGACCCTTTCTGTCATTCGTCCCAGAATGAGCAGGATAACAGATATTATGCTCTTTTTGGAAACGCCCCCATGCTCGAACCCTACAACCCTCAGGAAGCAAAGGATATGACGAAGGAGACTTTCAGGATATCGGAATCCTTGGAATTGCCCGTAATACTGAGAACCACCACAAGGGTCAGTCATACGAGAGGTCCCGTCAAGATAGATGCATGCAAGGAATCCAAAAAGAAGGGGTACTTTGAAAAAAATGAAATGATGGTGACCGTTCCGTCTGTGGCAAGAGCCAGACATCCCGTCTTGCTGGAAAAAATGGAGAAAGCGGAAGAGTTATCCGAGAAATCACAATTTAACAAGATAATAGAGCGCGGTGGAGGCATCGGAATAGTAGCTTCCGGAATCTCGGTTGGCTACGCCATGGATGCTCTGGATATCATGAAAATTGATGCAGATATTCTGAAACTGGGATTCACAAATCCTCTTCCGAGAGAGAAATGTCGTAAGTTTATGGAGGAGCACGGTAAGATTATTGTTCTGGAGGAGCTCGAGCCCATACTTGAAGAGAGATTGAAATCCTTAGCGTTCGATGCAGGTATAGATGTAAAAATATACGGAAAGGGAAGCGGGCACTTTTCCAGATTATACGAGTACGATATTGATATAGTTGTATCTGGAATATCAAAAATTCTGGAAGTGAAAAATCCGATTCCCGACGGAGGGAAAACCGATTTAAAATTACCGAGCAGACCTCCGGTTATGTGTCCCGGTTGCCCACACAGAGCGAGCTATTATGCCGTCAAAAAGGTTGCCCCGAAAGAAACTATATATCCCACGGATATTGGATGTTACACCCTGGGCAGATATCCCCCTCTGAAAGTGGCCGATGTTCTGCTGTGTATGGGTTCCAATGCGGGGATGGCATGTGGGTTTGCAAAATCCACAGACCAGAAGATCATCTCCTTTATGGGGGATTCGACCTTCTTCCACGCTGGATTACCAGCGATAGTCGACGCGGTTCATCATAACCATGACTGTGTTATAACCGTGCTTGATAACAGAACCACCGCCATGACGGGTCATCAACCGCATCCGGGTTCAAAGATAACCGGTATGGGGGATGAAGCCATTGCGCTTGACATAGAGAAGGTCGTCAGAGGATTGGGAGTAAAACACGTTGAGGTTGTGGATCCAACCAACATAGAAGAGACGGCCAAGGCTTTCGAAAGGGCTTTGAATTTCAAGGGCCCCTCCGTGGTAATATGCAAACATCCATGCATCTTACTGGAGGTCAGAGATAAAAGAAAAAGGGGAGAAAAAATACCCATCTACCAGGTCAATCAGGAGAAATGTAAGCATTGTAACATATGTATAATGAAATTCGGATGTCCCGCTTTCTATTTTGACGAGGAAAAGAACGTCAGAATAAACGAAGAGATATGCAATGGATGTGGGGTTTGTGCACAGGTTTGTCCATTTGGTGCGATAGAAAAGGCTGGTGAGAAAAGATGAAAATAGAAATCATTCTGACGGGTGTCGGAGGGCAGGGAATTCTTACGATGGCTTCACTTCTCGGTAGAGCCGCTGTAAAAACCGGTTTGAATGTCCTCGTATCTGAAGTTCATGGTATGGCGCAGAGGGGTGGCATAGTCAAATGCGATGTAAGGATGGGTGATATCAACTCTCCCCTTGTAGCCAGAGGCTCCGCCGATGTAATCGTCAGCACCGAGCCGGTGGAAGCCCTGAGACAGATAGACAAAGCGAGTGGAAAGACCATCGTTGTAACCGATGTAAACCCAGTTGTTCCCCCCTCTGTTATATTTGAAGGTATAGAGTATCCATCCGTTAAAAAGATACTCGATGAGGTGGAAAGGAACTGTAAAGAGGTGTACGCAATCGATGCGAACTCCCTCGCCATAAAAGCTGGTGATATCATATCAAAGAATATAGTGCTGCTCGGGGCACTATCTGCTCTGGACATACTCCCCTTCTCTCATGAGATGTTACTGAAAATCATCGAGGAGAAACTTCCAAACAAAGACATAAACGGTAAAGCTTTTAACCTCGGAAGAGAAGAAATATTGAAATTGAAAGATGAAAAAAAGCAAAGCGTTCTGCGTTAATTGCGGAAGAAAAACAGACAAGCTGATAGATGGGCTATGCGCAAAGTGCTACTCTGAGAAAGGAGGACTTTCTCATATCGATGGCAGGTTGAGAATGGAGATGTGTCCGGTTTGTGGTTCTATCAAGCATAGGGGTAAATGGATAGAGGAAGACTTATATGAAGGGATGAGACGATTAATAATTGAAAGTACGTTCTTTTCCCCAGATATAACATGGAAAAGGGTTGATGTTGATTTCCGCAGGAAGGGAAAAACTCTCTATGATGCTGCCATCAAAATAGAGGGTGAAATAGATGGAAACGAGGTTGAAGAAAATCTCTACACAGAGATTCTGGTTGAGAAAACAGTATGTCCAAGATGTTCGAGAAAAGCCGGAAAGTATTATGAGGCGATTATCCAGATAAGGACAGATGAAAGAGGTTTCGACGAGGGAGAAATGGAGTCCATAGAAAGGTATCTCACAGAAAGCGTGAACAGGCTCGGAAAGGAAGGGAGAGACGTTTTTATAGCCGACAGGAAGGAGACGAGAGGAGGGGTTGATTTCTATATAAGTGATAAGAGGGTCGCTCGTTCCCTGGTGCACCAGATGAGAGAGAAGTTTGGTGGGGAGATTAAATCTTCTGCAAAACTGTTTGGCATGAAAGATGGCGTAAAACGGTACAGAATGACTTATCTGCTGAGGTTGCACAAATACAGGAAGGATGACATTGTGGTCAAGGATGAGAAGATATTCTACATAAAATGGTTTTCATCCAGCGGTGTAAAGGCTGTGGATTTGAAAAACTGGAAAGAGTACAGTTTCCGGCATAAGGAGATTGTGGATTTTGATGTTCTGAGAAAAGAGGATTTTGTGAGGGAAGCTGTAGTTGTCAGTAAAAGGGGGAGGGAGGTGCAGATACTTGACCCGGATACCTACAAAACTGTAGATACAGTTATACCCATGGAGATAGAACTTGACAAGACTGTAAAAATCGTGAAATACAGGGATGAAATCTTTCTGATACCGCCCTCGATCGAATGAAATAGGACCCATTATGAGATTAATAGAGGGTTCTATCGCTCATCTCACCAGCTATATTTGTTAACATCAGTTTTTTTATTTCCTCTCTATCCTTTGCATGAGCCAGTGCCCACATCAATTTTACATAAGCCACCTCGGGCAACATATCTTCAGCTGGAATAACACCTATTTTCAAAAGATCTCTCCCCGTAGAATACACATTGAGATTGACTCTACCATACAGACACTGCGATGTCATAACAATGGTTGATCCATTTTCCGCGAGCTCCTTCAGTCGCGAGAGGATATGTTTGGATACATGTCCGAGCCCCGTTCCCATTATGACTATTCCCCTCTTTTCCGGAATGTCCTCGGCTCTCATACCGGGATAGAAATATACCAGTGCAACATCATCACACATCTTGTCATCAACCTCGACATCTCCACTTTCTGCTTTTCTGTACTCATTCTCTATCGTTATCGCGCCGTTTTCTATTTTCCCTATGGGTTCGGAATTTATACTCTTGAAGGCATCCCTCCTAGATGTGTGCATCTTTCGGACTCTGACTCCTCTGTGTATCAGAGAGTATGTATCTGAACTCTCCCCATGCATGACCACAACCACTTCGCCGATATCAGATTTAGATGCCACGAGAGATGCGTGGTGCAGATTCTGATAGGCATCTGAAGACGGTCTATCACTCGACCTTTGTGCACCCACCAGAACGACGGGTCCGGGTAGTCTTTTAAGCATGAACGATAGCGCAGCCGCCGTATAACTCATCGTATCGGTTCCATGAGGAATGATAACCCCTCTTACACCTTCTCTATTGAATTCATTCGCTATTTCTCTAGCTAGAATTTTCCAGTTTTCGACACCTATATTCTCGCTCAGCAACTGGAAGAGAATCCTCGCCCTTATGTTGCATATCTCGAATATCTCCGGAACGGAATAAGCCAAGTCCTCAGCTGAGTATGCGGGATGAACCGCTCCCGTCCTATAATCCACGTAACTCGCTATTGTACCACCTGTACCAAGGATAGAAATTGTCGGCTTGCTGGGGTCAAATGGTATCTCCTTCTCGATAATCCTTTTTGAAATTTTCCCCTTTTCGATAATCTCAATTTCCGTATCGTCGCTTACTTCCACACCTATGTTATACCCATTTCTGAGTTTTATAACAACAATGTCATCATCGCTGAAATCGTGGGATGGCATGAGAACGCCAACAAGTTCTTCTCCGTCTCTTTCTATTCTTACCACATCACCGGGCTTTGCCCCAAGGCGTGAAAGAATTTTATCCCTTATACCCATCGTAAGGTGAGTATAGCTGACCTCTATTTAAAACAATCCTAACTTTTATATTTTTGAAATAGCTTGAGAGGAATATCATCAGCATATCTCCAACGTCAATCGGCAAATGATGATTCTGTCAAATTGCAGCGAAAATAATTTATATGACCTACTCGTTGACTGGACGAGATCTCAGGAGGAGAGACGGATGGGAAAAATGGACAAAACATCCCTTGGCTTAGAGGAGAACATAGCGGGCCTACTAAGCTATGTGCTAGGATGGCTAACGGGGCTGATATTCCTGCTATTGGAGAAAAAGAGCAATTTCGTAA
>Ga0190304_1000620_pt1 | contig 16567 bp, 11 predicted proteins | sample 48700712_MG_FD_161670 | JGI IMG/M metagenome (GOLD analysis project Ga0190304, IMG submission 161670) | Hydrothermal vent sediment bacterial communities from Southern Trench, Guaymas Basin, Mexico - 4870-07-1--2_MG | ecosystem: Environmental > Aquatic > Marine > Hydrothermal vents > Sediment ... | reverse complement strand
GTAGAAGTTGATGCGAGGGAAACTGCCTGTATCTCTCCGCTGGGTGCTTTTAGTGCATCCCAATCAGAACCGTTTTCTTTATATACTGTACCACCTGCTAAAACATATTTTGTCCCCGAAAGTTCCACAATTTTGTAAACACTCTTTTCACTTAGAGCCGAGCTGCTTAAGTGTGGTTCTACTGATATTTTATAGAATATTCCTATACCGTCAGGGTTACAGGACATAAAAAATAGAGGAATAAGTGCAATTAAAATTATAATATATTTTTTCATAGTTAATCCTGTTAAAAGTGAAATTTTGCTGAAAGGTTAATGTCAAGAAAATTACCATAGGCAGTGTTATCTGCCTGGGAGCCGAAGTAGATCTCAGGTACGATCCAGTACTGTGTTTTTATTCCAAACGACCACTGAGCATTCATATTCCAGAATAATCCGGTACCAATTTTCGCTATAGAGCCAAAATATACCTGGGTATCAACCTTGTTCACCGCTACTCCTGCTCCTGCAATTAAGGGAACCTCAAAGGCATTAAAAAGGAAATTATAGGTTAGATTTGCAGTAATAGGAATAAATGAATATGTATTTTTTTGAGGTGTGGAAGAAAAAGTACCTGCAAGTCCAACTCCTAAAGACCATCTGTTGTTAAGAAAAGTAGCCCATTCGAGTGAACCCGATCCGCCTAGGGATAGTTGGCTGTCGAAAGGCACATAATGTGGAGTCTGGTTTTGGAAAATTATAAAAAGGGGGATTAAAAGCCCTGCATTTATAGAAAAAGTCTGACTTCCCCTGCTGTAGGGTTCCAGAAATTGTTCTGTTGTATCCTGTGCTGAAACAAAGGCTGTTATTAACAGTAAAATTAAAGCAATTAAAATAAGTTTAGTTTTCAAAAATTTACCCCGTGATAGTATTGAAACTGTATATTATCACCCTGCATTCTATTTATCAATGTAATTTGAAATAAAAAAAGAGTATTTTATTCCGGTTAGCAATATCAATATTTTTATTGATATGTAATACTTTTCATTTTGGTCCAAATATTCTATATTGTATTGGAAGTATATAGAGGAGAAATTTATGGCTGCAGAAATTATTGATGGAAAATTAATTGCAAGTGAAATTAGGGAAGAACTGGCAAAAGAGGTAGAAACACTTAAGGCAAAAGGTATAACTCCCGGTTTGGGTGTAATTTTAGTTGGTCTGGATCCGGCAAGTATGTCTTATGTTACTGCTAAAGAGAGAGCCTGTGATGCATTGGGCTTGTATTCAGAGAATATAAAACTACCAGCAGAGACGACAGAAGAAGAGCTTCTTGCTCTTGTTAAAGAAATGAATAATAATCCTAAAATTGACGGTATTCTTGTACAATTGCCTCTGCCTAAGCATATAGATACAGATAAGGTTATTATGGCTATTCATCCATCCAAGGATGTTGATGGTTTTCATCCTGAAAGTATTGGAAAGATGCTAATGGGTAAGGATACCTTTTTACCCTGTACACCTCATGGAATTATTAAATTACTTCTTCACTCAAATGTAAAAGTTGAAGGTGCCAATGTTGTAGTAGTTGGAAGAAGTAATATAGTTGGTAAGCCAGTAGCTAATTTACTTCTTAATAAGTCGGAAGGGGGCAATGCTACAGTTACAGTTTGTCATTCCAGAACTAGAAATATGGCAGAAATAACTAAACGTGCAGATATTCTTATTGCTGCTATTGGAAAGGCAGAATTTATTACTTCTGACATGATTAAAGATGGTGCAGTTGTAATTGATGTTGGCGTAAACAGGGTTGAAGACAGTACAAAAAAGAGGGGCTATAGACTGGTTGGTGATGTTGAGTTTAAAACAGCAGTTGAAAAAGCGTCCAAAATTACTCCTGTTCCGGGTGGAGTGGGTCCTATGACAATTACAATGTTAATGTATAATACTGTTCAATCAGCAAAAAATCGTAAATAATAATTTTTATTAAAGTAGAGATGCTAATTAGTATCTCTACTTCTTATTATTACACTTTACAATTCTTCATCTATCCCTTGATAAATTTGTAAATTAAAGGTTATTCTCACTGGCAATGAAAAATTTTAACAAAATAAAGCAATTTTTGAAAATTCCTCTGTTAATAATAATTATTCTGATGGTAATTCTAATTCAGTTTTTGATCTTATCAAATAAATTTAATGATAAGCTGGATGTTCTTACCAAAGAGGTCACTGATACCAGTAAAAAATATATGCTCCTTGAAAGAAATCTTAATTTACTGAATGAAAAATCCAATGAAGTCCGTGGTATTCTGTCTTTACCATTGAGTGATATGCAGCAGACACTTAATGATACTGTATCAGAGGGGAATGCAGCAGATCTGAAAGCAAGTGTTAATGACAATATTGCTTATTATAATGCAGTGGATTACCTTAATATCTACTCATTTAAGGTACAGATGGAGAAAGATCTTGCTTCTTTACTGAATTCAAAGAGCATGATGGATTATTTTTTGAAAAACAATTTTAAACTTGCTAAAACAGGTTCTTCAAAATATGATTTGTTAAGATATAATAATGTTTACTACAGCATAAGTGCTGATAATCCCAAAACACCTGTTGTATCAATTGAAACTATTACTTCAAAAAATAAGGATTTTTCCCTTAAAGAGCTTGAAGATGATTATTCGTTAATGATTAATTTTTTTGATACTGAATTTGATAGTAATTTGCAATACTATAAAAAATATGGGATACTTAAAAAAGAGTTCACAGAATTAGCCCATGATAAAAATCTATCAGATTATCTAAAAAAATCAAAACTTGATATTAGTAAAATTTCATCTAAATTAAATTTGAGCTACTATGAAATTTATAATAAAGATAAAAGTTTTATTCTAAGACTTTCATTGGACAAATCCAGTCTAAGTTTAAAAATCGGCTCAGAAGTTTATTTCGGTTTTCAGGACTATTTTAATTCCATTATACCTTATCTCGAAAAATCAGATAAAAGAACAAAAGAAATTAAAGTAGTTGATGATGCAAAAATAAAAGTAGAAAAAATTTTTAGAGAGCAAGCTTTTATTTCTTATCTTAAGCAGAATAATCTGAGCCTAAACATAGTTCCAAGAGAGGACAACGATTATTTCTACTATGATCTTACTACGGATGACAAGAAGCCCGCAGGTTCCTTTGCGGTTCAGAAAATATTAGGAAATATTTATTTAATGGATTCTGAAGATATAATGATTTCCTCTTTAAAGTACCTGAAAACATTAAATACTGTGCAAGAAAAATCAAATATGATTGTACCCGAAAATTTACCACAAATAACAGATCGTTATTCAAATGAGAACAGCACAACCTTTGTTGTCATAGGCTCTCATGAAAATAATGCGGATACTATTATTCTTGTTCATTCAGATAACATTTCAAAGAAAATTACATTAATTGCAATACCCAGGGATCTTTATTATAAAGGGGATAAAATAAATGATTACTACAGGAATTTTGGAGGAGAAAAATTTTCACAAATACTTACAGATATTACTGGTTTAGATATAAGCGGCTATATAGCAGTAGATATGTATGCTTTTATTGATATCATAAATATTTTAGGTGGAATTGATGTTACTCTACAGGCTGATCTCATAGATCCCACCTATATGGTCAGGGATAATGGTGAATGGAGTACTTTGTACTATAAAAAAGGTCCTCATCATTTTAACGGAATAGAGTCATTAAGAATTGTACGTTCCAGACATACAAGTTCAGACTTTGGGAGAACGTCCAGACAGCAGCTGGTTATTCAGGGTATCAAAGATAAAATGTCAGCTCTTGATATTACAGATTTAGGTACAATTTTAAAATTATTTCAAACTCTCGGGAGTTACCTTGATACAAACTTTTCATCAATGGAAATGTTGAGTCTGTTTATAAAATATAAAGATAATGAACTGGTTAGAAAACAGGGATTGAGCACTTTTAATGTACTGTATAATACATATACAAATATTTATAAACTTAAAGATAAGTCAAAACAGTATGAAGAGGGTTTTTACAGAGGTTACTGGATTCTTCTTCCTGTTAAAGATGACTGGAATGTAATTAAGTGGTATATACGATCCCTTATTGAGGATGATAAGTCTTGAAATATTACTGGATAGAGACATATGGATGTCAGATGAATACTGCTGAGTCAAATGCAATAATAAGTGATTTAAAAAAGAAAGGCTGGAAGGCTGCCGGTTCAGAGCTGGATGCTGATTTTGTCCTTTTAAATACCTGTTCGGTGAGAAAGACCGCAGAAAATAGAATATGGGGTAGAATTGGTTATTATAAGCATTTAAAAGAAACAAAGGATTTTACACTTGCAGTTACTGGTTGTATGGCAGAAAGGTTAAAAGGGGATTTAAAAAAACAGGCATCTGCAGTAGATATGGTAATTGGTAATTTTGAGAAACAGAACTTAAGTGAATATCTCGATAATAATGAAATATGGACTGATAATCTTGTTTCTGAAGGAGAATATACATTCAGGGAAATTCATCTCGAAGAAAACAATTTTAAATCCATGGTTCCTATAATGCACGGATGTAACAACTTTTGTACTTATTGTATAGTGCCGTATGTGAGGGGACATGAAGTATCACGATCACCCGAATCAATAATAAAAGAATTAAAGGAATTGGAAAAAAAAGGAGTTAAAGAAGTTACCCTCCTTGGACAAAATGTTAATTCATATACTTATGCTGTAAATGGAAAGCATCTGGATTTTACATCATTATTAAAACTGATTTTAAAGGAAACTAAAGCTATTGGCTGGATTAGATTTATGAGTTCCCATCCGAAAGATGTTCCCGATGATCTTATTAAGCTTATATCTGAAAACGAAAGATTATGCAGTCATGTACATCTTGCAGTTCAGCATGGTTCTGATGCCGTCCTAAAAAGAATGAACAGATCCTATACTCAGTCAAAATTTATTACTCTGGTTGATAAAATGAAAGCAGCCATCCACGATGTGTCTATTACAACAGATCTGTTAATTGGATTTCCAGGGGAAACATTGGAAGATTTGGAGATGACAAAGACTTTAATGAAACAAGTTAGGTTTAATGATGCATTTACCTATTACTACAATCCCAGAGAGGGTACAAAAGCTTTTGAATTCACTGATGGTATAGAAAAAAAAGAAAAACTAAGAAGATTAAATGAAATAATAGAATTACAGAGAAAAATCAGTCATGAATTAAAAACAGAGAGAGTAGGGCAGATTGTAAAGATCCTTGTTGAATCAGTATCACGAAAAAACAGTGAAGAATTACTCGCCAGAACAGAAAAGAACGAAATGGTTGTTTTTAAGGGTGAAAAATCTTTAATTGGAACATTTCGTAATATCAAGTTGTTAAGTCTTAATGGAAATACATTTGTAGGTGAATTATTATGAACTTAAACATCAGGATCATACTAGTTGTTATATTGTCTCTTTTTGTGATGTTCCCACTATCTGCAGATATAAGGGATGCAAGAGAAAGTTATAGGAATGGTGATACAGATGGAGCATTAATTCAGTATGACGACTGGCTTAAAGCTAATAAAGATTCAGCAGAATTTATTTCTGTTCTATTTGAGGTTTCCGGGTTAAAAGGTAATATAAATAATATTTGCAGATTATTGGAAACTCAAATAAAATTTGTTAAACCAGGTCAGCAGAAAGTTTTACTGTATGAACGTCTTGCCCAATTATATGAACTTGGTTCCAATTTATACAAAGCACAGTTGGGTTATCAAAATGCTGCTCTAGCCAGTCTTGATAGTGTTGACTACAAAAGTCTGTTACAATCAGCCCTCCTATTAATAATGGAAGGGAAAATGATGTTGGCAGAATCTCAGTTGAAAGAAATTATTGCAAATAGTTCGGATATTCAAATATCTACATTGGCAAGTCAATATTATGAAATATTGAAAATACTAAATTCCTTACCGAAGCAGAAATTGATTAGTATAGATGAAAGCCCTGAATCACTCTATTTGGCCTATTTAGTTGCAAAGGCAAATGACGACTTGCAAACTGCAGCTAATCTTAAAGAGCAGATAACCGGCAAATTCCCTCTTAGTCCCAATTCAAAACTTATTACTGGAAAAATAGATGCTCTTCCTAATATTATAACTTCCTTTGATTTATTAAAAACAGAATTAACGGGGACTGCAAATAAAGTTCCGAATAATACTCAAATACATGCTGACTTTATAATTCAGGCAGGATCATTTAGAGATCCTGAGAATGCTCATTTTCTTGCTCTTGATATTAAAAAATACAATTTTTCACCCGTAGTTGAGGAACAAATAATAAATAGTACTAAATATTATAAAGTGCTCCTTTATTTTAAGGATGAAGGAAGTATGGTAATAGCTTTATCCAAATTAAAACAAAAAGGTTTTGACGGTTTTCCTATTTATTAAAATTTGTATTTGAATCATCTTTTTCAATCTGTTCAATTTGTGTGTATCTTGTGAATTGTTCACCTGACGGGACAAATCCCTGTATTGTTAATTCCCCTGGAATTAGTATTAGGGTACGGATAATTTCTATATCATTGGATTCTTTAAAAAAATCATATTTATATACAAGAGTCTTTTTTAATATCTTGTTTTTATCCAGGATTTTGAATTCAGCAATTTTTAGTCCATTATTAACAAGATAAAAACCACCTGTAATTTGTTCTCCTTTCTCCATTAATTTGAAATTGGACGTATTGAAAAATATTTCAGCACCAGTATCGCTTTTATAGTATCCGGAAAGAATTGGAATAGTGCTATCTCCTGGAGTAGATCGGTAATCTCTTATAAGATCTCTCTGAATTTTTGGACTTAGTTTAAAATATGTACCTGTCCATGCCTGATTAGTAGTGTTCCTGCTGTTACGTGTACTGTTGTCTTTAAATCGAAGATTTATGTTGTTTATATCCAGTATTCTTACAGAGAGCGAAACATCAAGAAATGGAACAAGGTCGTTTTTGCATGCTATTAACAAGGTATTGGACAAGGTTTTACTGGACGATTCCCAGACATAGATTTCCTGGAAATCTATGTTGGAAAAAATAATCTGTTCATTTTCAGTATCAAAATATACAATTGAATTATTATAAGATAGATTATTATCCGAATTTGCAAGCATCCAGGGACCGGCTAAAAAATTCTTAAAATATTCTCTATTGCTTCTATACAGGGTACGGAGCTTGCTATCAGCAATTTCTTTACCCGGCAGTTTATCCACACTAATTAGTTTATAAATTGATTCCTGATTCTGCCAAAAATAAGTTTCCTGTTTTAAATCGAGTATATTATCTGAATCAGTATCAGTCGAAGTTACAATTACCTGAAAACTTATACCGTCACTTATTCCGGTTTGATAGGCCTGACTTCGGTGATTTTCTTTAATTTCGATACTTCCATCGGCCGTTAAATTTAGTATTTCCGAAAAGTGTAACTTTATACCCCCGTCAGCTGGTGTTCTTCTGTAAATATTTAAAGTTTCTTTCCCCTCCATATCTGATCCTGAACATATTAATTCCAGATTGTGATCTCCGGTTACATCCTTTAGGGAAATTGAGAAAGAAGTGATGTTATTTGAAGCGGTCTCTGCTTCCCATGATATAGAATAGGAATCTATAATATTATCAAAATCGGCCACAAGAACTCTAATTTTAGAATCTACAGATGTATTATTTTTTACAATTAAAATCTGTTCCTCATGGGTATCAAGATCCAGATTGGTATCAATCACTTTAATAAGAGTTTGATTTGAGTCAATTGTTATTTTAGGTTTATTTTCTGTATGCTTAACAGATTCTATTTTTTTTTCAAAATCTGCATTAGCGTTTTGTTTATTAAATATCGGATTTATTTCCAACGGCCTGGAGCTTTTATGTGTTTCCGGGGTGTTACAGGCAAAAACAAGAAAGACAGAAAATATTAGCAGAGAAAATTTCAAGGGAGTACTCCAATTTTGAACTTGTGTAAAACTATGTTTCAATTAAAATACACTTCAAACATTTTTAACACTTTTGGCATTATATCATCAAGTGGATATATACTTTTAAAACCAGCTGCTGTTTTATGGCCACCTCCATTATAATGCTGAGCAATCTTTGATACATCGATATTACCCTTTGATCTCATTGAGCATCGTAAAAGGCCTTCGGTATTTTCTTTAAAGAATATTGAAACTTTAATTCTTTTACTTTTTAGAGGGTTATTAATTATGGAATCTGCTTCTTCATATAATGCGTTGCATTCTAAAATAGTTTCTTTAAGCATAATTTGAACAGCAAGCTGCTGATTATAGAATAGTTTTAATGTTGCAGAAACCTTTGATTGTAATTTTAAGGCAGAAATAGAGTTGCTTTCATAAATTCTTCCGTAAATATCATTTGGTAATACTCCTTTACTTACCAGTTTGTGAGCGATAGAAAAAGTTTTAGCTGTAGTTTTTGGATATATGAAGGATCCTGTATCGTAAACTATCCCGGTAAAAAGAGCCTGTGCCATTTGAAAATTTATGTCGATTTTTAAATATTTAAACAAATTATATAAAATCTCACAAGTGGAGGATGCCTCACTATTAATTAAAATATTATCAGGTGTTGTCTCATTTGATTCATGGTGATCAATAATCATATAACTCTTGGTTTTGGAAAAAATAGTTTCTTTAACTATACCTATATTTTCTATATCACTTGTATCAAGAATAATTAGGGAATATTCAGCAATATTTTTCGGAATAACAAGCTTTTTATCCATCACTTTAAAGTTTTTATCAAAATCAAGAAAAAAATATTTATCTGCCATTAAATCAGCATTTATTACCATGACATTTTTGTTTAATAATTTTAATGCACCATACATTGCACTTTCACTTCCAATTGCATCTCCATCGGGAGTTTCATGGGCAGTTATTATAAAATTATTATTTTTTAGAATTAGATTAGATATGTATTTAAGTTTTTTAGTGTGATGCTTCATATTTGTTGTCTTCTTTCTCTAATTTTTTTCTATGGATTACCCTTCCAATATAAAAAATAATAATAAAAATTACTATAATAGTAATTAAAATAAAAAATAAAAATGTCAAACTTGTTTTGTGCTCAATAGAAACTGGATTAACAGCAGGTGTAAATGAATTCTTACCTTCGAAAACAAAAACAATACTACCATGGAAATCTTTATTAAATTCTGGTAGTTCCACTGGAATTGAAACATTTGTAATAGATTCCGGTTCTACACTGAAAGCAAATGGTTCTTTAAGTATATTTATTTCTATATTTCCATCTTTAATAAGCCTGACTTGAGAAATCCTGATTTCTTCCAGAGAATCATAATTTTTACTTTCCAGTTTAAAGTTCAGATTAGTCTTGTAATTATTTCCGAATGTAATAATACTATCAATTTCTGATACACTAAAAGTTCCCAGTAAACTGTCAACTGCCTTATTTATCTCAGTACTGTTTGCATTTTCAGGAACCTCTCTGTATCCTGCAGACAGTTCTCTTGCAATTTCCTGTGCTGCTGTATTTGTACCAATTCCTAAAACCACAATTTTCCAGCCTTTTTTTTGTATTTCCTTGGTATTTTCTAAAAATTTGTGATTAAAAGTTCCATCAGGGCTGTAGTATGGACTGTTTTTTGGAGCCTCCTGTTTTCCATCTGTAATCAAGAGCATGTATTTTCTATTGGATTTATTCGTCGGTTTAATATTTTCTCCAAGTTTGTCAAGAGCATTGCCAATATCTGTAAATCTTCCATCTGCTTTTAAATTAAGCACATCGTTCCGTAGTTCTTCAAGTTTCTGATTGGAATTTATATAATCATTAAAAGTATTATCTGTAGTGCCGTAAAATGGGATTAGTAGAAAGTAGTCACCCATTATTACAATTTTATCAATTATATTTTCTATGACATACTGTTTAACAGAATTAATTTCTTCAACCATTGATAAAGATTTGTCAAGAACCAGGTAAATATCAATATTTTCAGTTCTTTCATCTGCAAAAATGGAAGAAAAGGACAATATTAATAAAAAACTTATAAAAATTGCTTTTTTAATCATAGTTTTACCTCTATAATAGTTATTGTAGCATGTATGATTCCTGAGCTAAAGTAGAAAAGCAAAAAAAAAAAAACATGCTTTACTTTTTTTATAACATCTTGATATTATGTAGGAGAGGTGTTAATTATTAATAATAGTCATAATCGAAGGAGAGTGTAATGGGAAGTATAGATCTACCGAAAAGCCCTATGGTATTTCATCCTGAAAAGAGGAGTGCGGTGGGTTCTCGAAACTCCCTTGCCCAGGAGAGTAGAGATCAGCAGGCTGAAGTTGACAATCTTCTAGAGGAAGAGGTCGATAAAGTAATGAATCATATGTCCAGCAAGTTGCCGAATGATGTTCTGAAGGAACTTGATGTGATGGGTGGTTTAAAAGAAAAGGTTTATAATTATTTTAACCAGAACTATCAGAACATGTTCAATAGATATATTGTAACTACTGAAGATGAAATGATTAAAAAGGTTAGAAATTTTGTTGACCGTGAAGAAATGAAAGTTCTGACAAGATACACACCAAAGGAGATAGCAACTCTTCTTGATGAAGTTGGTGGTATGGATCGGTTTAATACAGGTGAGATAGAGAAATCTATAGTAAATATGTATGGACATTTACAGGGTCATATCCAGAGGGGTGTTAATGAGCTTGAAAATTTAACCAATTCCCTGCTTCGTCAGAAAACAGATGTTGGTGCTTTTATAAGGGGCGAAAATGCTTATTCAGTTGTAAAATGTGCATTTAAAGACAACCTCAGGAAGCCAAAAACAGTATCTGAAGTTAAATTGTCTGTAAATATACTCGATTCGGAACTGATAAGTCCTATTTTCCACTATCAGGTAACTGTTGAATATCTGATAAAGGATCTTATTTCCAAGAATATTATAGATTTAATAGATAAAGAAATTGAGCAGCTTAAAGATGACAGGATAGATCAGGGGCTTGAAGAGCTTGCAGACAGTGAAATTGTTTTTGAAAAGATGAAGAAAGTTGAAACACATACTTCTGATGAAACTGATAATCCCAAATCAAATCGTTATAAATATATGGCTAAATCTCTTATGAACAGACTGGAAGGTTTGAGGGCAGAGATTGATCCTGAAGATTTTGATCAGCTTAATATCCGTGAGAATCTTAAAAAAATTATTGATTTGGAAAATATTCGAAATAGAGGATACAATACTGCTGTAAATTCAATTACATCAATTCTGGATACAAGCAGAATGGGTTATCAGTATATTGAAAATCTAAAAAATGCAAGAGAACTGATAATTCGTGAGTATGAAGATACAGATCCAAATATCCTCCCTGATGAACGTTATAGTATTAAAATGAAGTATTATGATAATGCTCAGGTTATTGAAGAACAGAAAGCCTATGATGTGCAGATAGCGGCGTTTCAGGTTGAAGTGCAGCATTTATGGGATGTACTCGATATGGTATATCTTGATAGCAAATTCTTAAAAAGAGTTTCTGATTATGATGATCTTGCAAAAAATTATAAGAACAAGATTAAAAAGAAAATTAAAATTAAAACAAATGATCCTCTCTATGAAGACATCGATAAGGTATGGAACGAAGTATCTTTTATGAGAGCCGCTGAGACAGATGTTGAACAGCGAAACCGTACATATCTGTTTGAAAAAGATGAAGTTAAGAAAAAACTTGTTCTAATGAGGGATAAACTGCAAAATATGTATGGGTACAAATATCCTATACAGAGACGTGTAATGGAAGAACGACTGGAATTTCTGGAACAGGAATTTAATAAGTTTGATTACATGATAAATCCATATCACATACAGACAGGAATACTTCTTGATGTTGATATTACATCAATTAAACGGAAAAAAGCGACTTTGGATGGAATGGCAAATGTACTTAACGAATTTCTGAATGGTGTTTCAAAGGGCTTTCAGGATGCTGCGTTTGCTTCTTTTTCAAGACGTCGGTCAACAATGCGTGATGATATTGATCAGCATTTTTCAGGTTCTCTGGATGAAGAAATGCTGCCTTCAACATCAAAAAAAACTAAAGGGCAGTCTTATCTTGATATGTTAAATACCCCGGCAGACGAACCTGTTACCACAATTAAGAAAGAAAAAGTCCCGGCTAAAAAAACAAGAAAAAAGAAGGGTGTTGTAGACACTGGGAAAACATCCCGGGGTCGAAGTAAAAAAAATAGCGGTGGACTTAGAACCTTATAAAGTAAATTAATATTGTAGGATCGTCCTGGCTTAAGGACGATCTTTTTTTTAAGGGGGCAGTTAGGTGATGAATCATTTATATGAATTTGAACATCTCTCATCCAAATCCAGTTTTAATAGTGCTCTTGGGCATTTCCAAACAGTATCTGATTTAATAGGCACTTTAGGAGATTTTACAAATATTGCGGATACTTTAAACGAGCTCTTACAGGAAAAAACTATAGCCCAAAATCAGCTTTTACCAGCTGTCAATGCTATAATATATGATAAATTCAATTATCAGTTTAAATCCCATAATATGACATGTACTATTACAGATTTTGAGACTCTTGTTGAAGAAGTTAAAAAATGGAATGCTGTGGATATTGTGATGGTCTATTATCATCCTGATTTAGGTCCTATGCTGATTAATCCCAAGAATAAATTGCATTTTGAATCTATTCATGTTTTTAAGAGTAATGAATTAATTACTATTTATGCCGGAAATTTTACTGCAGATACGGAAAAAAAACTGGCAGATAAAGCAATTGTTTCTATTATTAAATTTCTTGAAGGAAAAAAACTTATTTCTCCTAAAGAACTATTTTCAGGAAAATTTAAGAATATAGTGAAGAAAGAATCAATTGTAAAAAAAACAGTAAAAAAACAAGTTACACCAAAGGGAAGTTCCGGAGGCCGTAAAAAAACTGTTACTGAAACTAAAGATGAGACAACCTTATCAAAACCTAAACGTATTACACCTTATTACTCTGTTCCGGTTAGCAATGAGTTGTTTCACAATGGAAATGTTGAAGCCTGGAAAAAAATAATTCAGAGCTATAATGCCAAATATCCTTCATTGGAAGTGTATATTTATTATGATGGTGAACGAATACATGATATCCATTCACTTTTTAAATGGGGTAAGGTTAAACACGGCAGTACTATTCTATTTGCTGTTGCCGGTGACAACATAAAAGATGTTGCAAAGCTTCAGAGATATTTGAAGCAGGGAGCCAGTATTATGTTTGAATCTTTTCTAAAGTACCCTGTAAATAAAATTTTAAATTTATTCTGATAAATGAGGATTATATGAAAAAAAATATACATTTCTTTAGCAGAAACAGTTATACAAAAAATAATGAAATAAGGGAAAATTTAGGTATAAGAGGTAAGGAAGCTATGGATTTTGCTGCCCTGGATCTTCCTATACTACCAGGTTTTATTTTGGATTCCAATATAGCAGCACATCTTGTTGATGGGGATATTATTACCAATATTAAACCTTTGGTAAAAAAATGTGAAAAAATAACAGGGAAGGTATTTGGAGACATATCTAATCCTCTTGTTTTAAAAATTGTTATCAGTCCCAATCTTGCAATAGTTAACTATCCTGCCTTACATAATTTTGGATTAACTGATAATACTATATCAGGATTTACTGATTTTGTGGGAGAAGATTTTGCTTATCATGAGATTCTTTTCCAAATTAAAGGGTTTCTTCAAATAGAGGAAAAAATTGCAGAGTTGGAAAGTAAAACTGGCGAAGCAAAAGATTTACACAAAAAAATAACTGAAATTTCAAAGTATATTAACAGCGATATGAAAGCGGCTAAGATTAAGAAAGTCCTTGAGGACTATAGAAAAATTATGCCTGAGGATTTCTTTTCTGATGTTTACAAACAACTTGAAATAGTATTATCCCGGATTAGTTTAATGTTGTCATTGGATGAACTTGATGATGATGATGCTGCTCTAATTATTCAGCCTATGGTTTATGGTAATTATGGAAAAGATTCTGCCAGCGGTCAGTTTTTTACCCGAAACATAGTAACTGGTGAAAATAAACTTACTGGCTGGTTCGAACAAAATAAATTTAATTCAATTGAAACAAAGGGCAAGGATATTCAAAAAATTGAATCATCTTTTTTGAAAGATTTAATAAGAATTGCAAGAACTGTTGAGGATCATTTTAAAGAGATACGGTCTATTCGATTCACCATAGAAAACAGCAGGGTATGGTTAATCGATCAGCGCCCATTAATGTCCAAATCAACACAGTCAGATATCAAAACGTTAATTGATCTTTTTAAGCGAAAAATTATAACTAAAAATTATCTGATAAATGCAATTAAACCGGATCAGTTAAATGAAATTTTACATCCTATAATTAATTCGGGTTCAGTTAAAAATCTGAAGAGTATTAAAGGTGGAGTCGCAGGCGCTCCGGGTGCTGCAATTGGACGGGTGTTTTTTACAACAAATGGTCTTATAGATGCCTATAAAGCAGCACAGCAGAAAGGTCTCGATACCCGGCTTATACTTTGTATGACTTCTACATTTGCAGAAGATGTAAAAGCAATAGAAGTAGCTACTGGTGTTTTATCAGCAGAAGGGGGCTATGCAGCTCATGCCTCAGTAGTAGCCCGGCAGTATGGAAAAATATCACTTGTAGCAGATGATATAAAAGTAACTGGAAACAAAGCTGTTATTTCCGGTCAGACTATTAAAGAGGGAGATATTATTACACTTAATGTACCTCATTATGGGGAACCAATTATTTATTTAGGGGAAGCGGAATTAATCGAGCCTGACCCTGAAGAATCAGGATTGCTTGAATTTGTAAATATTATTAAATCCGGTATTAAGAATTTTCATGTAAGGGTTAATGCGGATAAACCCCGGGATGCAAAGTTAGCAGTAAAATTTGGTGCAGAGGGAATAGGCTTATGTCGTACCGAACATATGTTCTTTGATTCAAAAAGAATTAATGTTTTTAGAAGAATGATAATGTCGGAGACACATGCAGAAAGACTGAAAGCTCTTAAGAAACTTAAAAAAATGCAGAAGGATGATTTTTACGCACTTTTCAAAATTATGAACGGCAGGGAAGTTACCATTAGGCTGCTGGACGCCCCGCTGCACGAATTTCTCCCTCATAACAAAGATGAAATGCAGTCTTTCATTGAGTTTATGAAAAATGAAAAAGATGCAAAAAATGTAACAGTAAAAGATATAACTTTGAGTATGGAAAATCTTAGAGAGTTTAATCCTATGCTTGGGCATAGAGGCTGCCGGGTTGCTGTTTCTTATCCTGAAATATATGAAATGCAGATGGAAGCAATATTTGAAGCATTATACAAATTAAAAAGTGAGAGAATACAGGTTAAGCCTGAAATAATGATTCCACTTATAATGAACGAAGATGAGCTTAAGCTTATTATTTACGGTAAAAAGATTGAGGGACAAAGTTTCAGAGGGTTGAAGCAGGTTGAGCAGGATTTAAGAAAAAAATTAAAAGGTCCTTCAATACCATATAGATTTGGCACGATGATTGAGCTTCCTGTAGCAGCTTTAGCAGCTGGTGAAATTGCAAGATATGCAGAGTTCTTCTCATTTGGTACAAATGATCTTACTCAAACAACAATTGGCCTTTCAAGAGATGATTATACTTCCTTTATGCCTGATTATACATTGTTTGATATAATAGATGGGAACCCCTTTATAAAATTGAACAAGCATGTTAAGGAGTTAGTAGAAATTGCTGTAAGGCGAGGTTCTTTAACCCGACCCGGATTATCAAAAGGATTATGTGGGGAACATGGAGCTGTACCTGAAAATATCAAATTCTGTATAGAAGCAGGTCTTGATTATGTATCATGTAGTGTCTTTTCAGTCCCGATAGCTCTTCTCGCTGTAGCGCAGGAAACTATAAAAAATAATTAAAATTACGTAGGGAAGGGGCAACGTGTAGGGAAGGGTTTTAAACCCTTCCCTACGCGTTATTCCTACCAGATTCCAAAATCGTTTACTGCATCAATTATTTTTTCTGTTGCTTTTTTAGCATCGGATTTTGGTACTCCTGCTTCTTTATTTAAACTTTGTGTAAAAAAAGTTGATAATGAGTCCAGCACATCCGGAAGATTATAAAAAACGAGAGAAAAATTTGCTCCTACTGGTTTTTGTACTGTAAATGCAGAGTATGTTATAACGGCTTTTTTGCTTACCATTACTTTTGTCTGATTACTGGAATTAAATATTTCCAGTTCGGAAAATCTTTGAGCAACCTTGTGCTGCATATCCCTAAGATATGGTTCCTCATATTTTTTTGAATATGTAGCTGGTTCCACCAGTATAAAAAGTTTGTTACCATCAGTTTGAAATGTAAGACCCTCTTCTGTGGCATAGATACTTTTTACCCCATTATATGCAACAATCTCATATATAGAATATTTACTTTTTTCATTAAAAAATGCTGAAACAATATAACCGCCTTCTTTCGGTAATTTGCCTTCACTA
>Ga0190304_1000618_pt1 | contig 16583 bp, 27 predicted proteins | sample 48700712_MG_FD_161670 | JGI IMG/M metagenome (GOLD analysis project Ga0190304, IMG submission 161670) | Hydrothermal vent sediment bacterial communities from Southern Trench, Guaymas Basin, Mexico - 4870-07-1--2_MG | ecosystem: Environmental > Aquatic > Marine > Hydrothermal vents > Sediment ... | reverse complement strand
ACGAACAACATCTTCAGCATTCCAAACATTTAACATAACAGTAGAATTGAGGAAAGGAGTAGATGCAGCTACTTCAATACCACCTTGAGTAGCCATCTGAGAAAAAGAAGCATAATAAGCTTCAGGTGTCATACGCCCTATTTCATCAATAAGGAGCAACGATGCGTGCCAACCTGTACGTGTCTTAGGAGAAGAGGGCATAGCTATTATTTTTGAATTAAACTTTGCTAATTTTATTTCTGTTTTTGATGCTGTCGCTTCATTTTTACTTTCAATATAACGCCTGAATATAGAATTACTTATCCATCGTCTTAATTCCTCTATATGCTTTTTTGCAACAGGTTCAGAAATTGAACCTATAACAGTTAGAGAATCAGGAAAATGAGTTACCTCTATAAATGCAAGCATATCAAGTAATACCGATTTACCTGCTCCAGTTGCTGATTTTAGAATAATTCTTTTCTTATCACTTAATCCAAGTCTCGCTGCAAGATACAGCTTAATTACATCATAGAACTTTTTGCCTCGTGGTCGTATGAAAACACCATCTTTATTTTTAGGAAGTTCGGAGAAAAATTCAAAAATTTGTCTATTTATAGGAGTATTACATTCATCACAGAATATACGACCGTATTTAATCTCTCTTCCACAATGGTAACAGTATGAAAGATAGCGTTCAGAAATCATAAAATAAAAATTAAAAAATAAAACAAGATATATCGTATTTACAATCTTCGCATCAAAGCCTTAAAGAGCTGTTGAATTATAACGATTAGCCCTGTATATGCCATAAGCTGTTCAGCCACATTTGTCTCAGTGATAGGCATACCTGTAACATAACAAACGCCGCCTACGAGTATCGCAACAACAAATGTAGAAAGAAACTTCGCAACATCAAAATCTTCCTGAGAAGCATTCTTTAGATACCCTGCCAAACCATAAACTACTGATGCTACAATTGCATACAATATAGTTTCCATACTCACCACCTCATTAAATTTTTAATATTATTTAGTATGATATGGGAATGCATCTTTTTCGGGTAAATAATTTTTACATATAGCTTTCCTTTTGATAATTAATCTCTCAATTTGTTCATCTATACTTGTTTTGAAACTTTTTTCAAGTTCGGGTAATATGATATTAATCTTCGCCATCTTCTCTGCAATAGCAGCTATCTTCGTAGCATCTTTTTCTAATTTTACTCGCTGTTCGAGAATTTTCAAAACCTCCTCTAATTCTTCACGATGTAATTTAGCAAGATTTATATTAGAAGTTATAAGCTTCTTTCCCTTTTTCTTGTTTAGACGCTCTTTTAATTTCTCATAGGCTATATCATGGTCAATCAAATTGTTGATAGCGTCTGTAACACTCCATCCTTTTAGTTCTCGATATTTCTTAAAACGTTTACTTGTGTATTCATCTACATGTAAAGTAAAAACACTACCATCCCCCTCTCTTATGTGAATAGTAGAAGTAAATTCTTTTGCTATTTGCTCTCTTACTTGTAAATCAGATATTGGTTCACCGGGAAATTGTTTCTTGTATTCTTCAACAGTTAATCCATGCTGTTTTAAATGAAAATATGTTAAACGGCTCAGTTCCTTACCACAGATTTTACAACGTACCATGAATATTAGCGATTAGGCTCTTTCAAATTACGATTATCAAATAAAACTTTTTTATATGTAGGATATGAATTCTTTTTAAAATCAAAATGTTCTAAAACTCTATTTCTGCATTCTTCACGATTAACTTTTAAATTCTTAAAGTTTCTAAAGGCTCTTACATAATTCTCTATATTTTCCTCTTCGGTTGTAGCAAATGGAACTATAAAACCATGTTTACCATTATGATATATTTCTCTTACTGCCCCTCTATCATAAGACAATACTTTTGCACCATATAATAGACCTTCAAGTATATCCCATCCTAATGGTTCAGAATTCGAGACTACTATGTCACTCAGAATAAAATTATGGTTCTTTTCAACTTCGATATCATAAACAATGCCTTTATATTGCTTCTTTTCTATTTTATAAATTCCTACATACTCATTAGTTCCTTCTCTAACTAAATAATTAGCTCTCCCTTCACTAAACCGCAGTCGGTAACATCCTTCATAGAATTTCGTCTTGCTATCGAAAGTCTTTTCATACCCCTTTGCTTTTCTAATAGCACAATTCATTCCAATAGATTGCGCTAATAACTTAATTTGATAAACTAAAGTTTTTGATGATGTAGTATAGAGTTTAATTCCTGTCTTCTTTTCAACATGACCGTCATAATGTATCAAATACTCAATAAACTTTTTTTTGTATTCATCTGAAAGTTTCCATATCCAAGAAGGAAGATGCTTATTTTTCGCACCTTTCCCAAACCACTTCTCCATCAACTGAGGATAAACACGAGAATTTAGAAAAACTTCATACCACTCTCCCTCATCTCTTATGCGATATGAACACATTAAACGCTCTGATATTCTTTCCCAAATATCCATGTATTCATCTTTTCCAAATGCAAACGCAACCATATCCTGAGTAGTCGAACCTTCACAGACATAAGCTGCACACAAATGTATAAAATCGTCGTCAATTGTCAAACTCTCCGGAAACGGATGCCCTCTATTTTGCTCTCCATAATATTCGTAACTCTTTTCAAATTTAATGCGATAACGTCTGAAGACAATATTTTCACCAGATAATGTTTGTTTTTTAATCAATTTTGCATCGGGAAATTCGACATAGTCCAAAAGATTTATTGAAGTTATAGTATCTCCATTAGGAGCTTTGGTTCGCATAAGTATATCGTCTGTCGTCAACTCACAAGCGTGTTTATATCCATCTTTTGTCATAATTTTATGTTCTGGAGTAACATCGAAAGGTGTAGCATAGTAGGGATAAATTGTAATTAGCTCTCCATCATATTCCTTACTAAATTTATTTAAGACTCTCTGAAATGTTCCATCATGTGTTAAAACGAAATCTCCAACAGCTAAATCAGATATTTTCACCAATCCTTTATCAGTCATTACTGTTTCATAAGCAGGGATACACCAGAAGCCTGGATGTAATAATCCACTTGCTTGTTTCAAATAATTAATCTTTTCATCCCAACTCGCATTGAATAGAATCTTAACATTATCTAACTCATCGGACTCTTCTAAAATAACTCGTGCATATCCTCCCTCTTGAGTAAATAATGTATCGCCCATCAAAACGAATTCATCATTAGGATACTCTTTAGCTAATTCTAATATAACATGAGGGGACTTAACCATCGAAAAGCGGGCTAAAAATATATAGAGATTATCTTGTTTGTCATTAATATCAACTTCAGGATAATTTTCTAAGACCAAACCAGAATAAGCATAATAGAAATAATGACCAAGATTTTTGAATTTTTCTCGTAACGCTGACATTACCCACTTTGAAACTGTAATAATATGACACGGAAAATTAGGTAGCGATGGAAGATTGTCGGGATGATGATCCCAAGACATCACTAAATGCGGAAATTCATCAGGATTCTTTGATTTCAAATAATGATAATAATGGAAATGATTATCTTCGAGTACTACATCACTTTCATTGAGAACATCCAGATTTGATTCAATTAGGTCTTTTTCTAAATCTACTGGATGAACAGTTTTACCATCCCAAGGTCTATAATTACCTGTCAATACTTTAACATTTTTATAAGATAGATGTGAACCACGAGGTGCTAAAACATTTACTTCATATCCAGCTTCTCCTAACAATTTAGCAAGATATAAAGTACGTACTTCAAGACCGCCATAAAATCTATACATCCTATCAGTAACGGTAAAAAACATTGGGAATATAATGCTTACCAAACTCATTTGTTTCTCCTACAAAACAAAAAATATAAATAAAAAATATAATTAAATATTATTTATGCTTGAATAGAAAATAGTGGATAGTTTGGCTGGGTTGCCCATACGCAAAGCGACGATATATCTGAATTTGGTACTTCAATCTCTACTGCTGGTTGAAAAGTTTGCCAACTCGCTCTCATTAAAACATTTTGAAGTGTAGCTCGTGAACGAATAACATTTCTAAATCTGCTTGAGGGAGTTTCGGTGACAAGCCCCACACCGACTTCCCCTGCAACTTGTCCCTGTACTGTATGCGAAAGCTCCGTACTTTCTACTTGAACTTTAGATGTTAAATCTATCATTCGTCCACTTGCCTGAAAACCACTTATACCCAATTCATAAGTTTCATTGTTTCTGATAGCACCTGCGAAATTCTGGTTGAGTGTGCCAGAAGAAGTTATGCGAGAAACAATGGGTAACGCTTTCAGAGTGTTGTTTATCATAATTCCTTCATCATCAGCAGATAAAAAACCAGCACTTTCAACATTCATATAGTCAAGTCTAACTGTTTCCATACCTAATACTACTTCATTATCAAGAACATTTTGATAACTGACATCAGCACTCACAACTGCATTATCAGCATTTATAGTATATTCCATAGAACTCATTGCTGACACTGCACCTATAAACATCGAAAGCATCACCAATACAGACAAAATCTTTATTTTCATTCTTCCTCCTTATTATATAAATTGAATATTATCTTTATCCCAAACTATCACTTCACCAACATGCCCCACGTTTATTGCTGGGGCATAAACAACTTTAGCTTTTGCTTCATTTTGAACTTTAAGTAAAAAATAAAAATCTTCAGAAACTCTATTATAATCATCAAGCTCCTCATGCTCAGAACTAAATAAATAGAATGGTCGTTCCATCTTTTCAAACACTTCTCGTCTAACTAATACACAACCAAGTCCCGAAAGTAACACATCACCATCTGGACGAGGAAATTCAAATATCTCATTTTCTTTAAAATCAATAGGTGCGTCTCTTCTAAATGGCACTTGACTATGCCTAAAGGCTTGAGGCATTCGCAGTGGTGATTTATCATGATAGCGTGCTACTACAACATCAGCATCTAATTCAAGCATACGAGCGATAGTGTCTTGTCGTAATACAATGTCACAATCAAGATGTAAAAAATGAGTATAGCCTGTACTTAAAAATTCTTCTGCTAATTGTTCACGTGCGGTTGCTACACCAAACGAAAAGTTCTTACGCCATATAGTATTGGGAGGTTGCCATGTATTCTTCCAACTCTCTTCTACTACACAATGTGTATATTTAAATGAAGGAATATAAGGAATACCAACAAAGAGGGAAACACCCTTTCGAGCTTCAATCTCCCAAGCTTGCATTTAATCTTCTAATTGAACCTTTAATTTAAAGAAAGGATTATCAATATCTAAATCTTGAAGGTATCGTATAAACATCTTCATATCTAAATCTCCCAATCGGAAAGTAACTAAATTCTTCTTTGAATCGAGTAATTCTAATTCTGCACTAAAATCTATTTCAGTAAATCTATAAGTGCCTACAATATTTTTTAAAATTTTATCTACTTCTTTCATTTACGTAAGAAGATTTTTTTTTTTCAAATACCAACACCCATTCATAATCTAAGAGATTCAAATCTTTGACCTTAGCTCCGTGCTTCTTTTGATACAAAATCCTCCAGAAGCTCTTTTGTGGTAGTTTGAATAATAGAAGCTCTTTGAGGGCGAACCCTGCAAGCTCGCATAGCTTGATTGTGTGCTCGTGTAACTTCACGACTTTGAAGTTACGTACAAAGTCTTTTATTACGATAATCATTTTACCCCCTCTCTTTAAAACAAGATAGCACTGCTTATATACAGTCAGCATGGCTGATAAGTATGTCTCCTTATGGAGATTACCGATGTTATCCTTTTTCTTTGTCTCAGTGTATGTGTTATAATGCCTTTTTTCTCTTACTATTCTGTCTCCTTTTGGTGAATGATGCTTATCGCCCATGCTCTCTTCATAAGGCGGGCTCGTAAGTACAACATCAATATCGCCATGTTTCAAATTGCCTATATTCTCGTTGTTATCGGAGTATGCATTTTCGGAGAACATAGCACGTCTTCCAAGAGATTTTATAGTATGAGGACGACGCCATTCCTTATTATTTAGATAACCCCTTTCTGCCAGTCTTCTCAACCTATTTTCCTCATCACTTCTTGTTTGAATAGACTCAGAATATGGTGGACTGGTGAGTATTATATCAACATCACAAGGCAATCTCGCAATATTATTCTCCTCGCTATAAGCTCTTGTATGTTTTTTCTGCTCATCCAATCGCCACTTATATCTTTCTGATGCATTATCACCGCTATCATGACCAAGTGAGTAAGGAGGTGAAAAAAGAATGTTCTCTATTTCTCCTATTGGTAAGTTACCTATGTTATTTACATCTTCTGAATATTCTCTTGCAGTTTTGCAGCTTATACCTATCTCTGATAGCCCACATACTCCCCCTTGTTTTGAAATTGCATCACCATAAGGAGGTGAGAACAATACGCACATAACTTCTTCCTCATGCTCTTTTAGTAATTCACTTAGCTTGCGTGCATCGCCACAGATATTAACTATCTTACCTTTCTTTGTAAGTAGTGAAGTTTTCTCCACATTTTCTTTTGCCTGTTCCATCCATCTAAAAAACCGTTCCTCAAGCTCTACCTGAATACAGTTCCTGCCATTCAATGCGCATATCACACCCGTTGCGCCGGTACCTGCCATTGGGTCAAGAACCACATCACCCCCGTTTGTGTAGTTCAAAACCAGATACTGTAAGAGATTTAGATTCATTTTTGCCGGATGCGATATTGCATCTTCAGGAAAATACTTTCTCCAGCTACCAAAGCCCGCAGTGGATGGAAATCTCAATATTGATTTTATTTCTAAGTCAAGTGTATAATCATAGATTATCTTATGCTTCATCTATAAATTTTATTTAAATGGGAAATTCAATAACTTTCTCTAAGGGTTTATAATCTGATTTGTGTACACCATGAACTAGCACCACATAATTCATATTGCCTGACCTAATCTTCTTTACTTTATAACCTAACTTCAACATCTGAAGTTTCATCCTCATTTTCTTCTGTATCATATATCGCCCGCCGCCGCCCCGCGCGCCCGCGCACTCCTTATTAAAAATATTGTATCCTTCATATTATATATAATAGTCCCGAAAATCATTAACTAAAATCAAATACTACTGATAAATCACCAAGTGCATTCACGACTAATCGTACTCGCCATCTATATCCATCTTCTGTACCACTTAATAAATCTATTTTCTTACGAGGATATTTCCACCATTCACGCCATTTCAATCGCTTCATATCATTTTTTAATTTCTGTTCGACTTTCTTGTTATTACCGCCTAATGTAGTATAAACTGGATGTTCAAATTGTTTAAACCAGTTACGACTCTCCCTATTATCAAGAATTGGGATATTAATCATTATATTTAATTAAGTCCGACAAGCCCTTCTATTCATAACATCGAGATTCAATGAACATAGAAAATGATTTTTCGCATTCCATTCTTCGGTAGTTAAATCTATTATGACATCTGGTACTAAACTTGGATTGACAGGGTCAGTTTTTCCACACTTAGAGCATACTACGTGTTTATCAATAAACCAGCCTTTAGGTTCATTTATTGAATTATCTTTAGTTCGCTCGCATATTATCTTTGCTTCTCCTTCCCAATTACAACAAGGACACCTGTATTTCATCATTTAGCAATCACCAATAAATTTTTCATATATAAAACTAACTTCTTCTTTATTTGCGTCAAATTGCTCTTCATCCATATATTTTATTGTCCTGCCAGCTTCTTGGAATCTATCAACTAATTTTGTCAAATCCCTCCTTAATTCATCTCCTCTTATATAAAGAGTATTGTCCGCATCAATATACCTCGCTCTCTCTTCCCAAATATCTGCTCCTGTTTCCTTCTCACAATAAAAATTATCATTACCTATATTTACTATAACCATATCTCCAACTTTCATTACAATCATATTCTACTCCTTTCATTTATAAAATCAAATATCTCTGATATTGAAACTATCGAATAAACATTCAAACCATACTCTTTCAGTTTTTTTCTATAATCCTCTTGCATTTCTTCACGATCTACCGCTACTAAAATACCAGAAGGCTTAATATTCTTATGAGCATCTTTTAGTTTTTGCCAAGTTTCTAATTTTGTAAATCCAGTTGAAATCACATCATCAACAATCAATACTCTATCATCTTCTTGAATATTACCAACTATTATACCGCCTTCCCCATGATCCTTTTCTATTTTACGATTATAACCCCATTTAATGTTGATACCTTCTTGAGCATATCGCATACCTATAAGTGCTGCAATTGAAATCCCTTTATATGCAATACCATAAATGAAATTGAAATCGATTTTAGCCTCCTCTATTTTCTTAACATATGCATCTGCAACTTTGAGTGCATCCATGCCCGTTCGCATCGCATCTGCAATATTGATGAAATAAGGCGACAGGCGTCCACTCTTCAGTCTGAACGACCCGAACCTTATCGCGCCCGTCCTCACCAAATGCAACAGGAATGCGCGTTTGTAGTCATTCAACGTCATCCAGCCTATCCATCACCTCGCTATAAATCGTCTCTGCGGCGAGTTTCGGCTCCTCTGCATTGTAAATCGCCCTGCCCACAACCTCATAATCCGCGCCATTAACAATCGCATCGCCCGGACTCGCACCCTGCGTTTTTATACCCGGTGCGATGATATAGATATATGCATTCTCGCGCTGCACAATTCTTGCAAGATTCTTCACCCTTTCCGGCTTTGTCGCCGGTAGAACAACTCCTTCCAGACCCGTTCGCGCCACCATCATCGCTATTCGTTCAGCTACGGGCTGTATGAACTCGTCACTGCCCGGATGTGTCATCTCAACCACCGCTATTACGTCACCCTTACCCAGATCCTTCACCGCCTTCACCACATCGGAACCCACAAAACCATGTACTATCACGGCATCCGCACCCGCATCATACGCGCTTGATGCAATCTTCTGGCTTATGTATGGTATATCTGCGATTTTACCATCATATATTATTGGTAACCTACTTGCATCTTTTATCTGCGCTAAAATCCCTATTCCAGCCTGCATCTCCAGTGTTCTCCCCACTTTAATCACGAAATTACCTTTCGCACCCCTTAAATCCCGTGCTAACTCCAATGCAAATTCTGTATCCTCCATGTCAAATGCTACTATTATACCCTTCTCCTTCTTCAATCGCATATTTTTGCTTTATTTTATCTAAATATTCTTTTAATTGCTCATAAGACTCCCAATTCATCATAACACAACCCACCTGACCGCCTAATTTATTATATTCCTTGATGGAAATAATATTGCTTGTCGCTTCCACTTCTATAAGTCCATCCTCCTCTGGAATTATTTTCTCTTCTTTGAAAATCTTTATTTTTCTTGAAATGGGTTTCTCTACCATATATCGAATAAATCGCTTTTCATGATTCATGATATCCTCTAAATTCTGAATTGCTTCTCTACTATTACCAGCTACTCGAATCCATATACCATCCAATTCTGGACTTTTCACGATCAAGTCATCCTTTTTAAAATACTTACTATTTTCTAAGTATCTTTCAAATTTTATTAAATCCTTTAAGTTAGCATATATTTTTTCTAATTCTCTTTCACTATCAGTTTTATCTTTTCGCTTTAGAAATACCATTTATTTATCCTCTAAAATTTCTTTATTTGATGTAGTTTCTAATAATTTCTTATAATTTCTCTCTCGCCCTTCCTTCCATTTTTCCGCCTTCTCCTTTCCCCAAATCTTTATTTCATATTCTGTCATTTTCTCTTCCACTATTCTTAATGCTATCAAGATTCCTTGTCGTTTACAATTATCTTTACAATTATCTAAAATTTTCCTTAGTTTGCCCCAGACATCTTCTAATACTATGTAACTTTCAAAGTTCAACATGTCCTTGAATTCATCGCTATCTTCAGGATTCCAAGTCTTATAAATAACCGGTCCCGTCAATATCTCACCAAAATTATCAACCCATTCATATCCATTCATTTCTTTCATAATATATCTCTATCTTCAATTTTCCCTTCTTGTTCTATCCTCTCATCTAATTCATTAATATACGCATCTACTATCTCCCTCGCTTTCATGATTCCTTTCTTCTCACATTCATCTTTATAGCTATTCAAAATAGTTTCGATTCTATTCCTCAATCGCTTTAATATCCATAATTCGTATTTTCTTAATTCGGTTTCCACATCATCATACCATATTTCTAATCTTTTATCTTTTTTCATATTTCTTCTTTTTTCATTTCTTTTCACATGAAACCGACGGTCTGCATTTAAATACCGGAATTAATATTACTCTATCTTCAATTATTTTTAACTCAAACTCTAATTCTGGACTGCCTCCTTCCTGTTTTAACTTTTCTTCTAAATCGTTAATATACATATCCACTATTTGCTTCGCTCTCATAATCCCTTTCTTCTCACATTCATCTTTTGCGTCTCTTTCATTTTCTATTAGCTTAGCCCTTATATCTAATGCACTTAATATTTCCCACTTAAGTATATAGCTTAAACTACTTTCATCAGATGCCTTATGTGTGATTGGTTCTTGAATCTTTTTATAAGCACCTTTCACTTCCACCATCTCCCTTCCTCCCCAATTTTAACTCCATAATAATATATATGCCCTCCTACTATATAAAACTTTCGATAGACTATAATTTTCTTTAAGTGTTTTCCTTCTTATGTGTATATTCATAGTTTAGTTTATATTTTGTATTTAGTGTTCTATGTCTATGTTTTGTATACTTAGGTTTGTGTTTGTATTTATATATTTTATTCATTATGTTATCCCTTTCCCCCTCCCCCTCTGTGTATGTGATAAGCCCAATATATAAAAATATAACAAGTTTTTCCTATAAAGTATTAAAAAATAATAAAAAAGAAAAGAATTATAAAAATCTCTTCAGTGTAGCGAGTACACCCAAATGGAACCACCACTCAGGCGAGTATTCCTCCAAGTCCCTCATTCTTTTTTCCCGCTCTTCTATTTCCTGTTCGATATCTTTTCTATCCATATCCATCACCATAAACATATAAAACACACACTATATTAAGACTTTCGATCACTTAAACAAAACTTTAAAACAATGGCGATATATAGACAGGTGTAATGAAATATTAACATAATAAAAGGATAGATAGAGATAACACTAAATTATAAAATAAAAAAAAGAAATATAGATATTAAAAAATTAGATTGTGCTCTTTTTTATAATTCTTAGGGAATCCTTTTGTTGTTTTTTTCTTTCCCTTTTCATATATTGTAAGTATCTTATTTTTCCCATCTCCCATCATCCGTTGCCTGAATCTTTCCAGCGCTTCCTCCTTAGATATCGCTTTTATGTTTGACTTGTATATACCTGGAAGCCACTCATCCGTCCATCTAGGACAATTTTTATATTCTATGGTATATGTCTTTTTATCCATCTTTTTATCACTAATAATATATAGAATAAAAGATATATTAAAACTTTCGGTCATTTAAATTTAAGTTTAAGATATTGTCCGATAAATAGACAAACTTAACAAAATATAAACTTAATAAAAAGAGGAAAAGGGATAACACCAACTCATAACAATTAACTAAAACTAACACAGTCATATAATATGGATTATACGACATAGAGAGAATAACAGGGATAAAAGAGATAATAACAAGTAACAAAAAGTAAGAGGGGGATGATACTTACATATCTTTTAATAAAGAGATAATGAAAGATAACACTAAGACTACGGTATGAATAATTATAAAAGAGATAACATGAGGTATCCAGGATGAAATTTAAGGATAATATATAATATTAAAGACTAAAGGTAAGGATTTTAGATTCATATAGTTTTATATAGGGATACATCTAATGAATTATTATAAACATGAATGAAATATATTGTAGTCGTTGTGGGCGAAAAATAACAAAGCCGATATATATAAACGGTAAACCTCACGGAACAGAGTGTGCAAGGTTTATTCTAAAGCTTTCGCCCAAGTCATTAATTCAAAAAGCAGAAATAGCAAATAGAATATATCAAGATATGTTAAATTCAAATGAATATGAGTTTAAGATTAAAAAGTTACCACTAGAATTTGTTAAAAAACATTTTCCTATTTCAAAAATAAATGAAGGAGCGATATGCAAATTAAAAGATAGACCTGACGTGCCCTGGGAGTGGAAAGCTATTCATAGTGATCCTATAGTATGTTATTTAGTTGCACAAAAAATGAAAAATAAAAGTATTACAAAATGTTAAAGACTAAAGGTACTTACTTTAAGACCGGTGGGTTATTTATAGTGATAATTTCAATGTATGATTGGTGATATAAAAAATATGGCAATAGAAATGAAGGCGCAAAGCGGGGAGCGCAATATAAATAACCCGGAAGGTAAAACAGAAGAGAGCAACAAGGAGCAACTTAAAAGAATTTTATATGGTGGTATATATCCATATTTCTGGTGCAGTACCATATTTGTAGAGAAGCTGCGTAATATACTGTGGGACATGGGACTGAGAACAGTAGTAATTCAATCAAAAGAAGCAATTGATGCATTCCTAACGGAGGAGGAAGCGGGAGAGATTATAAAGAGATTAAAATAAGGAGATGATATAAATGGATAGCGACCTGAGATATGTAACCATCATAACAAAAAATGATGGTATAGGTATAGGAAAGATGGATAGTAAGAATAGGTTAGTATGGCGCAGTGGTGCATGGATACCGGTACCGATGGAAGAGAGAGATACAAGGGATAGGATATTAAGGAAAAATGTAAAGCGGATAATAGAAGATGGTGGAAGGAGATATAAAGAGGCACTACAGGGTTTAATGCTTCCACCAACATATACAAATATAGGTGATGATGGAAGATGAGCGAAATAATAATGCAATCAGAAGACAGATTAGTGAATATATTATTGATGCTACGATGTGAATCATAGAAGTATCGGTATAGGTATAGGATATCCAACATGTATGGTAAAGGAATCGGTATATTATATTAGTATATATAATATAATAAATATATAATATATATATAAAGGAGTATCAATATCTTACTTTAAGGTATTTGATAAGGAATCCTATAATGATTAAAAATGTAATACCAAATAAAAGATAAAAATAAAATATTAAAATATTAGTGTTGAATATCATTTTATCTCTCCTTTTCTTCTTCTAATATTCTTTTTTCAATTCGTTCAATTGCTATTTCTAATCCTCTTGCTTGATCTTCTAAAGAAAGTGAATAAGGAGTGTCATCTGTAAACTCACTTTCTGACCGCAACCTCTCTACTTCTCTTTTCAATTCTTCTTTCAAGTCTTCTAATTCCAATATTACTCTATCCTCTAATATTTCCTCTTCTATTTTATTCATGTTTCTATCACCATAACAACATAACAATCAAGACTATAAAAATGATGTGGTCATCTTGGTAAGGTTTAAAGATACTTACCTATAATACTTTAATATTGTCGTTTTGTACAAATTGTGTTATGGCTTCATATAAGCATGCTCATGCAAATTTTATTGTTAAGGTATATCATTATATAGGTTAAGATAAAAAATTTTAATGACGGCGTTATATATGCATCTGATACGATATTTTTCATAGGTCTTAGATAAGAATTTCGATATTATATTTAAAAAATAAAATAAAAATACAATTACTCTTCTTTATCAATCTCTTCCCAATCTTCTTCCCATTCATATCCACATATTTCACAAGGACTTTGGTCTGTCTTATTACCACATACCGGACATATTGCACCTGTATGTTTCATTATCACCCATATAATTTATGAATATAAAAAGCATGTGGTCACTATAGTAAGAACCATAGGTACTTATCATTAATCTTAATCCTATACATCATCGTTAATATTTATGTTTACCTTAGTGTATGTTATTGAGAATAAAAAAATAGAAAAAAAAATCTTGATTAGCAATCACAAGATTTCTCGAAGGCATCACAAGTTAACCATCGTCCTCTCTTTATCCGTGTTGGTTTCCATTCTCCAAATATTTTCTCGTAGTGGTATATTTGCTCTATAACTGGCCACAGTTCTTTTTTATGCAGCATGCAGTATATTGCTGCTCCTTGTCCTCCTGTTGGTCTTGCACGTCGGCAGCAAAGGCAGGACTGACTGTACTTCTCTGTTTCTTTTATCGGGGACTTTTTTGCGCGTTCCTCCGCCAGTGCTTCTATCACATGTAGCCACGCTCTTGTTACACTATCATATATATTCATTTTCTTTTTATCACCTTCTAACACCTATTTATGATAATAGTATATAAAACAATGTGCACTTCAAGTCCTTACTTATGGTACTTACCATCAATCATGAATTTATAGTATTGCATGAGACACTCATATTTGCCCCTACATTCAAATTTTTTTCTTTAGATATACTTTTATATTACCTCACTCAAAAAATTGCAATGAACACGCTCAAATTGCAAATTATGATATAATTTTTGGGTAGTCATTGATGCAATTTCCCACTTCCATAATTAGTATTAAAAATTTCAACCTCCCGACCATCTCTTGTTATCCCTCTTTACGTAATTCTTAAATATTAACTCCAGTAACACAAGGGATGATAAGGATAACATCATTTATGATTAGTATGAAAAGATTATAGATTTGTTTGTTAACGATATGAAAAGCGATAAAAAGGATAATACTCCTTATGATTGATATTAGGGTTTTAATTTTAATTTTATTGGTTATAATAGTTTTATTTTTAAAAAGAAGGGCATAAATGAATTAGATGACGTTTATCTTATAAACATACATAAACATAACAACACAAAACAACGAATATATAAAGAGTATAAACATATAAATTATGGAAAATTATGGTAACCACATTACTAACAATGATAGAAAGGAATATTATAATAATATAAAAGAAAGGGAATTATATAATAAATATATAATATAAAAAGAAGAAGAGATGATACATAAGGTAAGGATTAGAGGTAAGTACTTAAGTGACCACACTATTTATATAAGGATAAATCTATTATTAAAATAAATAGGAGGTAAAGAAAGATGGAAGGAATAAAATTTTGGAATAAAGAAAGTGAAACAAAAGACTATACAGAATGGAAACACACAAGCCTTCCAAAGGCTGTTGTAGTGCAGGAAACACAAGGTTCGGGCTGGTATGTCTATCTATTAAAAAACATCAATTCTAGGACAGGAGATGTAAGAACTTTAGATCATGATTGGTACAGACAAAACGCTGAAGAGAAAGCAATAAAATGGATGCGGGAGCATCCTAATGGGTAAGCATCCAAGGTGATAGACATGCCGAAATGCCCTAAATGCGGAAAGGAGATATACTATCTAAGAGACTTTTCTCCAGTGTGGCAGGAATATATATTAGAAATAGATGAATACGGTTATCCTCGATGCGAATTTAAAGATGCCTCATTAGCTAAGGATATAAGAGATAAATTCCAATGCCCAGAATGCGGAGAAGTTCTATTTAGAGATGCAGATAAAGCGATAGAGTTTCTTAAAGGAACAAAAGATTAAATACTTTTTTTTATATATTTTTACTTTTTAATTTACTATAAAGATCATTTTAAATATGATAGAATATAAATACTTACTTAAAATCCTTACCTAAGTGACCACATCCTTTATATATTCATAAATCTAATATGATATTGGTGATAGAAAATGGAAGAGAAAATGAGTGTATGGTTGAGTAATGCAAAGAGCCAGATAGTTTTTGGTGAGCGAGAGGTAAAAATAGAAGTGACCATCAGAGATGCAGAAGAAATAGCGAGGCGTACACAGGGAAGAGTATATTGGAATAGAGAAGGGAAATTAGATTATAAGAACAACTATTATACAGTAGAGAGAATGATAGAAAGCGGAATAAGAGAGAAGGCAACCGAAAAAGCAGAAACACAAAAGAAAAAGGAAGTAATTGTGAGTACAGAGGAGTTAAAATGGAAAGATATTGAGGAAGAGATGAAGAGATGCGAAGAGGAAGAAAAAGAAAGGATAGAAGAGAAAAAAAGAGAGAAACAAGTGAAGTCTATATTAGAAGAGAGATTCCCTCATGTCAAAGCGATACTGTATTCTTCAAGTGTGAGCTTTACAATAGACAGTGAGAAAATTTATGAAATATACTACAGTAAGAATAGTGAGTTAATAGAAAAACTTAATAATTTGTCAGAAGAGGAAATATTGATAAGTTATATCAGAGATTTAAAAAAGAAATACAAAGATTTAAAGAAACAGTGCGAACAAAAAGAAGAAGAGATAATTAAGAGATATTATAATGAAGAAAAAGAGATAACAATTGAACAGCCAGAGCAAGTTACATTGCGAGTCACTGCAGAGTATCCAGATGACTATTAAACAAAATATTTATTCCTCTTTTTTTCCCTTTTTTTTTTTATTAAATGCTATTGTTATGGGGATCAATTTTAATGTAATTGGATATATTTTAAAAGAGTAAAAGGAGATGATAAATAAATGTAGGAAAATTTAGTAAATGCAAAGTGGAAAGATAT
>Ga0190304_1000617_pt1 | contig 16587 bp, 13 predicted proteins | sample 48700712_MG_FD_161670 | JGI IMG/M metagenome (GOLD analysis project Ga0190304, IMG submission 161670) | Hydrothermal vent sediment bacterial communities from Southern Trench, Guaymas Basin, Mexico - 4870-07-1--2_MG | ecosystem: Environmental > Aquatic > Marine > Hydrothermal vents > Sediment ... | reverse complement strand
GTTAAAATTACTTTGACGAAGTCCTAATATAAATCCATATAAAACCTAAAGTGTATACCTAAAATCTCAAACAAATTGGGTTCTATTACTTGCTATTAATAAACTTTTTAAAAATAGAAGCGACGTGGGATGGCAAAGGGTATATATATTACATATCGCAACGATTGAGTTATATTATGTAACATAAACTAATTTTTTTGATATTTCAGAGTAATCTGAGATATTGGTCATTATCTATTGCAAAGTGTAACAGAATAAATCCCTTAACCAGAAATTAATTAAGGAAAAAGACAGCTATTCTGTCTTATGGCTTATTGGCATAGAATTTGTAGGAAAATTAACAGAAAGTCTAAATAAGGAGGATGCCATGGGTGTTTTAGAAGGGGCAAAGAAGGTTAGGAGAAAAGCAGAATATTTGTTAGAAGTTGCTACTTTAGCTGAAGCAGGTTCTTATGAAGGCACGGGGATGTTAGAAGGAGTTCTGTTGATGTTTCTGGTTGCTGTTTCATACATAGCCATGGCGTTATTTTCAGAGGTGCAAGCTACAGGGATTTTGAGTCCAAAGTTTGTGTTGGGAATAATTGTAGGCTCTTTTTTGCTAAGCACTGGCATTGCTATTGTTGCAGTCATTGCAGGAGTTGGAGGAGGGGTTCTATTTACCCCTATTGTCTTAGGCTTTACTTCCTTTGATACACTGCTAGTCAGGGCTACAGGTCTGGTAGTAGCTATGTTTAGTGGCTTGATCTCTACAGGACCGTTTATGAGGAAGGGTCTATCTGACATCAAAATTGTTTATTTCTGTTCAATTCCTATTGTGGTAGGAGCCATAGTAGGTGCCTTTGGTGCAGTATATCTTTCGGCATATTTAGGCCCGACAGGTGACGCCATCGTCAGGCTTACCTTAGGAGTTACCCTTCTTTTTATTGGTTTCATGTTCATTTTTGGAGGTTCAAAAACAGAGTATCCCAAAGCGAAACGTATAGACCGTTTTACACAATGGCTAGGAATTAGAGGAAGTTATTGGGAAGAGTCATTGAAAAAAGTGGTAAATTATCGGCCAACAAAAGGTTTACCTGGATTTTTACTTTTTCTTTTGGTGGGTTTTACTGGTGGTTTCTTTGGCCTTGGAGGGGGATGGGCAGTCGTCCCGGTGTTAAATTTTGTAATGGCAGTTCCGCTTAAAGTATCGGCTGCTTGCAGTGGGGTTTTACTGGCAATAGGTAATGCTGCTGCCATATGGCCGTATATCTTATTTGGTGCTCTAATTCCCCTATTTGCTGCTCCCTGGATGCTTGGACAAGTTGTGGGAGGAATAATAGGGGCAACTATACTGGCTAGAGTTAAAGCTGCTTTTGTAAGGTATATACTTATTGGCATCTTATTTTTAACCAGCATCAAACTCAATGTGCGAGGAATAGAGGGATTATTTGGGATAGACTTACCAATTTTTTAGGAGGTAATAATCATGGAAGAAATAGTTATGGCTAAAGAAATGTTTATGGCTGAGACTAAAGAGGAGACCAAACCTAAACCCCCATTAGCTGGGCTTGTTTATGGAGAAATTATATATTGGGGAACTCTTTTAGGGGCATTAATTGCTGTCTTGGGGTCAACTTTTGCCTTTATATCTAGGTCTAATGTGATGGATGTATCATATGTTTTTTCTGCTATTTGGCAAGGCAAGGATGTAGCTACTGTCTGGAAAGAAGGAATAGGGCAATTACCCCAAGGGCACTGGTATCTGCACAATATAACTACCGGTGATGGTCTTACCATGTTTGGAATAGCCCTTGGTGTTTTTGCAGTGATACCAGGTATGTTTTTATCAGCTATATTACTGTTAAAGAAAAGAGAATATTTTTTTGCGACTCTGGCGATTATTGCTGGTATAATATGTCTCACAGCCTGTTTGGGCTTATTTGCTCTTCCTCAACGGTAAAACAGAAAAATAGCACCTTTCATTTTAACTAGGCATTTAGATATCAACATGTAGTGGGGCATCTACCCCACTACATGTTTTTGGAAACAGGATTAAGGAAAGAGGAGTCTATTTATTCTTTTTCTTAAACCAACCTTAGTTATTCTAAACAGTAAATGGCAAAGCCACCCTGAATGAGTGTAGTGTTAAGAATTTCAAAATGTTGCATATTGTAAATAGTTGGTTACAAATGGCAGCAGACACCTAATGTCTTGTATATCTGAATAAATTGGAATGTTCACATAAGCTATTGCGAAATAAAACAAACCTAATTTGAGCCCCGAGAGATTACATGAAAAAGTCCAGTTGTGATAAATACTCAGCAGTTTAGCTAATTGGCATGGGACTTGCAGCATAAAATAGTGAAATCCAAGAAAGGAGGGAAAGATGTTAGGAAAATTGATGAAAAAAATAGAAATTTTGTTTGAAGCAGCCACTTATGCTGAGGCAGGGGCATTTGAGATTGCCAGGGAAACATTAAAGAGGAAGTATTTTGAAGAAAAAGAAAAGCGTGTTCCAGTAACCAAGAGGGTTGAACAACGAAAAGAAATAAGAGCTCCTCACCGCTAAAAGTGCAAAATGTTCTTTAAAGGCCGGCCAAAAGAAATATTGAGCATGGTGTTGAGGTCTTAAGCATGGGGAAGAAGATTCTATTGGCTATTTTAATGAAAAAGATAGAAACCTTACTAGAAGCAGCCACTTATGCTGAGGCAGGGGCATTTGAGATTGCCAGGGAAACATTAAAGAAAGAAGGACACAAGACAGACAAAGAAGTATTTATGTATGCAGAGAATTTACGCAAAAGACTGGGAGCAGAACTCGAAGTCCTCTATGTAATTAGACCCGATGATGAACAACTCTTAGAGAAAAAGCAATTGAGGTCCAGGCTGATTCCAAATGTGATTTTCTCTATAGGTAATTTGGAAGAAGAGATTATAAAATATATCAGGCGGCATAAAGACATTATTTTTACTATTGTTTCTAAAAAGGATATTAAAAACTTAATTGAGCGGTATAATCAGTTAAACTGCCCTTTAGTAATTATTTCCCCAAAATCACATTCAATTTAATTATTTTTCAATCCCATAGCGTTTTAGCTTTCTCCAAAGTGAGACGCGGTCTATACCCAGAACTTCAGCAGCCCGGGTTTTATTGCCACTAAATTTTTTAAGAACCCATAAGATATAAGATTTTTCCTGTTCCTTAAGAGTGGGATAGCGCTCTCCTCTTTTGCGAAAGGTTCGAATTTCCAATCTTCTTAAATCCTCAGGAAGGTGCTCTGGTTGAAGCACATCCCCTAGACACAATGCTACTCCCCTTTCAATGATATTCTCTAACTCTCTTATATTGCCAGGGTAATCATAGTTTGTAAGAATTTCTATAACTTCAGAAGAGATTTTCTTAATGTCTTTATTCATGGAATCTGCATATTTTTTTAAGAAGTAATAACTTAATAAAGGAATATCTCCTTTACGTTCACAAAGTGGGGGTATATGTAAAGATACCACATTAAGGCGATAATATAAATCATCCCTAAATCGTCCGTTTTTAACAGCCTCTTGAATGTCTTGATTGGTAGCAGCAATAAAACGGACATCCACTTTAATAGGACTAGTTCCCCCCAGTCTCATGATTTCCTTTTCTTGAATTACCCTCATAAGTTTTGTTTGCATGGCATGAGACATATCAGTAATTTCATCCAGAAAAAGGGTGCCTTGAGAGGCCATCTCTATAAGCCCCTTTTTTAAATAGTTTGCACCAGTAAATGCCCCTTTTTCGTGTCCAAAAAGCTCATTTGCTAAAAGCTCTTCGTGGAATGCACCACAGTTTATAGCTAACATCGGGCCTTTGGCTCTAAGGCTGTGGTCATGGATATATCGGGCCAGTAGCTCTTTTCCTGTTCCTGTCTCACCACTGATAAGAATATTGCAATCTGTAGGGGCCACCTTCCGAGCCATCTGTAAGAGTTTCCTCATATTTTCGTCCTCAGTAACTATTATTACTTGACTTTTTTCATAATTTTTTAAACGCTCTTTTAATTTTTTAACTTCCTTTTGAAGCCTGTTCTTTTCTACTGCTTCTGCCACCACTTTACGAACTTCATCAAACTTATAAGGTTTTGCAATATAGTGATAAGCTCCTTTTTTCATAGCCTCTACAGCCGAGTCTATAGTAGCATACGCAGTAATAATAATTACCTCTGAATATGGATAGAGTTGGCGACATCTTTCAAGAATCTGCATTCCATTAACTTTTTCCATACGTAAGTCTGTTAAAACCACAGGGAATTCCTCTTCTTCTAAAAGCTTTAATGCTTTTACCCCACTTTGTGTCCCTACTACTTCATATCCTTCCTTTTTTAGGATATATTCAAGATTCTTTAAGGCAATTAGTTCATCATCTACTACTAATAATCTTACCCTATTGTTCATAAGCTCTCTTCCTTAAAGGCAATTGAACCAAAAAAGAAGTGCCTTCTCCTACTTTACTTTTTACTGTAATACGACCTCCATGTCTCTCTATAATCTCATGGGTAACAAATAAACCTAACCCTGAACCTTTACCCACCTCTTTAGTAGTAAAAAAGGGGTCAAATATCCTAGGTAAAATTTCTGGTTTAATCCCAACACCTGTATCCTTAAACTTAATATTTACAAAACCTTTATCCTCATCTACCTCCGCCTTTATACTAATTATTCCTTCATTTGGTATACTCTGGATGGCATTGGTAATAATATTTAAGAATGCCTGTTGAATGCGTTGCTTATCAGCATAGATATTAATGCTTTCTGGCACCTCAACCCTTATCTCTACCCTAGCAGGGACTTGGCCCCGAATAAAACTCATCGTTTCCTGTATTATATCCTTTAAGTTTAATGTTTCTTTTTCAAACTCCTTTTGCCTAGAAAACTCTAAAAGGGAACGGATAATATTGCGAGCCTTATCGGTTTGTTCTTCAATTTGCTTTAAGAAATGTTTTCTAAAATCCAAATCAGTATTTTCTATCTCTTCCAGAAGTATTTGGCAGGATGTAGATATATTGGAAAGGGGATTATTTAGCTCATGAGCCACGCCAGCTAAAAGTGTGCCTAAGGCAGCAAGCTTTTTTGATTGAAATAATTGCATTTCCTTAATCCTTAATTCTTCTATGGCTTCTTTTACTTTATTTTCCAGATTAGTAGTGTATTCTTTGAGCCGCTGCTTCATCTCTAACTTTTCCTTGGCGCGCTTTAAGGCCACTGCTAGGGCCTCGTCCTTAATAGGCTTGGTAATGAAATCCGAGGCCTCGAATTGAAGAGACTGGATAGCTAAATCCATATCTCCATGGCCAGTGATAATTATTACTTCGGTTTCAGGGTTGATCTGTTTAATCTTTTTTAATACCTCAATCCCATCCATACCAGGCATCTTTATATCGGTTAATACAATGGGGGGATTTTCGCGACGGAATATTTCTATTCCCTCCTTACCACTTGCTGCTGTCATAACCTCATAACCTTCACTACGCAAAGATAAACCTAATATCTCCCTTACCGGCGCTTCGTCATCAATAAGTAAAAGTTTCATCTTAAATACCTTCTTAATCCACTAGACCTGCCTTCGGACTGCTGGGAATCTTAACTCAAATGTGGTTCCTTTTCCTTCCTTACTTTCTACCGTTATAGTCCCACCATAATCTGTGACAATAGCATAGCTAATAGAAAGCCCTAGTCCAGTGCCCCTGCCTGCTTCTTTAGTGGTAAAAAAGGGCTCAAATATTCTATCTATAATATTTTCAGGAATGCCTTTTCCGGTATCAGACACGGTAACAGTAACATCACCCTTGTCTATAAAGGATTTTATCTTTAATAACTTAGTTGAACTAGCCGCCTTGTTCTCCATGGCATCTCGGGCATTGGTTACTAAATTTATAAAAACTTGCTCTAATCTGTTGCTCTCCGCCATTATGCAAGGTAATTTTTCGTCTAAATCCAACTCTACCTCTATTTCACGTAGTCTTAATTGTTGACCTAGTATTTTAAAGACGTTTCTTATAGGTTCATTAATGTTTACTTCATGAGCCTTTATCTCTGCTACCCTAGAAAACTCTCGCAGATGATTGATAATTTGAGAGGCCCTATCTACCTGGCTACTTATCTGTTGAGCCACAGTTTTTAATTCCTCATCATTTACCTTTTTACCTCTTTCTATGGTCTTCTTAAAAAAGTCACTACCCACCTTTATAACATTCAGCGGCTGGTTCAATTCGTGGGCAATGCCTGCTGCCATTTCTCCCAAGGTTGCTAACTTGCTGGCCTGAATCAACTGAGCCTCTTTCTGCACACTCTCTGTGATGTCTGTTGTTGTGGCGATAAGGGCATTTCTTTCCATGAATCTCACACGGCATATTTGAATATTGACGAAAAAAATACTTCCATCCTTTCTACGATGTTGCTTTTTAGAGAAAAAAATACATCTCCCATCTAAGAGACCTTTTGAATCTTGCATAATTCTTTGTATGTCTTCTTCATATCCCAGATCCATAAATGATAACTTCAGAAGTTCTTCTTTTGAATAACCATATTGAGCCTCGGCTCTTGCATTTGCATCCAAAATTTTATAGGTGTCATAATCTAAAATAAAAATAGGATTTGGGTTGGTATTAAAAAGGAACATGTATTTTTCTTGAGAGTGTTTTATTTCCTCTTTAGATAAGTTTAATCTATAAAGCATATGCTTAAAGGAATCTGCTAACTTGACTATTTCATCACCTATATGAGTTTTATAGACCAGACAGTTACGACACATATCCAGCTTTTCTGGAAATTTCCCAGATGGTTCAGCCATACAAAGGGTATTGTCCACGTACCAACACATAATTTCAGTATTCCCATATGCAGGACAGTTGGTTCTATCGCAATTTTGGATTTCCCAGCATTTGACTTGTCTCCCAAATTCGAATCCAGGTTTTCCACGACTGATTTCATCAGCCAATTGAGTGAGAGTAGAAAGGGGTCGGGTGATATATCTGGATAAAAATAAAGTTAAGAAAAAACCCACCACCACAATAGAGATCAAGCTTAAGGCAACTTCTCTATTCCTAAGCGTTACTATTCTTCCCTCTATAGGTTTCCAGTCAATTCCTACAGTTAAAACTCCTAATATTCTCTTTTTACTTCCATGGCACTTATGACATGTCTTCTCATTATAGATAGGCATAGCATGAAGAAGTGTTTTTTCTTCCCTTAATGTTTCCAAACCTTTAACTAGGGAACCAGTCCGTAAAGCTTTTTTGGTAACCTCTGAAGTATCAACTTTATTTATGTTGTTTAGTATTCCGCTATATTTAACAACACCTTTAGTATCACAAAGGTTTACCACCTTTACATCTTTCATTTTGTTTAGTCTTTCTAAAATGGCCTGAACATCGTCCATATCTCCATCAAACATGGGATATTCAATACTTTTCATGACTGTATCACTGAGCTCAAAAGCCCACTCTTCTTGTCTACTAAAATGGTATTTTATCCGTGTTACCATATCATAGTAAGTAAAAATGCCTGTTACTATGATTAAAATCAAACTTACACCCAATATTAACTTAGTCTTTAGACTGATTATATTCAACTTAATATATAACCGCTCTAAAAACGCTATAATTTGGTTCAATTCCCTAATACCCTATATGCTTATGTTGGCGATGGCATGTAGTGCAGAGGTTTTTAGGAATGCTTATTGTCTTACGACGTTCCACTACATTAGTGGCCTTTACATGGAGACTTGCAGGTCCATGACATGTTTCGCACTGAACATTTTTTAAGTGCGGTGTTTTTTCTACACTGATAAAACCACCTGGTTCGCCATAACCAGTGGTGTGACAAGGCAGACATTGAGGGTCATGGTCTTTACCTCTCATTTCTAAAATGCGAAAGTTTCTGGAATACTTCCATTCAGAGTATGTTTTCACATGCTCAGGGTGACATCCCCTACACTTCTGCATTCCCACATAATGGGGTTTTTCTTTTTCTTCTTCAGCCGAGGCGGTGAAAACCTGGGAATCCACGCCCATACAAAAACATTCAATAATGATAAAGAAAACAACTTTTTTGATAAACCATCTCACGCTTCTCCTCCTTGCCTATCAGCAAATTATATAAATTATACAATTAATTATTTCAAAAGGCAACTTAAAACAGTGCCCAAAAATCCCCGACCTCCTTTTGGATAAAAATCCACCCCATGGTGTTGGTGGTTTCAGCTTTTAGGTTAACTTCACTGACCTATTTAAAAAGTAGAGTTGGTTGAAAGGAAAAAAGTTTTTCTTTAAGGGACTATTTTTCTGTCAAGGAGGAGAGCTGCGGAATACAGGCGGGTGGATTTTCTTTTAAAGTTATCACGGATTTGGGGAGTATGTATACATAGTATATTGAACCAAAAGATATAAAGGCACTTCAAAAAAGATTTCTTATTTTTATGCAGAAGGTATTTCACCTCAAAACCAAATCTACAATGTCTTCTATTTTATCTATTAAAATAATCTCCAACCCTTTTCGAATATCCTCTGAAAGATCCTCTACATCGGCCTTATTTTTGCCAGGCAAAATTACAGTTTTTACCCCAGCCCTTCGGGCAGCCAGTATCTTTTCTTTGATTCCTCCTACAGGGAGAACTCTTCCGCTTAAGGTCAACTCTCCAGTCATACCCACCTCTCTTTTTGCTGGTCTCTCTGTTAAAAGAGAAATAAGGGCTAAAGCAATGGTTATACCAGCAGAAGGCCCATCTTTAGGAATAGCCCCGGCAGGAACATGGACATGAATGTCATGATGATCAAAGAAATCTGCCGGGATATGAAATGAGTCAGCATTGCTACGAACATAGCTTAAAGCTGCTTGAGCAGATTCTTGCATGACATTTCCCAGTGACCCTGTTAAAATAAGTTTCATCTTTCCTTTCATTTTAGTTGCTTCTACAAAGATAATATCTCCGCCTGTCTCTGTCCAAACTAGACCTGTAGTAACGCCCACACGGTCTTTTGCCTCAGCTACTTCATAATAAAATTTTCTTGGCCCTAAATATTTCCTCACTAATTCAGGAGTTACAATAATATCTTCTCCAAACCTCTTATTATGCTTAACAATCTCTCTAGCAATTTTCCTACATACAGAAGCAATTTCTCTTTCCAACCCTCTTAATCCAGCCTCACGGGTATATTCTTGGATGATTTTATATACCGCTTCAACCGTAAATTTTGGAGGATTTAAGGATAGTCCATTTTCCTTAATCTCTCTAGGAATAATGAACCGAAATGCAATTTTTTCCTTCTCTTGGTCTGTATATCCTGAAAAATAAAGGGTTTCCATCCGATCTAAAAGTGGATCTGGAATGGGGTCTATTATATTGGCAGTGGTAATAAACATAATCTTAGATAGATCAAAGGGGGTGTCTAAATAATAATCGGTAAAGTCAGCGTTTTGTTCTGGATCCAATACTTCTAATAAGGCTGAAGCAGGGTCTCCCCTGAAATCTTGTCCTATTTTATCTACCTCATCCAGCATAAATACAGGGTTAATTGAACCAACACGACGTATTTCACGAATTATTCGTCCTGGCATAGCTGCCACATAAGTTCGGGGATGTCCTCTTATCTCAGCCTCATCTTTCATCCCTGCAAGGGAAATACGGACAAATTTTCTTTCCAACGCCTGGGCAATGGATTTACCTAAAGAGGTTTTCCCAGTGCCTGGTGGTCCTACAAAACAAAAAATAGGCCCTCTGATTTCCTGCTGTAAAAGCCTTTTCTCCAAAGCCTCTCTTACTATGGAGCGGACATCTTTTATTTGAAAGGGTTTAGCAATATAATTGTAAGCCCCTTTTTTTATCGCTTCTACAGCCGAGGAGATGGTGGCATAGGCAGTAATCATAATAACTTCAACATCTGGATACCTACTCTTTATTCTTTCAAGTAGCTCCATACCATCAATCTTTTCCATCTTCAGGTCTGTCAGAACCACATCGAACTCAGTGTTTTGAAACTGTTGAAGAGCCTCCATGCCACTAGCTACTGCAACTACATGATAACCTTCTTTTTCCAAAATATGCTTCAGATTGTCTCGGGCAATCTTATCATCATCTACTACTAATATTTGGTATTTCCGATCTAATTTCAATTTTCTGACAGCTAGGTATTCTAAAATCCTTTCTTTAACATTTTCCAAACCATAGTGATTTTCATTAAGAATCCTTTCTGCCCGGTTAATATCTAGGTTATCTTGCGTTTGTTTATTCCAGGGAAGGGTGACTAAGTACTCAATATAGATAAGACCCACAGTATATTCAGCTGTGCTAGAGTTCATCTTAGTTAGTTTTTCTAACTCCTGATTAGCAATTTCTCTGATATTGACAGGCAAATCAGCCTCATCAATCATTTTGCGCAAGTCTTCTATATCCGTGGTATGGTTTTTTTTGTTGGATTTTTTAAAGAATTTCATTACAAATTTAATTATATCCAAGTTTAAATTGGATATCAATGGGTATCTGAACTTATAACTTGTTTTTCCTATCCTCTTGCCAAAAAAGACAAGTATGCTTATTTTAAATTAAATTCCATAGAAGGAGGAAAGCAAATAATGGCAAAGGCAGTAGGTATTGACTTAGGTACAACTAACTCTGCGATTGCAGTGATTGAGGGAGGTAAACCCAAGATAATTCCTAATGCGGAAGGAAATAGGATAACTCCCTCAGTGGTGGCCTTTACTAAAGATGGCCAGCGTTTAGTTGGACAAGTAGCCAAAAGACAAGCTATTTTAAACCCTGAACGCACTTTTTATTCAGTAAAAAGGTTTGTTGGACGACGGTGGGGAGAGGTAGACGAAGAGAGTAAAATTGTATCTTACAAGGTGGTTCGTGGAGAAAATGATACTGTGCGATTTGAGATAGATGGGAAGCTCCATGCCCCTGAAGAGATCTCGGCCATGGTCCTTAGAAAATTGGTAGATGATGCCTCGGCCTATTTAGGTGAGAAGGTAAAAGATGTGGTAATTACTGTGCCTGCTTATTTCAATGATTCACAAAGACAGGCAACCAAAGACGCAGGCACTATTGCTGGTTTAAATGTTTTAAGAATTATCAATGAACCCACAGCCGCGGCCTTGGCTTATGGTGTGGAAAGAGGTAAGGCTGAAAAGATCTTGGTATTTGACTTAGGTGGCGGCACTTTTGATGTTTCTATCTTAGAAGTAGGAGAAGGTGTATGTGAGGTGTTGGCTACTTCTGGCGATACACACTTAGGTGGTGATGATTTTGATAAACGTATTGTAGATTGGATGGCAGACGAATTCAAGAAGGATTATGGGATTGATTTAAGAGAAGATAGACAGGCCTTGCAACGTCTTTATGAAGCTGCCGAAAAAGCCAAGTGTGAACTTTCTTCCACCTTGGAGACGGAGATTAATCTTCCTTTTATTACCGCTGATGCTCAAGGTCCAAAGCATTTACAGATGAAACTTACTCGAGCAAAATTTGAACAACTGGTAGATGATTTGATAAAAAGATGTTTGCCTCCAACGAAACAGGCCTTAGCAGATGCAAAGCTTTCACCTCAAGATATAGATGAGGTATTACTTGTAGGAGGGAGCACGCGGATTCCAGCAGTTCAGCAGTTTCTCAAAGAGTTTTTTGGAAAGGAGCCAAATAAGAGCATTAACCCTGATGAAGCAGTAGCTTTAGGGGCCGCTATTCAAGCAGGTATTATTCAAGGAGAAGTGAAAGAGGTAGTTTTATTAGATGTAACCCCCCTTTCTTTAGGTGTAGAAACCTTAGGTGGGGTGATGACTAAAGTGATTGAAAGAAATACTACTATTCCTGTGAAGAGAAGCCAAATTTTCACTACTGCTGAAGATAATCAAAGTGCTGTAGATATTGTTATCTGTCAGGGTGAACGCCCTATGGCTAGAGATAATAGAATCTTAGGCCAATTCAGGTTAGAGGGAATTAGGCCAGCACCTAGAGGTGTTCCTAGAATTGAAGTTACCTTTGATATTGATGTCAATGGCATTTTAAATGTAAGTGCAAAGGATTTAGATACCCAGAAAGAACAAAGGATTACTATTAGTGGTGCATCAACATTGGATAAAAGTGAAGTGGAAAGAATGGTGAAAGAGGCAGAGATGCATGCCGAAGAAGATAGACGGCGTAAAGAAAAGGCGGAAGTGAAAAATCAAGCTGATAATCTGGCTTACCAAATAGAAAAAACTATCAAGGATTTAGGAGACAAAGCTCCTGCTACAGACAAGGCTCGTTGTGAACAACTTATCCAGGACATCAGGCAGGCAGTGAAAGATGATGCCCCAATTGATAGAATCAAGAGTTTAATGAACGAATTGCAGCAGGCAGCTCAGAATTTGAGTGCTCAAGCCTATCAACAAGCCACAGGAGGCCCTTCTGAGACACCACCTCCAGGAGGACCAAGTAAAGGGGGAGAGGAAGAAGTAATAGATGCTGAGTATAAAGAAGCTAAATAACTAAACATTTTCTAAAAAGGCCGCTAAGGCGGCCTTTTTATTTTTAAGCTCTATTCTGTTTATCTAACTAAATTATTTTAAGAATTCCTGATTTTACCATTTTTCTGGGTTGTAGCAATTTAAATTTAGGTATAGAATTAATCCAAAGATTTAAAATTATGTTTATTATATTTTTAGCCATTGCTCCTTTAGCTAAATATGAAAGTGGAAAAAATTAGCGAATTGGAAACAAAGAGTAAATATTCCATATTGTGTGATATAAGTATGGAATTAACTCATCCTGCACCACTTGAAGAGGTTCTGGAGAAAACAGCAGATTTAATGGCCAAGTTTTTCTATCCTGATGGTATCAGAATTTATTTGTGGAATGATGAAGAAGCCAAATTAAAATTAACTGTTTCCAGAGGTTTATCAGAAGAGTTTTTAAAACAAGTTCAAGACATTCCCTTAGGGAAAGGATATTCAGGTATAGCCATTAGGCAGGGAAGGCCATTTGGTATGGATGTTTCTGAATTCCCAGATGAAGAAAGGAAAACTCTGTTTAGAAAAGAGGGAATTAAGTCTGTTCTGGCTATCCCTTTACAACTTAAGGGGTGTATATTAGGTGTATTAAATGTAGCTAGCACCAGAAATTATGATTTTTTTCTAGATAAACTGGATTTTTTATGTGCCATAGGAAGCCAAATTTCTATTGCTATTGACTATGCTAAGCTATTTGAGGAAAAAATTGAGCAAGAGAGATTAAAAGCTGCTCTTGAATTAGAAAGGGCTTTAGCTCAAATTGGGAGACTGGCTGCTATAGGAGAGATAACTACTAAAATTAGCCATGAGTTTCGGACTTGTTTGACAGTTATAGGAGGGTTTGCCAGAAGAATCCTGAAAAAGTGTTCACCAGAAGACAAAAAATATATAGATATAGTGCTCTCTGAAATTTCTAGGTTGGAAAACATTGTTTCTAACTTGACATGTTTGGTAGAGGAAGAAATCCATCCTCAAAAGACCAATATTAACCAATTAATTGAAGACTCTGTCCAATTATTTATAGATCAATTTGAGGAGAAAAACATTATTGTGCATAAAGTGTTAGATAAAAATTCACCTGAGGCCTTTGTGGACCCAAGACAGATTAAACATGTATTAATTTTTATTATTAAAAACATACTGGATGTGATGCCTGATGGTGGTAAGATTTTGGTAAAAACTAAGAGGCAAAACAATTTTGTCCAAATTGTTATTGAAGATAATGGTCCTCAAATACCTCAAGAGGATTTAATTAGATTGTTTTGTTCATTTGTTACAGGTAAACCTAGAGGAGTTGGTTTGGGATTGACTATTGCGCAGCGAATAATTGAGGGCAATAAAGGTGCTTTTTCCATAGTCAATAAGGAGGAAAAAGGGGTAATTCACCAAATACAGCTCCCATTAAATTAGGAGTATTTTATGTTTACTGGTTTGGTTGAAGGAAAAGGGATGGTTGTTGGTATAGAGAGGAAAGATCAAGGGGCAAATCTTCAAATAAAACCACTTTTTTCTTTAAATAATTTAAAAATTGGAGAGAGTATTGCCATTGATGGCGCCTGTCTTACGGTAACAAAACTTCATAAAGAAACATTTGAGGTAGAGCTTTCTCCAGAAACCTTACTTAGGACTACTTTTAGGTATTTTCAGGTGGGAACAGAAGTAAATCTGGAACAGGCCTTACAATTGGGTGACAGATTGGGAGGACACTTAGTTACTGGTCATGTTGATACTATGGGAGTCATCAAGGACAAAAAAACAAAGGAAGAGCATACAGTATTTACTTTTAGTATCCCTGACCCATGGATGCGTTATATTGTGGAAAAGGGTTCAGTAGCTATAGATGGAGTTAGTCTTACGGTAAATCGCTGCCTTTCTGATAGCTTTGAAGTAAATATTATTCCTCATACAGCCAGAATAACTACTTTAGGAAAAAAAGAAATAGGAGACAAAGTAAATATTGAGACTGACTTAATTGGAAAATATGTATTCAAATTTCTCACTCCTTGGCTAAAAACAGGACTCACCGAAGATTTCCTAAAGGAACATGGTTTTTGGTAATGTCTTGGAGATTAATTCCTATAGATAAAAGGTCTCCTGCCCTTCATCAGGCAGAATTTGGTTGTTTAAAAAGGGCCTATGCTATTAATGTAACACGAGGATGTAGTTTTTATTGTATTTATTGCTATGCCCGCGGTTATGCCATTGCTCCACCCAAAGGGACTGTTTATCTCTATCAAAATTTACCTTTGCTCTTACAAAAAGAAGCACGCCGCTTACCTATGGGAACACCTATCATTTTTAATACTGCTTCTGAATGCTTTCAGAATCATCCCCATATTCTAGAAATTACTTATCGTAGTATGGCTATTTTGTTACGCAGGGGACACCACATCAATTTTCTTACCAAAGGAGTAGTGCCTCAATGGTTTAAAGACCTATTTTGCCGCTACCACCATCATATTCAGGCTACCATTGATGTAGTCTCTTTGAAAGAAAATTACTGTAATTTATTTGAACCAGGTGCGCCCATAGGGAAGAAAAGGCTTGAGGGAGCTATACGTCTCTTGAACTGGGGAATTCCAGTAAAAGCACGTCTTGACCCTTTGATTCCCTTTTTTAGTGATACTCAAGAAAATATAGAAAACCTGCTTTTAGCAATTAAGGATTGTGGAATTAGAAAAATCATTATCAGCTATTTGGAATTACGTCCTAGGATTATAGAGCAACTTAGGCAAGAATTGCCTGCCTCCATAGCCAAACTCATCTTAGGTTGTTTCCCCAAACCAAGTTGGGATAGGGTAGGGAGTAAAACTCTATGTAAACAAGTGCCTCTTTCCATACGAAAGAAGGTTTATCAACGTATTAGACAACAGGGAGAAAAATTGGGGATAAAGGTGGTTGTCTGCCGGTGTAAAAATCCCGATGTGAATTTCTCGCAATACTGCTTACCCAAGTCGGGTTTACCAAAATACAAAAGGCTATCTCAACCAGTTTTGTTATGACTAGCTTTAAATTAGGTAAGATTAAAGGAATAGAGATTCGGCTAGATTTTAGTTGGTTTATTGTTTTTATCCTTTTTAGCTGGACATTGGCTACTTACTACTTTCCTGAACAATATCCTCATTGGTCTATGGAGCTTAATTGGGGCATGGGGTTTTTAGCCTGCCTTCTATTGTTTGTTTCTGTGCTCCTGCACGAACTGGCTCATTCTCTTGTAGCTCAAAGGCATGGAGAAGAGGTAAAAAGTATCACCCTTTTTATCTTAGGAGGAGTAGCACAAATTGCTAAAGAGCCTGAAACTCCTTATATGGAGTTCACCATGGCTATTGCCGGACCTCTGGCCAGTTTTTGTTTAGGAATGACCTTTTTGGGTCTTAAATGGATAGTAACACCCATAAGTGAACCACTCACTGCCTTAACAAAATATCTAGCCTATATCAATTTTATATTATGTGGGTTTAATCTTCTTCCTGGTTATCCTATGGATGGAGGAAGAGTTCTCAAGGCAATTCTTTGGAAAAAAACAGGAAATCTCAAACAGGCTACCCGATGGGCAGCAAAAACTGGTAGAGGTATTGCTTTATTTTTCGTCTTCTTTGGTCTTTTCCAGATCTTGGCAGGTTTTTGGCTCAATGGACTTTGGATTCTTTTTATTGGTTGGTTTTTATATCAAGCCTCAATAAAAAGTTATCAACAAGTTTTAATAAAAGATTTCCTGAAAGAAATAAAGGCTAAAGATGTGATGAATTCTGATTTTATTATTGTATCCCCAGATACTACTTTAAAAACCTTGGTAGATGAATATATTTTAAAGAAAGGGCAAAGGGCGTTTTTTGTAGGTAGGGAAGATGAGATTTTAGGCATCATTTCTTTAGAAGATGTCAAAAAAGTAATACCAGAGGGAAGAGGGACATTATCTGTAAAAGAAGTAATGACTCCCAGAGACCGTTTGCAAACAGTTACTCCTGATGATGATGCCATAAAGGTTTTAGAGCGCTTAACCAGTCTTGATATTCATCAAATTCCCGTAATTATGGATAATCGGATAATAGGTATTGTCACCCGCAATGCTTTATTGCATCTTTTACA